>FWPV01017258.1_pt1 | contig 10028 bp, 13 predicted proteins | sample 2228371 | NCBI WGS metagenome assembly FWPV01 (sample SAMEA103939776, study PRJEB20133) | metagenome
AGAACCTGATACGGATAATACCGGCGAAGGGAATTTTAAACTTCTTGACCTGTTTTGCCGGTTAAGAAGTTTTTGTTTTTTAAGGAGAAAAAGATGAAATTGAACGGCAAGGAGATATATAATAAAAAAATAAAAACATTAAAAGATTTAATTGATTTATATAAAATAAATATTAAAAATACAGCGATTCTTGTAAATGGTGAGATAGTAAGGAAAGAAGAATTGGATGAGTTTAAATTAAATGATGATGATAATGTTGAAATTGTGGGTTTTGTAGGTGGGGGATAATATGAGTTTTGAAATAGCCGGCAAAAAATTAAAATCAAGATTATTCATAGGCACAGGAAAACTACCGACATATAAAGTCCTGCCTGATATAATTAAAAATACAGATATTTCAGTTTTAACTGTTGCAGTGAGACGTATTAATCCAGATTCAAAAATAGAAAACATTCTGGATTATATACCGGATGATGTCACAATAATGGTTAATACTTCGGGGGCAAGGAATGCCGAAGAAGCAGTCAGGATAGCAAAAATAGGTAGTGAAATTTCTCAAACAAAATGGATTAAAGTTGAAATTGAAGCAGATACCAAATATTTAGCGCCGGATAATGAAGAAACAATAAAAGCAACTGAAAAACTGGTAAAAGAAGGCTTTTTTGTTTTTCCTTATATATCGCCTGATTTAGTAACTGCCAAAAAATTGGAAAAAATTGGCGCTGCAGCAGTTATGCCTCTTGGTTCTTTTATTGGCACAAACAAAGGAATTACATGTGAAACCCTTATAAAACCTATAATACAGGAGTTAAAGATTCCTGTTATTATTGACGCTGGTATAGGCAGACCTTCTCATGCTGCAAAGGCAATGGAACTTGGTGCATCAGCAGTTCTTGTAAATACTGCAATAGCTATTGCAAAAGACCCGGTTAAACTGGCTATATCAATGGAACTTGCGGTAAAAGCGGGAAGAATTGCTTATGAAACCGGAATACTTGCAGAGAAAGAATTTGCAGAAGCGACTTCGCCACTAACTGATTTCTTAAAAGGTGAAAAAAGTGATTAAAGAAACTATAAAAAAGGAAAAGATATTCTATAATGATTATATAAATAAAAGAGATATAAATATAATAAATGTTTTTCAAAATGAAGAAGTTTCAAAATCAGAGTTTCTGGAACTGCTTTTAAATAAAGATGAAAGCGTTCTGGAACTTATGGCAAGAAAAGCAAAATATATAACCGATGGTTATTTTGGGAAAATGATTTTACTTTATGCTCCGCTTTATATTTCAAATTATTGTTTGAATAAATGTGTTTATTGCGGATTTTCAAATTTAAATAATAAAATTGCAAGAAAAAAACTTTCTATTGAAGAAATTGAAAAAGAATTGATGGCATTAAAACAAAAAGGATTTGATACGATTTTGATTTTAACAGGAGACAACAGGAAAACTTCTTCTGTTGATTACATCGGTGAGGCTGTAAACATTGCCAGAAAATATTTTTCGGAAATTTTAATTGAAGTATATGCAATGACTTATGATGAGTATAAATATCTCGTTGATAAAGGGCTTACTGGAGTTACTATTTATCAGGAGACATACGATGAAGAATTATATGATAAATTGCATATTTCAGGTCCTAAGAAAGATTTTGATTTTAGATTAGAAACACCCGACAGGGCTATTAAAGCAGGTGTAAAAGAGATAAACATAGGTTGCCTGCTTGGGCTGAATGCTGATTTTTTATCGGATGTTTATTTAACGGCGATTCACGCGGATTATTTACAGAAAAATTATCCGGATGTTGAAGTTTCAATATCATACCCGAGAATACAACCGGCAGAATCTTCAATAAAGATAGAAACTTTGATTGATGACAAAGAATTTGTTCGTATTATTACATCAACGCGTATTTTTTTACAAAGAGTTGGTTTGAATATTTCAACGAGAGAGAAACCATATATGCGAGATAATCTTATTGGTCTTGGTATAACAAGGATGTCTGCAGGTTCAAAGACAACAGTTGGTGGTTATTTATCTGTTATAGAAGATACAGGACAGTTTGAAATAAGTGATAAAAGAGAAGTTGATGAAATATTAAAAATGATTATTTCAAAAGGATATAGACCTGAATTTACTAACTGGGTAAGAATTTGATATGAAAAGTTTTGATAAAATGCTTCAAAACTATTTTTCTGTAAAAGAAATAGAAAAGATAAAAAATGTTAAGATATTGCTGGTTGGTTGTGGTGGATTGGGTAGTAATATTGCGAATATTTTGATAAGGACAGGGTTTTCAGATATGGTTCTTATAGATTATGATAGGGTTGAAATGAAAAATTTAAACAGGCAGATGTTTTTACCATCTCAATGTGGAGAAAAAAAAACAATAGCATTAAAGAAAAACATTTTAAAAATAAATCCACAGACAAAAATCAAAACTTTGAATATAAAAATTAATAAAAGAAATTTAAAAAAAATAATTGAAAAGTATAAAATAGATATAATTATAGAAGCTGTTGATAACGAAGATATAAAAAAAATGATTTTTGAAGAGGCGTTAAAATTAAAAAAGAAAATTGTGAGTGCGTCCGGTTTAGCCGGATTTGGTGATTGTGAGAATATAAGAATAAAACGGGGAAAAAGATTTGTTATTGTGGGAGATATGACTAAATCAATAAAAAATTTTAAACCACTGGCTCCAAAAGTTTCAGCTGTTGCTGCAATACAGACGGATGAGGTTTTGAGGATGGTTTTAAATGATGAATAAAAAACAAAAACTGCAACTTTTTAATGAAAAAAATATATACTGTATTACTGCTGAAAAATTTTCAAAAGGAAGGGATAATTTAACCGTTGTTAAAAATATGCTTGATGCAGGAGTTAAGATTATACAATACAGGGAAAAACATAAAAGTTTTTTAGATAAATATAAAGAATGTCTTGCAATTAGAAAATTAATAAAGAAAAAAAATGCGATTTTTATAGTAAATGATCATCCTGATTTGTGTATGATGATAGAGGCGGATGGAGTTCATCTTGGTCAGGATGATTATCCTGTCCAGACGGTAAGAAAAATGCTAGGAGATAAATATATAATAGGTGTTTCAACACATTCGCCGGAACAATATAAAAAAGCTGTAAAAGAAGGTGCTGATTATGCAGGCGTAGGACCGTTATTTGAAACGCATACCAAGGACGATGTAATATCACCGGTTGGTTTAAAATATTTAAAATGGGTTGTTGAACATAAAAAAATTCCTTTTGTTGCAATCGGAGGTATAAAAGAGCATAACATAGATAAAGTTATAAAAGCAGGTGCTAAATGTGTCTGCCTTGTCACTGAAATTACGCAGGCGGATGATATTAAAGAGAAAGTCAGAAAAATAAATAAAATAATTAAATATTAAATTAAAAATATAACACATTTTTTTATATATTATAATAATTTTCTGGTTTTAATTCGCAAAAAATGCTCATTTTTATTGCCTTGATTTACCTCTGAAAATACATTAGAATATTGGAAAATATCACTTTTTAATTTTTAGAAAGGATTTTTATGAAAACTTATCTGCGGTTATTGCAATACGTAAAGCCATATACTAAAAGAATTATAATTACATTTTTTGTTATGATAATGACAGCGATATTAACAGCGCTTTCTTTTTATATAATAAAACCCGTTATAGACAAAATTCTTGCAAATCCGGATAAACAGGAAGCAATGAAATATATTACAGTATTACCTGTTGCTATAATTATAGTTTATGCATTAAAGGGGGTCTTTATGTTTGCACAACATTATTTAATAAACTGGACAGGAAACAGGGTAATACTTGATATAAGATATAAGCTTTATTGTCATATTACTGATTTGTCCATGAGGTTTTTTAACAATCAAAAAATAGGCACCCTTATTTCGCGAATAACTAATGATGTGAATGCATTGCACGGAGCCTTATCCAATGTCCTTGGAAATGTTATTAGTGCGATTTTAAATATTTTAGTACTTGTTATAATGATGTTTTATTTAAATTGGAAACTGGCATTGATTTCTATATTTGTTTTTCCAATAGCAGTTTATCCTATAGTCCAGTTTGGCAAAAGAATGAAAATGGCTGCCATTGGTTTACAACAAAAAATGGGCGATATTACGTCAGTTTTAAACGAAAGTTTTAATGGGATAAGGGTTGTGAAAGCGTTTGGGATGGAAAATTATGAGAGACAGAGATTTAATTCTGATTTATGGAAGTTTTTTGTTTATGATATGAAAGCAGTGAGAGCAGTTGCAATGGCGTCTCCTGTTATGGAGACAATTGGTGCAATAGGCATTGCAGCTATTGTGTTGCTTGCAGGAAAAGCAGTAATAGCAGGAACTTTGACGACAGGCACTTTTTTTGCTTTTATTGCTGCAATTACAGGGCTTTATCCTCAGGCAAAGAAATTAAATGATATGAATAATACAATACAGGTAGCACTGGCTTCCGCTGAACGTGTTTTTCAGATATTAGATGAAAAACCAGATATAATTGACCTGCCGGATTCAATAGAAAAAAATGAATTTAATAGTGTAATAGAATTTAAGGATGTTTATTTTTCATATAATAAAGGAGAACAGGTTTTAAAAGCAATAAATTTTAAAATAATAAAAGGTCAGGTTTTTGCTGTAGTTGGACCTTCCGGTGCAGGGAAAACAACAATAGCTGATTTACTTGCTCGTTTCTATGATGTGGATTCAGGAGAAATATTGATTGATGGAATAAATATAAAAAAAATCAGGATAGGTTCATTAAAAAAACTTATAGGAATTGTTACACAGGAAGTTATATTGTTTAACGATACTATAAAAAATAATATTGCATATGGTAATCCAGAATTTGGCGAAGAAAAAATAATAGAAGCTGCAAAGGCAGCAAATGCACATGATTTTATTATAAAACAATCCGAAGGATACAATACATTGATTGGAGACAGGGGTGTAAAATTATCCGGTGGACAGAGACAGAGGATAGCAATAGCAAGGGCAATACTGCGTAATCCACCTATTTTGATATTGGATGAAGCAACTTCTTCCCTTGATTCAGAATCTGAAATACTGGTTCAGGAAGCAATTAATAATTTGATGAAAAGCAGGACAACATTTGTGATAGCGCATAGATTATCAACTGTTAGAAATGCAGATAAAATAATAGTTCTGGATAAAGGAGTTATTGTGGAAGAAGGCAATCATAAAGATTTATATGATAAAGACGGGCTTTATAAAAAATTATATGATATGCAATTTAAATTAGATGAAAAGAAAATTTTATAATACAAAAGCAGTATTCATAGATAGAGACGGATGTTTGATAAAAGAACTGGGTTATATAAACACATTAAAGAATATTAAATTTTTTAAAAACAGCATTAAAGCATTAAAATTATTAAAAAGCAATGGTTATAAAATTATTGTTGTTACAAATCAATCCGGTGTTGCTTATGGATATTTTCCTGAGAGTTTTGTTAAGCAATCTCATCTATTCATCTCAGAAAGGTTAAAAAAGCATAAAGTTAAAATAGATGCATATTATTTTTGTCCACATCATAAAAAAGCAAAAATTTTAAAATATAGAAAAGATTGTGTATGTAGAAAACCAAATACAGGGATGATAATTAAGGCTCAAAAAAGATTTAATATTGATTTAAAAAAAAGTTATACTATAGGAGACAAATTAACAGATGTTAAACTCGGGCATAATGCCGGAATGAAAGGCATATTAGTTTTAACTGGTTATGGTAAATGGCAGAGGACATTAATAAAAAAAGAAAAAATATTACCGGATTATATAGCAAAAGATTTTTTTTATGCCGTTAAATGGATAATAAAAAAATAGTGGAGGCAGATAAATGGAAAAATACCTGAACTTGATAAATAAGTTTAAAGACAAAAAGATACTGGTGCTGGGTGATTTTATTCTTGACGAATATGTTTATGGAGAAACAGAGAGAATATCAAGGGAAGCTCCTGTATTGATATTAAGATACAATAATAGCACTTTTCTTGCCGGCGGTGGAGCAAACCCTGTTATGAACATAAAAGATTTAGGGGCAATTCCAATACCTGTTTCTGTATGTGGATATGATGTTTATTCTAAAATTATGCTTAATTTATTAAAAAGTAAAAAGATTAATTTTGATTCAATTATTCGGGATAAAAATTTTAATTTGCCTGTAAAAACAAGAATAATGGCTGGTAGCGTTCATACAGTAAAACAACAGATAGTAAGGATAGATAGAATTGGAGCAAGAAATATATCTAAAACCACAGAAAAATTGATTATAGATTATTTAAAGAAATTAATAAAACAAACCGATTGTCTCCTTGTTTCTGATTATGGCGGACCTTTGTTGACAGAAAAAGTTATTGCTTTTATCAGTCAGATGGCAAAAAAAGGTTGTAAAGTAGTGGTTGATTCAAGATATGCATTAAAAAAATTTAAATACATAACAACCGGAACTCCCAATGAAACAGAGGCAGGACCATTGGTTGATATAGAAAGTTATGAAGAAAAAGATGTTGAAACTATTATAAAAAAACTAACAAATTTAATAAAAGCAAAAGGTATGGTAGTAACGCGTGGTTCAAAGGGTATGATTGTTTATGAGAATAAAAAAATAATAAAAATTCCAGCTTTTGGTTCGGAAGAAATAGTAGATGTTTCAGGCGCTGGCGATACTGTAGCTTCAATTATTTCAATTGCACTTGCCTGTGGCGCGTCTCTTAAAGATTCCGCATTTCTGGCTAACATTGGTGGTGGAATTGTTGTAATGAAAAGAGGCGTTGCAACAGTTACAGTGGATGAATTAAAAAGGGCTTTGAAAAATGCATAAAATATTAAAAAGAACTATTTTAAAAAAAATTCTGGATAGATCTAAAAAGCAGAGTAAAAGAATAGTTTTTGCAAATGGGTGTTTTGATTTAATTCATGTTGGTCATATTAGATTTTTAAAAGCAGCAAAGGAAAAGGGCGATATTTTAGTTGTGGGTTTGAATTCAGATAAATCAGTTCGCGCAATAAAAGGTAAAGGACGGCCGATTATCAAACAGCAGGATAGGGCTACAATTTTGTCATCATTTCAGTTTGTTGATTATATTACAATTTTTAATGAAAAAGATGTCAGAAAAACACTGAAAATTTTAAAACCAACTTATCATGCAAAAGGAACTGATTATACAAAAGAAACAGTTCCCGAAAAAGAAATTTCAAAAAAATTAGGTATCAAGATAATAATTGTTGGTGATAAAAAAAGCCATTCAACCAGAGATTTAATAAAAACAATAATAAAAAAATACAAATAAATATTATGGAAAAAATTTTATTATGCAGGACTGACGGCATTGGAGATTTACTTCTCGTAACTCCTTTAATAAAGGAAATTAAAAATGTTTTAAAGGACAGTTTTGTTTCTGTTCTTGCATCAAGCGGCTCAAAAGATGTTTTATTGAATAATCCAGATGTGGATAAAATCATCACATATCCTTCTGAGAATCTGAAAGAAAAAATTATTAATTCGAATTATAACAGTGTATATATAATTTATCCGAGGTTTTCAATAGCTTTTTTAATGTTTATATCAAAAATAAAAAAAAGAATAGGAACTGCATACAGGTGGTATTCCTTTTTGTTTAATAAAAAGATAAAAATACATCGTAAATATAATGAAATGCACGAAGCTGATTATAATTTAAAACTGGCAGAGGATATTATTGGTGTTAAAAAAGCAGTAAGACTGTTTTTATATTTAAATGATACAGAACTGAACTTTGCAAAGAATTATTTGTCAAAAAAAGGTATAAAAACCGATTTTTTTATTGTTTATCCCGGTGGCGCAGGTTCTGCTAAAAATCTTACATCTGATAATTATACTGAAATAATTGACAGGATGCAGATGTTATTTCCAGATAAGGATATTTTAATTGCAAGTGGTAAAAATGAGCAGGATAAAATTACATATATTTATGAAAAATTGAAAAACAAAAAAAATGTTTTTACAATGACAGAAAATTTATCAATAAGAGAACTGGCATCTATTATAAAGTTTTCAAAAATTTTTATAAGCGGCAGCACCGGTCCCATGCATATTGCAGCAGCATTAAATGTAAAAACTATCTCTTTTTTTCCGGAAAAAGGAGTATCGCCTGTTCGCTGGGGTCCTTTGGGTAATATATCTGAAATAATAATTTTTAACGAAAAAAAAATAAATTTTGACTATATTATGAGTAAATTACAAACACTCTTCATGAGGGATAAATGAAAAAAATAATAATTTTACTTTTGCCATTTTTTGTTTTTGGTTGTGCAGGAGCCGGAAAAAAAATATCAATGGTGAAAGCAATATCTGAAGAAAAAATAATAAAAGAAGAGGTTGAAAGAATCACGACCGAGAAAGAAAAGGTAGTAATAAATCAAAAAGAATTTAATAAATATATAGTTAGAAAGGGTGATTCATTATGGAAGATAGCCAGAGAGCAAACAGGTAATCCCGCGATCTGGAAACAGATTGCAGAACAAAATAATATACTGGTGCCTTATGTTATAAAACCCGGCCAGATAGTGCTATTGTCAGACACATATAAATCAGAAAATAAGATAAAAAAAATATTTAAATATAGAGTCATAAAAAATAGTTCATTTGGAGTGGGCGAGAAACTGGTTTTCGCTATTAAATATTTTGGCATAACTGCTGGTTTTGGGATTCTTGAAGTAAAGAATTTTGTTGAAATAAATAATAGAAAGGCATATTTACTGGAAGCAACAGCAAAGACATCGCCGTTTTTTGAAAATTTTTACCGGGTCCATGACGTAATTAATTCATATATGGACGTTTATGGTTTGTTTTCCTGGAAATACAGTAAAAATTTAGAAGAAGGTTCTTACAGGAATAATAGTCATATGGAATTTAATCATGAAAAAGGAATTGCAACCAAAAAGGAAGGCGATAAGTGTACAATACCTGCTTTTGTCCAGGATGTTTTATCTGAATTTTATTATTACAGGTCAATTTTTACTGGCAAAGAAGAAGAATTATATATTGATGTCGCATCAGATGAGTGTAAAGTTTATCAGATAGTTGTAAAAAAAATTGGGGAAGAAAAAGTAACTGTGGATGCCGGTGAATTTGATTGTTATGTTATAAGACCATTTTTAAAATACGAAGGAATTTTCAGGCAAAAGGGCGATGTTGATATCTGGCTGACAAAAGATAAATATAAAATGCCAGTTCTTGTAAAATCAAAGATAATAATAGGCACAATTGATGCGGTGTTGCAGGAGGCAATAATTGTTGAACCGGAGTAAAATAAATTTTTTTAAAATAATTTCAGATAAAGGCAAAATTATAAATAAAGAGTTTATTCCAATAATTTTTATTTTAATAATGCCTACAATTGCTTTTTTAGAAGGATACGGTATAAAAAGTTTAAAGTTTTGTTGTAAAGATATGTTTTACTTTTGTCCTATTGTATTAGCAATAATAATCAATATGAAAAATAAAATAAAATTTAATAAGTTGTTTTTTTTGCTTTTATTTCTGACTATTTTTAAAAACACACAAATTATAAAAATAGAAAAATATTTTAATGGGAATTATTTAATGTTATTTATTTCTTATATAATAATAATTTTATTTTATCTATTAATTTCCATGTAATTTTACTTAAATGATCCTTATTTTGTGTTATATTACAAATCAAATAATAATTCATATATTATAATATATAAAATAATCAGTTTTTATTTTTTTATTATAATTATTGCTTTAATGATTTTTTTTGTAAGAATATATCTTATATTAATAGAAGTATATAAATAAAAAGTTTAATTCAATTCAGCTGTTAATCTATTTATATGTTCAATAATATTATTTTTAATATCAACATCCTGTATTTTATAATAGAAATACCACATCCAGTTTAAAGCTCTTTTTTTATCAACTTCAAGGCACATTTTTACTAAAATATTTAAAGTTGTAAAATCATACGGGTCT
>FWPV01012824.1_pt1 | contig 10027 bp, 10 predicted proteins | sample 2228371 | NCBI WGS metagenome assembly FWPV01 (sample SAMEA103939776, study PRJEB20133) | metagenome
ATCTTCGAGTTCGGCCGTCTGCAAAGGATTTGATGATGTAGTACAATATTCTGATAGATTTCGTAGGTCAAGACAAGTCGATTTCGGAAACAAAAATACGTCCCAGGCTGGGGAGTGGACGTACCTGAGTTCGGAGTTGAGCCACGCGATTATGAAATCAAGAGCAATTACCAAATCGTCATTGATGGAAGGCGAGTATTTACCCAGCGAATTCTTTCGAATTGTTCATCACCTCTTCACCCTCTTCACCCCCTTGCCGCTGCTGATAAGGTTGTTTTACAACAGCCTTGGCGTTCTTTGCGCCTTTGTGGTTCATAAATAAGCGCTAAGCCTGTCGGCTAAGCCTGGGGTCGGACCGAGTCCAGTGGCTGAATTACCTATGAACTTACGTTTCCCCTCTGCTCTCACCAGAATTCCGACTTGACGGACTTAGTCAAATAAACTAAGTTGACTCAAAGTATGCAAAAAAACCATTACTTGGCAGCTTGCTACTCCGATGAGGTGAAATGCCGATATCCCGTCAGGCGGCAACAAGACCCGGTCCGGAAAGGGAGGAAACGATGAAGGCTGTCAATGTCCACGAAGCAAAGACAAAGCTCTCGGCTCTCCTGGCTGAAGTGGAAAAAAACGGGGAGCGTATCTCTATATGCCGGAATGGCAAGGAGCGTATCTCTATATGCCGGAATGGCAAACCCGTGGCCGACCTGGTGCCCCACACGCACCCCGATCGCCTTGCACCGCATCCGGTCATGAGCGCCATTAAGATCAAATATGATCCGACAGAGCCTCTGAATGATGATGAATGGCCGGAGACAAACTGATGTTGCTGGATACATGCGCTTTGCTCTGATTACCTTTGAAAACTACCACAAATCAGGCGCTTTTTGCTGTTAGAGCCGCGATTGTGGCGTCGAAACGGGGGCGATAACGGGTTCTGGGTGCGGGTTTGGGTGGTTTGGATGGTTTGGATGTTGCCGCGGGTTGGCTTTATTGGAACCGCTAAGGCTCGAAGGACGCTAAGGAATGGGTTTTTTCCTGATCGGGGAAAACCGATCAGGAAAAGATCCAGCCCCTGGAGCTAACGGCGTTCTTCGCGTTTTGCAGGACACCTTGCAGCGATTCGGGCCACATGCCAATTTCATTCCCATTCAGCTCGGAGCTCATTCTGATACCTCGGTCCATCACCGTTAAATTGGCCGCCGATAAGCGCAGATTAACGCGGATGTGCACCAAATCGTTATTGATACGGGTTCATTGCTTGGAGATATTGCGTTTCATGCCCGCCATGACGGTTTCACGAACGTAGAGCTTCGAGCAGTCGGCAAGATCAATTCCCATTGTCAGCCGAAGCGAACCGCCGACTTGTTCGAATCTCTTGATACTGTAAGACAGAATGACATCAGACTACTTACGCAGCGTCTGCACCACCCCGGAGCTCCTTGCCCTTCGCCTGCCACCACTTCAGGGCGCTGAGAGAAAATTCCCAGTCTTCCAGGTCTTCCTTGTTCTGCCCGCATTGTGACACCAAAAAAGGAGCTTAAACCACTGCCAAGTCTGAAAGGTTTTCGGAAATCGATTCGAATTTCCGGCGAACCTCTCAGCACCACCGTTGTGCGTATGAGAAACCGGGAGCGTTATTGATGTACTACGTGGATACCAGCATCCTGGCCGCGTATTATTGCCCCGTTCATAATTTTCCCAACTCGACGTTTGGGTATTTGAGCTAAAGGATCACAAACATCGGTAGTCCGCTCGTCTTCTCGTAGGACTATTATTTCAACTTCCCCGGGCGGAATGTCGGGCATATGAATGACGAGCATTCTGTCTTCGCCGATTTTTGTCCTCATTTTTCGCGCCAGCATTCTTGAACTCCTTGGCTTAAGATCCTGTTCTTTCAGCAAGCATTGGAAACAATTAATAAGACGCTGTTTCGGAATCGCGCCCGAACCGTCTCGCTGCAGCCCACTCGTCATGATCTAAAGGCCTTATCATTCTATGCACCCTCGTTGCGAAATTCAAGGAAGGAACGAAGGGGTGTTGGGGATTACGGATTAAGGCGGATTGCGGATTGCGGATTGCGGAAAGTTTAAAAAAACAAATTTTTGCAGAAGTTAATCAAGGAGACGAAGGGGGCGCAGAGGGCATGGGGCATGATGCAGAAGACCCAGACTACAAAAGACAGAGGGCGGGAGACGGAAAACAATTTCCGATTTCGGATTGTGAATTTCGGAAAATAAAGACTGCTTGGCTCTTGGTTCGGGTTCCCGGCGTAATCCGTAATCCTTGATCCTTAATCCGTCTCTTGGTTCTTCGTTTGTCGTTTGGAGCGTTTAGATCGTTAGGATCATAAGCATAGGTGGCCGCCCAGAGCTTGGATTCTGTCCCCTCGCGAAGTAACAAAAGGCTGATTAGAAATTGATTCGTTTCAAATGTGTGTTACACCGAGACTGTGGAGCACAGGAGGGTAAAATGAGCAACTTGACCATCACCGTGGATAGTCAAACCTTAAAGAAAGCGAGGCTGCGCGCCATCGAGCAGGGAACCTCCGTGAATTCTGTGCTGCGGGATTTTTTGGAGGCTTATGCGGGTTTGCGCAGCGAGCGAACAAAAGCACTCCAGGAACTGATTGCTTTATCCCGCAATTCGGATTCCAGGCGCGGAGGTCGTGTCTGGTGTCGGAATGATCTGCACCAGCGCGACTGATGCGATCCTTTTTTGACACCAACATCCTGGTTTATCTTTTTGACGAAGATGCTCCCGCAAAGAAAGCCAAGGCCCAACTCCTGCTTAAGGAGGAAGTTGAAGCGGGCCGAGCCACCCTGAGCACCCAAGTTCTTCAGGAATTCTATGTGGTCGTGACACGCAAGCTTGCTAAACCGCTCTCCCTCGATTCGGCAGAACAAGCGGTCCGTAATTTGGCTGCCCTAAACACGATCCAAGTAGATAGTGCTTTGGTGCTTGCTGCAATCGCAAGGAACCGTCAGGAGGGCTTTTCTTTCCGGGATTCTCTCATTATTGAGACCGCTTTGGCCTGCGGGACCAAGCGCCTCTTTACCGAGGATTTGCAGAATGGGCAGATCATCCAAGAAATGCTAATTGAAAATCCATTCATGGCTTTACCGGTAGAAGAAAAAAGCAACATACCCCCCCGATCCAAACGCTCTTCAATGACTTTCCTTATCGTCTTGCGATTCTTCCATATCATTTCGATCCAATTTCCAACAAAACACTGATTATCAGTCTGCATCAAACAGCAAAATGTCGGTCAGCCCCGCTAGCTTTAGGAATTCTCTGTCATTGGTGATGATGCCCCCGGCGCCCATTTTCAAGCCGGTAGCAGCATGGATGGCGTCAGGTGTCCGCATACCATGAGCTCCGCGCAGGCGAGCCGCTGCAACTGAGATTTCCGAAGATAACGGGAGCACCTTTATATTCGGAAAATCAGTCACCAATTGGACCAAAATTTCGGCTCGTTCGAAATCATTGGCTCGGCAGGCAGGAACCAGCAGCTCGGCAAAAACCAGCGTGGATATGATACCAGTCAGATCACCCGCTTCGATACGGCGGAAAAGCCGCTTTGACGTTGCGTAATGTCTTGGATGTTGTTCCAGGAAATAAACGAAGACTACGGTGTCCAGCCCAAGGATACTGCCTCTGCTCAGTTTTTCCGGATCTAACTGTCCCATCGTTCACGCGATCTTTCAAGCTCCCTCTCATATCCCCGCCAAAGGTCCGAAGCACAGCGTTCCAACGCATCGACATAAGATGACGGTGCTCTGCGAATAACAATAGCATCGTCTTTTTCAATAACCTGCAGAAGGTCGCCGGGCTTGATAGCCAATCGTTTACGAATGGCCGCCGGCAATACAAGCTGCGATTTGCTGCTGAGCTTTACAATGGGCATGGCAACTCTCCCCCACAAATATGTTTTACCTATCAGTAAAGCAAGTGTTGCGTTTTGTCAACAATGGGTTCTTGGTTCTTCGTTAGGAGGAGGCTCCACAATCGCGGGGTTTGGGTGGTTTGGATGTTGCCTCGGGTTGGTTTTATTGGAACCGCTAAGGCGCGAAGGACGCTAAGGAGTGGGTTTTTTCCTGATCGGGGAAAACCGATCAGGAAAAGATCCAGCCCCTGGAGCTAACAGCGTTCTTTGCGTTCTTTGCGCCTTGGCGGTTCCCAATTTTCAAAAGCAAAGACAGGAAAGGCATTCAGGATTCGCCATGGTCCGTTTATCGTCATTGCCCATTGGCCGGCTCTATCGCCGCTCAGCTTGTGCGGGCCAACCCCGTCGCAGCATCGAAGCAGGCCGGGTCGAGGTACGAAACCCAGCGAAACAGGTGTTGGGTTTCGTACCTCAACCCAACCTATACCTATCCAGGTGTGCGAATCCAGGAGAATCATCCATCAATCCGGCTCCCGTGCCTCATGTTCGACGACCGGCTCGGTCAGGTCCCCCACCGTCTCGACGGCACCTTCCATGCTGCCGAGGAGAAGATCTTAATCCTTAATCCTTAATCCCAACTTCAGCAGAAGGCCGACTACGATGATCCCCTCCGCCACGAACAGCGCCAGCATCGCATAGATCGCCAGCTTTATCAGGCCAAGCGGCCGTTCCGTGGCCACCGCTACCGGTGCGGTTATGGTGTAGAGCACCTGGTTCGGGTTGAGGTTGTCCCTGCTGAGCTTCTGGTAGATGGCGTTCATTTGGTCTATGCTCTGCACCAGCCCGGCAAAAACCTGGTCCTGCGTCTTTGCAATGCGCTCCGTTGCCATTTCGGCAAATCGTTCCTCGACATCCGTTTTGGGCTCGCCCCGGTTGAAATCGAAACTGTTTATTTTATCAAAGAGTTCCTGGTAATATTTGGCTTCGAATTCCAGATTGATTTTTTCCAGACCGGAATCGATCATCTTCTTGGTGATGTCCTGCCGGAACATGGAGTCCGAATTTTCCTGGGCCATCTGCACCAGGCTGTCGAGGAAGGAGGAACCGAACTGAGGAATCATGGCGGGCACGTTTTCGAACGGGGTGCGTGCCGGCGGGCCCTGGGCGGCGGCGGCTGATCCCTGGCCGGGCGGCAGCCCGACTCCGATGGACTTGCGAATGTACTGGTCGAGGGAACTCTCATACACCGCGCTGTCGGCCGAAGCCTCCTCCATCTTCAGTTGAATTTCGAACAGCCGGTTTTGCAGGTAAGCCAGGGTGAATTCGGGGAACTTGGCCACCCCGGCCTGGCGGATGAGGCCAAACAGCGGGCTCAGCTTGAACTGATTGAGATCGTTCAGGCGATAGCGCAGATCGCTCAATGAAATGCCCTTCTCCCCGATACAGCAGATTTTGGCTCCAGGCAGCCCGGACAGCCGGTCGATGTCCTTGAGGGCGCGCGTGACCGTCAAGCGCAGCCGGTCCGTAGCGATCAGGTAATCTTCCGATGCGATGCTTTCCTTGTCGATGACATTGGGAGAAACCAGTTCGATTTGGTACTGATTGGCTCCTTTCACTCGCTCGGCGTAACTTGCCCAGGTGCTCAGAATGTCGTTGAGGACCTTTGCCAACACGGTTTCGGGCAGAAATGAGCCAGGATTTTCCTGCACAAAGGCCAGCGAAAAAACCGGCACCATGAGGTTCTTCTTCTTCTCCAGAAACTCCGCTTCGATGCGCTGGCGAGACTCGAAGCTGAGGTTCGTTTCCGCCAGCTTCTGCGCGTATTCGTGCTCCAAAAGGGAGAGCCTGGCATTGGTTTGGTAGACGGATAAGGACCCCTTGAAATCAGGGAACTCCATGAACTTTTTCAGGTGGTTTTCATCGTAGACTTTCTGCAGGACCGGGGTTGACAGGATATCGGAAGCACTGAACTTCATGCCGTTGGGGTACTGGCCCTTGTCGATCCCTTCGAACAGCAGTTTGAATTCGACTCTGGCGACCTTTTGCTTGTCCTGAAGGAGGTAGGCTGCACCCGCCACGCCGCCGATCACCACCACTGCAGCGAGAGAATAAATGAGGATGCGAACCCGCTGCCGCCACAGGGCCAGGATGAGATCCCTGACGCCAATTTCGTCGGCCTGCTCGGAACGTAACGCAGTCCTGTCGGCTTTGCCCTCCGGGGTTTGCTGTTGCGTACCGGGCATTTTTCCCCTCCTTGGTCATGGATTTGTGCCTGCCCTGGGAGCTCGCGGCTAACCTGTTCTGCAACCCTCCACAGTGATCATAACGCCGGGGTGGACTTGGTTTTCCTAAAGACTGCAGCGCCTTGAATCGACCGCCAGCACTTTTTGCCGGGTTTCGTCCCTCAACCCAGCCCACACGTTCGACCCAGCCTACACCTGCACGTCGTTTTCAATCGGCCGCCGATAAACGCCGATTAACGCGGATGGGTCCTCTACGCGCTCGCATGGGCCTGCGGCCCCTCCGTGCGGAGACCGCCCCCGATGAGAACACCGACGATGATAACGCCCTCGAGAAAGAACAAGGCAAGAATCGTATAGATCAATATTTTCTTCAGCGCAACCGGCTTTTCAATACTGGTGACCACCGGAGCCGTCACGCTGAACAGGACCAGTTCGGGGTTCAGGTTGTGCCTGCTCAATTCCTGATAAATGCTGTTCATTTCATGGATGGTCTGCATCAGAGTGTCAAACACCTGCTGCTGCGTTTCATTGATGCGCTCTTCCGCCAGGGGGATGAACTTTGCTCGCGCCTCCCTCTCTTCCGCACTTTCCTGCTGCGCCTTCAGGTCGGACAACCTGTCAAACAGTTCCTGGTAATACTTGGATTCGAACTCCAGATTCACCTTTTCCAATCCCGCATCGATCATCTTCCTGGTAATGTCCTGCCGGAAAGCGGCATCCGAGTTTTCCTGGGCCATCTGCACCAGGCTGTCCAAAAATGTCGAGCCAAACTGAGGGATCATGGCCGGAACATTTTCCAGTGCACCCGTCTGCGGGGGCGGCTGCCCTCCGTCGGCCGCCAGGCCGGCGCCGCCCGATTTGCGCACGTACTGGTTGAGGGAAGTTTCGTACACGTTGGCGTCGGCCTTCGCTTCTTCCATTTTCAATTGAATTTCAAACAGCTGGTTCTGCAGATACCCCATGGTGAATTCGGGAAACCGCGAAACCCCCGCCTGCCGAATGAGACCAAACAGCGGGCTCAATTTGAACTGATCGAGATCCTTCATGCGGTAGCGCAGATCACTGAGCGAAATGCCCTTCTCCCCGATCTGGATGATCTTGGCACCGGGCAGCTCGGACAGCTTGTCGATATCCTTGAGCACCCGGTTGACCGTCAGCCGCAGGCGGTCCGTGGCCACCAGGTAATCTTCCGATTCGATGGCCTCCTGGTTGATGATGTTCGGAGACACCAGCTCTATCTGGTATTCGTTGGCGCCCTTGACGCGCTCGGCGTAATTGGCCCAGGCGTTCAGAATATCATTGAGAACCTTGGCCACCACGGCTTCCGGCAGAAACTCAACGCGCCCCTCCTGCACGAACGTCAGTGAATAGATCGGCACCAGGAGATTTTTCTTCTTTTCCAGGAATTCCGCTTCCAGTCGCTGGCGGGCCTCGAAGTTCAGATTCTTTTCAGCCAGTTTTTGCGCATATTCGTATTCCAGCAAGGCCAGCCTGGAATTGGTCTGGAAGACCGACAGCGATGACTTGAATTCGGGAAACTCCATGAATCGGCTCATGTTGTTCTCGTCATAGACCTTCTGCAGCACCGGCATGGAAAGGATGTCCGACGGGCTGAAGGCCATCCCGTTGGGGTACCTGCCGTCATCGGCCCCCTGAAAGAGCAGCTTGAATTCCAGCTTGGCCACGTGCTGCTTCTGCTGCAACAGGTAGAATGCGCCGGCAATGCCGCCGATCACCACCAGCGCGGCGAGCGACAGGGTGACAATCCTGGCGCGCGCACGCCACAGCGTTAAAATCAGGTCCCTGATGGAAATTTCGTCTTCCTCGAATTCCTGGTAATCCACCATGTGCCGCTGGTCTTTCGGTTCCAATTCCTGCGGATGATTCTTGCTCATATAGCTCCTCTTATCATTTTCTACAAATACCGACTTTTGGCCGCAGATGCACGCCGATGAACGCAGACGGGCGTGTGCTGCCTGCAGCCGTCTGTGCTTGAAAGGTTCACCCCGTCATTTGATCTCTTCCCATCGAGGGCCGGCGGTCACCCACGCATGGAGCCGCGGCACGCTTCTTCTCCACCCGCACGGGGGGAGAGGGTCGGGGTGAGGGGCGAGTTCCGGGTAGAGACTAACTCACAAGGGTGGGAAATTCAACAGAGGAAAAAACGCAGCGGCAATTGTCATGCCGGATGCCGGCCTTTTTCGGTGGGTGGAGGTGCGCCTCTTTGCGCCGCAACCCACCAGAGGCTTCGCCGGATGCGGCTTGTCATGCGCACCGCGCGACCAGGCCCGGTGGAATTTTGGGCGATGAAACCGACCATTCCGCTTCTGAAACACGGTGATCAATCGAGCAGCAGCGAATAGACGGGCCCCATATCTACCCGATTTTTCGGTTCAGACGGGGTTGCATCCGGATCCAGCAGGTTGATGATGCCGTTGCCGTCGTCATCGTCCCGCCATTTGCCGCCCCAGAGCTGCAGTTCCTGACCGTCGCTGATGCCGTCGCCGTCACTGTCGGGATTGTTGGGATCGGTGCCATAGATATTGATTTCATCCACATCGGGGATGCCATCCTTATCGGAATCCAGGGCGGGATCGGGAAGCGGCGAGTTGGAAGCGGGGTCGCTCGGGGTATTCACCACCAGTTCCTCTGAAAAGTCGCTTTCATTGCCGCCGGCGTCATAGGCCGTGGCCGCGAAATAGTAGAGGGTTCCCGGCTTTAAATCGGCCACCTGATGCTGCGTGCTGTTGCCGACATCGATGGAAACATCGTAGGCTTTGCTTTGCGTCCCGTAATAGAGTTTGTAGCCGGCCGTGGCGGAATCGTTGTTGGGGTCCCACGCCACGGTCAGCTGAGCGCCGTAAGCCGTTTTTATGGAAAGGATCTGAAAGAGCAGAAGAGCGACCAGAAGAGTGACCAGCCTGGAGGAGTGAAGAGCTCCGCATTGGGCTGCGCTGTCGGCTTGCATGGCAAAACCTCCCCGTTATGATGCTGCGGCCGCGCCGAATACAGCCGCATGCGGGAGGCGCCGTATTCGCCCGGCAACCCTGCCGCCGTATCCCGATAACCCCGGGACTTAGGCCAGTGGCTTTGCGTCCCACCCTTTCGGATGGTTTGCCCTTATCAAGCGATTTATGGTGCTGGTTGAGCCTCTTGCAGAACGCCTTGGGTATCATTTTGGCCGGGTTTGCGAGAGGCTCGGTTGTTTTTATTGCCTGTTGCGTTGCTCGGATTTTATTCAAATTCCATGCCGTGCGGGAGAGTGGTCGGCGGGAGGATTGTCGTTGGGTTTCGTCACCGTTCAAGAAAATGATTTCGGCTTCCAAGTAGGCTGGGTTGAGGTACGAAACCCAGCGAAATAGTCGTTGGGTTTCGTCACGCGCAGCGCGTGACTCAACCCAACCTACACCTACACCTACACCTGCCAGTCACCCAAACATCGGGCCGCGGCACTCAGTCGTTGGGTTTCGCGCTGCTCAACCCAACCTACACTTGCGGGGGACAGGAGAGATCATGGAAGCCAGATTGGGATTTCACGAGACCCGGTCAACTTACGATGGATTTCAAATGGTGGAGCGGATTACAGAAATGTAATCCATGTCTGGAAAATTCAACCGCTACTTTGACGCCTGTTCGACAGTACCTGCCATCAGAAATTTGGAAACCGCTCTGGAGGATGCGCAAAATCCTCCGCAGGTCAGGGTGTGCGCAGCACTCCCTGACAAAACCGTGGCGTCAGGGAGCTCCTTCCAGTCGCACCCTGACCTGTGCAAACTTATTCTCTTGGTATAAGTATTGCTTTTCAGTAATTATTGTCGAAAAATTTATTGGAGTCATTAAAAATGCGGTCGAAGGGGATGCGTCCCATCCGGTCACTGCCATGCAAACTGTTCAAGCGATG
>FWPV01017260.1_pt1 | contig 10027 bp, 8 predicted proteins | sample 2228371 | NCBI WGS metagenome assembly FWPV01 (sample SAMEA103939776, study PRJEB20133) | metagenome
AGTGAAAACTTCGGCGGATGCGGTTGCTGTAGCCATCTTAATCGTCCTCCAAAATTTGATTTGCTGAACTAATCCATATCTCCTTGGTTGATGAAAGACTTTGTTGCATGTTCGGGTGATTTGCTCTGACTGTTTACCTCCTTCCAGGTGTATCCAACTATCCGCTCGTCATCTGATAGCTGTCAATCTTTCCATCTGAGAAATTGATGATGCAACCTCGCAAAATTCCCTCACCATATTCGCTACCAGGATTAATGCAGGTTGTGCGTCCAATCTTAGCGACGCCTTGGGATTCATGGATATGACCGTGCAGTCCCAGCATGGGTTGATATTTCTCAATTGCTTTGCGAACAGATTGGCTGCCTGCTCCGTGCATCACCATCTGCCCGGCTTTCACAATTGGCTCTGGCGGATCTTTACTCCAGTCCAACATTGGACAGGTGTCCAGCGTGGAATCTTTGGGAGGGTCATGGAAATTGAAAATACAGTTGTTCAAATTCGAGACCTTGGAGACCATTTCTTCGATCATCTTTCCCAGGTCCTCGTCCGGTATCTCGCGAGGAGTATTCCAGGGAGTAGGGGTGCTGAAACCCACGCTGATCATGGTATGGTCATCGTCAATTCGAACTTCCTGACCCTCGCAGGCAATAAAGGACTCCGTCCCCGGTTGATGGAGCGCATGCAGCACTTCGGGGTCGTCATCATTCCCCCCGGTGACAAAACACTTGATTCCAGTGCCTCTGAGGCGTTCTTCAGCCAGATTGACCCAGGATTCCAGGCGTTGTCGGGCGAGTTTGTGAAACAGGTCGTCCACGGCTTTGGGGTCTGCTTGCAGAGCTGCAAACTCTTCTTCTTCCATGATCTGATAATAGAAGCCCAAGAGCCCCAAACGGTCGTAAAGGGATTGGAGGTCATTTTCGCTTTCATAGTGTTCCAGACGACCCTGGAGCGTGGCTCGAAAGTGCCCGTTCTTCTCGCGAATGATGGGAATCAGCAGTTTCCCGGTGATGTCGCCACCCATCACCAATACATTAACCCCGTAGAATTTTCCTGCATTCACGAACTTGCGGTAAGTGCGCTCTGAGCCGTGGATATCGGTGGCGTAGAACAGGCGGGTGATTGGTTTACGAGATTTTTTGAATAGAAATGACATTGAGGGCATCCTCCGCTTCCAGTCTGGCGAACATTTTCAGGCTAAAATGGTTGCGGGACAAAAATATTTTGATTTAATGGCTATCACTGGAAATCATCCGCAACTAACACCTCGACAGAACGAGCTGCCAGAGCGGATAAAGCGCTGTTATCCAAGCCGTGGTCGGTGATCAGAGCATTGATTTTGTGAATGGGTGCGATCTCGAAATTCGAGACCATCCCCCATTTGCTATGATCTGCCAGGATATAGACCGGACCCTGCGTGCGTTCCAGCATCAAGTGGACGATCTCGGCTTCGGCGTTCGATGGCACCGTACAGCCATGCTTGATGCTGATGCCGTCTACACCAATAAACGCTTTATTGGCATATACCTGGGAGAGATTCTGAACGGCAAAACGTCCCGCCACAGAATTGGATTTCGGTTGGAAGGAACCACCCAGCAACAGAACTTCAAAATCAACTTCCCCAATCTCCAATACGGCAATCAGGTTGTTGGTGATGATGGTGATGTCAATGTCTGGTCGAATTTGACGGATGAGCTGGGTGGTGGTGGTTCCGCTGTTGATGAAGAGAATGTCGCCGTCCTGAATCAGAGAGGCTGCCAGGGCGCCGATTTTGCGCTTTTCTTCAATCTGGCGTAAAGCGCGTTGCTTATACTCTTGTTCCAGATTGATGCGTTCGTTGTAAATGGCTCCACCGTGCGTTCGTTCGATTAACCCCCGATCTTCCAACCATTCAAGATCACGCCGCACGGTTGCTTCGGAGACATCCAATAGGTTGCACAGGTCTATGGTGGCGGCAATTTTTTTCGTCGCCAGATATGCCTGAATCCGTTCGCGCCTCTGAGCAGGGATGAGGGTTTTACTCACTACCCATGCCTCCGGATATTGTTGATCGTAGACTGACGCTAATTGACGGAATTTATAAAGTATTATAGCTAATTCTGAAGAGATTTGCAAGTTTTTGCTTTTTCGGCTAGAATCTTTCTTGAAGGCAATCAAATGGACGAAATCATCCGGTCTGAGTTGAACTCTATCCTGGAACAGTACGATCTGGGGGACCTGGTCTGGTATGAGCGCGACGAGCGTGGCACGGTCAATACCAGCTTTGCGATAGAAACCGAGAAAGACGGACAACGGAAGAAATACTTTTTCAGAAAATACAAACCGGGGGTGCGGGCGCAGGAGCTTCTCTTTGAGCATTCGATTATCAATTACCTGAAATCAAACCAGTTCGATACTGTGGCAGGGGTGCTTCCCACCCGGGATGGTAAGACCTTTGTTTATCGTAAGAATGATGGTGATGAAAATGGCGTTTATTACGCCATTTTTGATTTCTTGCCCGGAGAGGATCGTTATACCTGGATCGCGCCGATATGTTCAACATCAGAGATTATCAGCTCTGCCCAGGTATTAGCGACCTTTCACCAAATCCTGTATGGTTTTATCCCAGAAGGCGCAAGGGTAGAACCTGAGATTATGGATTTACTGCCTATCATTGACGCCCGGCTTATCCAATGTCTCAATATTGCCAAAGAGGATGTTTTCAAAGATTATTTTCGTCAAAAAGCCACTGTCTTCAAAAATAACTTGCGTGAGACTCTAAATAACTTAAGGCTGGGTCTAAGCTCCGAATGTGTACGGCTGATCATCCATTGTGATTTTCATCCGGGCAATCTCAAATTTGAGGGCGGACAGGTGGTGGGATTGTTCGATTTGGACTGGTCTAAAATGGACTATCGCCTTTTTGATGTTGCCCTGACGTTGTATTATTTCTTTGACTGTTGGGAAGCAGACAGAGATGGGGTATTTCGTCTGGATGAAATGCAATTATTTTTAGAATCCTACCAGGGGAAGCTGGCAATCAGCGAGGGGCTCAAGCCATTGAATAAAGAGGAGCTATCCCTTTTGGCGCCAATGATTGCAGCCGCCAATCTGTATGTCTTGAACTGGACCATTATGGACTATATGCACAAGGATGTAGACCCGGCTGAATATCTCATTTGCCTGAAGCATCATGACCACACGATCCAGTGGCTGGAAGATCCCGCCAACCAGGCTGCCTTAAGCCAACTCACAGAAGGTTTATTAAGGACTCCACCCGTGAGGTGAAAGCAGCGAAAGAGATATTGCAAAGGAGGGCATTATTTGACGGAAATTGACGGATATTGATTTAATTCGGAATAAAATTGTTTGAAATTGCAAGGTTTTGAATTTCAGTATATAATTAAGTCATCCGGTCTGTGAAAAATGATATCTGCTTGATACAGGTTTCTTCTTTTTCTGGGTGAATGCGATTGAGGAGGAGCCGTTTCTGTTTTGGCAAGCGTTTTCACAGATAAGCCGGGCGAGGGAGTTTTTTCAGGAGATAAAGATGACAGGCGGACCAATTGGGATGGGCGAACAGGACCGGGCAGAGCGGGATCGTTTTGAGAACGAGTTGAAACGTATCCTCCGGGCGAGCGAAGAAGCCGGCATCATGTTGCGCGTTATCGGATCCTTAGCCTTTCAGATGCACTGCCCCAGGTATGGCAATCTGCAGCAGGCGATGGGTCGGGTGTACACAGACATTGATTTCGCCGCGTATCGCAAGCAATCCAAGGCTATCCAGGCGCTCATGGCAGGGTTGGGTTACACCGAAAACCGCGAGGTTTATATTGTGAGCGAGGGCGATCGGGCAATCTACAACCATACCAGCAGCGATTTGCACGTGGATATTTTTTACGACAAGTTGGATTTTTCCCATACCATCAGTTGGAATGGACGCCTGGAAGTGGATTCTCCAACCATTCCGTTGGCGGAAATGTTGCTGGAGAAAATGCAGATCGTCAAAATCAACGAGAAGGACATCATTGATACGATCATGTTACTGCTCGAACATCCTCTCGGCGATAGCGATCAAGAGGTGATTAATATCGCCCGCGTTGCCCAACTATGCAGCACCGATTGGGGTTTGTGGCGCACAACGACCATGAATCTGGACAAAGTGAAACAATTGGCGCAGACTTACCCTCAACTGACTGACGAGCAGAAAGCCAGGGTCGCTTCCCAGGTCAACTTAGCCCTGAAACGCATCGAAGAAGAGCCAAAATCCACGGCGTGGCGGCTGCGATCGCGGGTTGGCGACAGGATCAAGTGGTACAAGGATGTTGATGAGGTTCATTAGGAGAGACAAAATGGCTAAAAAAGTACGGGATTACATGCATCGAGGTCTCATCACCTGCCGTCCGAATGCCACCCTGGGGCAGGTGGCAGTCATGCTCACCCAGCATCATGTCCATGGCTTGATCGTCGCCGATCGGGATGGACGCCCCCTGGGGGTGATCACCGATTTCGACCTCATGGCGGGAGAGTGGCTCTCAGGCGACCCGCAGAGCCTGGAGGTGATGCGGAATATGACCGCCGGCGAATTGATGTCCACCCCCGTGGATACCATTGATGTGGACGCGCCAGCGGTCGAGGCGGCGCGCATTATGCGCGAGAAGTTGATCCGGCGGGTGGTCGTGACCGAAAAAGGGAAAGCCATTGGCGTAATCTCAGTTTCGGATATTATCGCCAGCATTGCAGACACTCAACCGGCGAAACGGGATACCGTCGGCGATGTGATGTCGGACGCCATGTTGGTGTGTCGAGACAAGACTCCACTGGTGGCAGCCGCCCGCGCCATGACCCACGCCGGTTGGCGCTCGGTGCTTGTGGTAGATAAAAATGGAAAACCCCTGGGTGTGGTCAGCGGTTTGGATATGCTGGCTGCCTGTGAGCTGGTTGATTGTGAAAATACCGTGGTGAGCGAGGTGATGCACCCTGCCCTCACCATCACCATGGATGCAACCCTGCAAGAAGCCGCCAGCAAGATGATCGAAAATCATCATCATCGGCTGATTGTCATTGACCCTGATGACCCGGACTCCATGCCTTTGGGTATCATCTCTTCTTTCGATATTGTCGCTGAGATGGCTCGCCCAGACTCGGTCTGGCAAAAGTAATAAGAAACTCTCTCCTGAAATCACTGATAAGGGAGCCTTCGATGCCAATCCCCGAAGATGTCATCGCCCGTGTACCCCAATGGAAAGGGGCGAAGGATTTGCACTATTCTCCATTGGGGGGTGGGATTACCAATCGCAACTTTCGCGTGGATGTTGGGGGAGAATCGTTCGTTTTACGTGTCGCCGGTGCCAACACAGAACTCTTGGGAATCGAGCGGGAAAATGAATATATTGCCAATCGGTTAGCGGGTGAGAAGGGGATTGCGCCAGAAGTGTACTATTACATTCAGCCTGAGGGTTATCTGGTGACAAGGTTTATCCAGGGGCAACCCCTCCCCCCGGAGGAACTCAAGCGTCCCGAAAACCTGCAAAAAGTGGCGGCGATGCTGAAAGAAATCCACGCTCTCCCGCCGATACCCGGAAAATTCATCGTTTTTCGCGTGGTTGAAGACTACACCAAAGTGGCTCAGCGCTATGGGGTTGCTTTTCCGGATAATTTCGATTGGCTGTTGGAACGCATGTACGAAGCGGAAAAAGCGTTTCAGGTGGGCGCTTTGCCGCTGATGCCCTGCCACAATGACCTGCTCAACGAAAATTTCCTGCAAGTTGACGGCAGGATTTACCTGCTCGATTGGGAATATGCCGGGATGGGGGACATATTTTTCGATTTGGCGAATTTATCTGTCAACCATCATTTCTCCGATGAAGAGGACAGACTCTTACTGCAATTATATTTTGGCGAGGTCACCGATACCAACTGGGCGCGCCTCAAAACGATGAAGATTCTGTCAGATTTCAGAGAGTCAATGTGGGGCTTGGTGCAAATCGGTATTTCGGATTTGGACTTCGATTTTCGGGAATATGCCAATAAGCACTTTAGACGAATGACCCAAAACCTGAAAGATCCCCGTTGGGGGGAATGGCTTTCAATCATCCAACACAAAAGCTAAAAGCAATCAAGGAGCATAATATGTCCGATATTCCCTCAAGTGCACAAGTTGTCATCATCGGCGGCGGTGTGGGAGGGTGTAGCATCGCCTACCACCTGACCAAGATGGGATGGAAAGATGTGGTTTTGTTAGAGCGGCATGAATTAACCGCCGGTTCCACCTGGCACTCCGCCGGTTTGGTCGGTCAACTACGATCAGACGCCAACCTGACGCGGATGATGTACTATAGCACCGATTTGTACCGCCAGTTAAAAGACGAGACCGGCATTGACACGGGTTGGCGCGAGGTCGGCGGGTTGCGGCTGGCATCTTCCCCTGAGCGCATGGAAGACCTGAAACGCCTGGTGGGGATGGCGCGTTCCTTCGGGATGCCTATGGAATTGATCTCCCCCAAGGAAGCATTGGATATGTTCCCCATCATGAACATCGAGGGCGTATTGGGAGCGGCGTACACGCCAAACGATGGGGTGATTGACCCGACCGGATTGACCAACGCCCTGGCAGCCGGGGCTAAGAACCGTGGCGCCAGGATCTTCACCGAAACCAATGTGGAAGCAATTCGATTGAAAAATGGGCGAGTACACGAAGTGGTCACCAACCGGGGGACGATCAAGACCGAGATTGTGGTGAACGCTGCCGGGCAGTGGGGCGGCGAAGTTGGGAAAATGGTGGGGCTGTATCTGCCGGTCGTCCCAATGGCGCATCTATATATCATCACCAAACCCATCGAGGGGGTGGAGCACGACTTCCCAACCCTGCGCGATCCGGACCTGCTGGTCTATTGGCGTGAGGAGGTAGGCGGGTTGGTGACCGGTGGATACGAGCGCAACCCTGCCCCCTTTGGCTTGAAGGGCATCCCCAAAGATTTCAAGTACCAGTTATTGCCGCCAGATTGGGAGCGTTTCACCCCGCTCATGGAAAACTCCATCAAACGCGTCCCGGCGGTGGAGCACGCCGAGATTATCCAATTGCTCAATGGTCCAGAAGGTTTCACCCCCGACGGCGAATTTTTGTTGGGTCCCACCTCGGTCAAGGGCTTCTGGGTGGCATGCGCCTTCTGCGCTCACGGGCTTGCCGGTGCAGGCGGGATTGGCAAAGTGATGGCTGAGTGGATCATTGATGGCACCCCAGAATGGGATTTGTGGCGGTTAGACGTGCGTCGCTTCGGCTCGAATTACAACAGCCAGGATTACACCGTGGCGCGCACCATTGAAACCTATTCGATGTACTACGACATTCACTATCCCGGCGAAGAGCGCCTTTCTCGCCGTGGTTTGCGCCTCTCCCCGACCTACTATCGCTTGCGAGACCTGGGCGCGGTATTCGGCGAGAAAACGGGTTGGGAACGTCCGAACTGGTTCAAACCTTATGAGGAACTGGCTCGTCATGGTCACGAACCTAAAGGTTGGGCGCGCCATAACTGGTCGCGGGCGATCGGTTATGAACACCTGATGACGCGTGAGAATGCCGGACTGTTTGATGAGACCTCCTTCAATAAGTTGGAGGTGCGTGGACCTGGTGCGCTGAAATTCTTGAATTACGTCTGCGCCAACGATATTGATCAACCGGTGGGCAGTGTCATTTACACTGAAGCGTTGAATAAGCGAGGCGGTATTGAATGCGATTTCACGGTCACACGTCTTGCAGAGGATCGCTTCCTGATCATCACCGGCACCGCTTTCGGTCAACACGATCTGTCCTGGTTGAGCCTGAACATGCCTGAAGATGGCTCTGTCTCAATCGAGGATGTGAGTTCCTCGTACGCCTGTATTGGTCTGTGGGGACCCAAATCGCGCAAGATATTGCAAAAGATCACCAACAGCGATGTTTCGAATGAGGCGTTCCCCTATATGACGGCTCAGAGAATTGTGGTGGGCGATGTGCCCACACTGGCGCTGCGGGTGACCTATGTCGGCGAGTTGGGCTGGGAGTTCTACTGCCCCATGGAATACGGTTTGCGCCTGTGGGACACCCTCTGGGAAGCTGGCGTACCCGAGGGGATGGTGGCGGGAGGTTATAAAGCCATCGATACCTTGCGCCTGGAGAAGGCATACCGCTATTGGAGCGGCGAGATCAGCCCGGATTACACCCCCTTCGAGGCGGGCTTGGGCTACTTTGTGAAACTGGATAAGGGTGATTTCATCGGCAGGGAGGCTTTGCTCAAGCAGAAACAAGAGGGATTGAAACGCAAACTCTGCTGCATGACCCTGGCAGATGACCGCACGATCGCGCTGGGTAAAGAGCCAATCCGTCTGGCAGGAAAGGATCAGATCATCGGCTGGGTCGCCTCCGGCGGTTATGGCTATTCTGTGGGGGCGAGCATCGTGTTCGCTTATCTTCCCATTGAATATTCCAAAGTGGGCACCGAACTGGATATTGAGTTCTTCGGTGAGCGGGTTGGGGCGGTCGTGGTACAGGCTCCTTTGTGGGATCCGAAAGGCGAACGGATTAAAGCATAACAACCATGTCTTGATACACCTGAACAGGATCATCCGGTGTTTGTCAGATTACAAGGAGAGTAGCGCTATGAAGGAAAGTCCAATCGAACGCCTGGCGGCGACCGATCCAGACCTGGAGATTTGGTGGGATTCGTCGCCATTGATCTATAAGCAATGGGCTCAAAAAATGCTGAAAAATGCTGACCCCAGCCGACGTGACATCCTGGAAGAACAACTCAACAGAATGTACGTTGCAGATGACCCTGCCCGTAGCCTGTTTCGGGGATGCACAACCAACCCACCGCTATCCTTACAGGCGGTGAAATCGGACCCTGAGACCTGGAATGAATGGATAGATCAGCTCTGTCTCTCACAACCTGATTTGACCAGCAGCGAGATTGCCTGGTTGACTTATAAAGAGGTGGTCAGGCGCGGGGCAGAAATGTACCTGCCAATTTACCAGGCATCGCGGGGGAGGTTTGGTTGGATATCGGGTCAGCTCGACCCCAGGTTGTTCACCGAGACGGAAAAAATGATCCAGGATGCGGTGGAGTTAAGCTCGCTCAGCCCGAATGTCATGATCAAGGTGCCTGCCAGCATGCAGGGGATTGAGGTCATCCGTGAGCTGACCGCCAGAGGCATCTCCACCAACACCACCGTGTGCTTTACCCTGCCCCAAATCATGGCATCTGCCAACGCCGCCATGCAGGGGATTAAACTTGCCGAGGAGCGCGGCACCGATTTGAGTCGCTGGCGCGCCGTCATCACCATGATGATCGGTCGTCTGACCGAAAACCCGGTCTTGGACGTCCAGGCGGGCCGTCGGAACATCGAGTTGTCCTGGCAGGATAAACACTGGTTTGGGCTGGCTGTTTTCAAGCGAGCTTATCGCCTTCTCACCGATGGCGGTTATGCCAGCAAGATGTTGGCTTGCTCGATGCGCCAGGGACCCAACCAGGCAGGAAAGCAGCGCTTCTGGGATATCGAAAAACTGGCGGGTGGCGATGTTGTCTTCACCTGCCCTCCATATGTGCTGGAGCCTTTGTTCGCGATCGGAGATGCCCTCGAATACAAAGAGAATATCAACGACCCGGTTCCGCAAGATGTCATTGATAAGTTGATGAAGATACCCTACTGCATCCAGGCGTATGATCCGAACGGGCTCGAGCTGGAACAATTCAACGATCATCCATCCACAATTGATACGGTCAAGGCTTTCTCCAAAGGATTTTCTGGTCTGGAAGAATATGTCAGCGAAAGGATGGCTCTGGTCAGCCAGAAAACGCCCGTTTTGCAGAAGAACTAGGGTTTCCCGCGATTAAAATATGGAGGGGGATGGTTCGGGGCAGCGCAACTGCTCTGATCCATTCCCCCCTCTAACTTCGATATAATTAGCAATAGCATATCGCCGATAAAGGTGATAACATAAGAGATATCTGAGCCTGCCTGCCAGCCTGGTAGCTTTTTTCCGCGCATGGTTTGCGGCTCTTACAAACTGAAG
>FWPV01003566.1_pt1 | contig 10026 bp, 8 predicted proteins | sample 2228371 | NCBI WGS metagenome assembly FWPV01 (sample SAMEA103939776, study PRJEB20133) | metagenome
CCGCGACCCGGCAGGCCGTTGCGGTGGCCGCCGAGCCTCCCGTCTTCCGCCCGCGCGCCAGGGCCGGGGAGGAGCGGCCCGGAGAGGCTCTGGACGGGCCGCGGACGGCCTCGCGGGAAGCCGCCGGCCGACCCGAAGCATCCCTCGCCGGGGCGGACCTTGAGCCTGCGGAGACCATCCGCATCCCGCAGCCTTCGTCCATCCCCGGAGAGCCGCCTTCCGGACGTGTCCCGGCGGAAGCGCCGGCGCCCGAGACTGCTCAGCCGGCCTCCGGAAGGCCGGACAGGGACGGCGGCCGCAACACAGACTCTCGTGACGCAGCCGTGCCGCGTGAGACGGCGACCCCGGACCATCCGCTCCGGACTCAGGCCGTCGCGGAGGAGCGCCAGTTCCCGGAGCTCCAGGACGCACGACCCTCCGGCCTGCCGCGTGAAGCCTCCACGGTCGAGGAGACGCCCGCATCCGGCGCTGAGCGGGCGCGGCCGGACGCAGCGCCGCACGCGGAGGGCCGCACCGCCGTTCCTGAAGCGTCTCCGGCTTCACGGCCCGCCGCGCCGGACCGTCCGGAGATGCGGGCGGCCGAACCGCCCCGTCTGCTGGACCAGGTGGTCCGGGCGGTGGAGCTCACCCGCAGGGGTCAGGTGACCGACCTCACCGTGCAGCTCGACCCTCCCGAACTTGGCGTGCTGCGCGTGAAGGTCACCAGCGCGGACGGAGCCATCACGGCTCAGGTGCGGGCCGATTCGCCCGAAGTGCACCGTCTTCTGCTGACCGGACAGTCCGACCTGCGGGACGCGCTGCAGCAGGCCGGACTGCGGGTGGACGAGATCCGGGTGCCCCACTTCGGCTCCGGGTTCGCCGACCCGGGGCGCCACAGCCAGCCCCGGCAGGAGTTCGCGCGTCCGCGGCGTCAGGCGTCCGCGGGGGGTCTGGAAGGCATCCGGCCGCTGCCGGTGTTCAACAGGCTGGCATGGCAGACGCGCACCGACTCCCGGGCGCTGGTGGACAGGTTCGCATGAGCAGCGCGCTTTGTCCGGAAGGAGGATCTGATTGAGATGACGGGCAGTGTCTATGCCGCTTCGACGGCCGCAGCGCCGGGCTTCGCCTCGCCGGCCGTCAGGGACCGCATCACGAGCGACAAGGAGACGTTCCTGAAGCTGCTCATCACGCAGCTTCGCCACCAGGACCCGCTCGACCCCGTGCAGGACAAGGAGTTCATCGCGCAGCTGGCGCAGTTCAGCAGCCTGGAGACCCTGCAATCCATCGACGCCAAGCTGGGAGCCTCCAACGACGGAGCCCGGCTGCAGCAGGCGGCGGCGCTGCTCGGGCGTCAGGTGACGGTGGCGGATCCCGGGGAGCTCGACCTGGTGGAGGGCCGGGTGACCTCCGTGCGGCTGGCCTCGGGCGGCGAGCTGCTGGTCACGGTGAACGGCAGGGACTATCCGGTGCTCTGGCTTGCGGCGGTCAGCGAGTAGTGCAGCATCCCGGCGCGCGGCTCCGTCCGCGCTCCTTTCCTCGATGCCTCGGCGCGCCCCGGCCCCTTCGCGGGAGGCCGGGGCGCGCGGTCTTCGCCCGCGGCCCCTCGCGACCTGCTAATTGTGCGGGTTTATCCGGAGACGGGCCATCACCACTCCGGACGCGCGGCGTGAATGCGGAATATTTCAGGTGAACGCCGCAGCTGTCCCGGCAGGGATGCGGGATGACTCCCCCGGTCGCGTCGCAGTGCGCCGGGATGTGCCGGCCGCGCACCGGCCGCGCTGCAGCCGCCCCCGCGCGGGAGATGAGAACAAGGTGGAGACCATGGGTAAACGCATCCTTCTTGTGGATGACGCGCTCTTTATGAGGACCACCCTCCGGAAGATCCTGGAGGGCGCCCAATACGAGATCGCCGGCGAGGCCGAGAACGGTCAGGATGCCGTGGAGAAATACCGCAGCCTGAAGCCCGACCTCGTCCTGATGGACATCACCATGCCGGTCATGGACGGGCTGGACGCCGCACGGACCATCCGGTCGGAAGACCCGAACGCCACCATCGTGATGTGCACCGCTCTGGGTCAGCAGAACCTCGTGGTCGAGGCGTTGAAGGCCGGCGCAAGAGACTATATCGTCAAGCCGTTCGAGCCGTCCCGGGTGCTGGAGGGCGTGGGGAAGGCGCTGGCAGCCTGAAGCCGGCGCTTTTTCCACTGGAAACGGAAAACGAAGATGAAGGTGGAATACATAGACCCGTTCGTGCAGGCGGCCTTCGAGGTCATCGCTCAGGTGACCGGAGACCAGCCCACGCGCGGCCCGCTCTCGCTGCGGGACAAGTCGTTCACCACGCAGCAGGTGACCATCGTGGTGGGGGTGACCGGCCCGGTCGAGGGGCAGGCGCTCTACGGAATGTCCATCGTGACCGCCTCCAAGATCGCCACCGCCATGCTCCAGCAGGAGGTCATCTCCCTGGACGAGCTTGCCACAAGCGCCATCAGCGAGCTGGGCAACATGATCACGGCGCACGCCACCGCCCGGCTGGCCAAAGCGGGCATCGTCTGCGACATCACGCCGCCCTCGGTGCTCCGGGGGATGAACGTCGAGGTCTCCACGTTCATCCCGGCGCTCGTCGTGCCCGTGCTCACGCAGTTCGGCAAGATGGAAATCAACGTGTCGCTGGCCGAGGTGGCCGCTACTATGTTGAAAGCCGCCTGACGCACAACGGGGTTCGCACTCGTCGTCCGGGGGCCGGCGCGCTCAGCGCCCGGCCCCTTCGTCCTGCTTCGGCTCCTCCTCCGGAAGTGCTTTCGTCTCGGTCTCGAACAGATTGTCCCGGATGACCGTCGCTCCCCGCGAGCGGTCCACGATCTCCGCCGGGCCGTAGAACTCGTTGCCCGTGATGACCGCCGCGCGCACTCCCGGCTCCAGGACGATGGGCGTCCGGTAGTACGGGGCGTCCCGGTCGTTGACGAAAAGGCTGTCCGTGATGCTGATGCGCCCGCTCTCCACACGGATGAGATGCCCCGCATCGATGTCCGGATAGATGGCGTAGAAATGGCAGTTGTCGAACGAGACGCGCCCGCGCCCGGCTATCTTCGCCAGCGCCGTGCCGTTGGAGCCCACGATGGTCCCGAACAGTCCGCAGCCTGTGAATCGCACCATCCCGCTGTTCGTCTCCCTCACGATGATGTCCCCGAAGATCTGCGAGTTGGAGAAGCTGACCCCCGAATGCCCCTGCGCCTCCTCCACCAGCACGGCGATGTCGCAAAGGTCCGCTCCGCTCTGCGTCAGCAGGTAGTTCCCTCCGCCCTCGAACGGGCCGGACATATGGCTCCGGACGAACCTCATTCCCACCCTGTAGCCCAGCGCGAAGCAGTTGCTCACGTATTCCCAGTCGCTGCGGCCGAAGATGAACGCCTCGCCGTGCTCCAGGGTGAACCGGCCCACCGGACTGTCCGGTCCGTCCGCGGCGGTCCAGAACGGCCAGAAGTGGATGTTCTCCAGCCTCCCCACGTCCAGACACAGGTCCACGGACAATCCCCTGCGAAGCGGCTGCCCGTACAGGTTGCGGATGAAGTGCCGGCCGGACGTCCTGCTCCCGAAGTCGACAGCCTGATACGGGTTCACCAGCAGGACATCCACGATGGAGACGTTGTCCGCGCCCGCGCTGGCGATGGTCCACGGATAGGGCACGGGCGGGTTCGTCTTCTTCTGCTCGGGATGGAAGATGGTGACGCCCTTCAGCGTGGAGTTGGTGTTCAGGGTGATGAACGGCGTGCCCTCCTCGCTGCCCGCTCCCTCCACCGCCAGCAGCACCGTTCCCGTCAGCTCCGGACCGCTGGCCGGGTCGCCGTCCACGCGATGATATTTCTGGACGGTGGGCGGCGTCCGCCAGACTCCCTCCAGCGTCACGGCCGGAGGGATGTTCAGGTGCGTCCTGACCAGATACCGGCCTGAGGGCAGGCTGACGACTCCGCCGCCCTGCGCCGCGCAGGCGTCCATCGCCTTCTGCAGGGCCTGCGTGTCGTCCGTGACGCCGTCCCCCGCCGCGCCGAAGTCCCGGACGCTGACTCCGGGCGGCTGGCTCAGGGCCGGGACGGGGAGGCAGAGAGCGAGCAGCGCGCCGGCGGCGGCCGAAAGGGCGGAGTTCGTTCGCATGGCTTTTCGTCCTGCTTCGGGAAAGACAGGCCTCTCCCGATGCGCGGGAGAGGCCCGTAAGACAAGGCTCCGGCCGCCCTTTCGGGCGGCCGGAGCGCGGCAGAGCAGCCTACTTCGGCTTGATCTCCTCCAGCGCGGGGAAGTGCCCGTACACCTGCCGGGCCCCCTCCTGCGGCGCTGCCCAGCGCACCGCGTTCGTGATGACCCGGATGATGGTCGGGTCGTAGTACGTGGGGTAGGTCTCGTGGCCCGGCTGGAAGTAGAAGATGCGGCCCTTCTGGCGCGTCCAGCAGCACCCGCTCCGGAACACCTCGCCCCCCTCGAACCAGGTGATGAACACCAGCTCGTCCGGAGCCGGGATGTCGAACCGCTCGCCGTACATCTCCTCACGCTCCAGCTCGAAGTAATGGTCCAGACCGTTCGCGATGGGGTGTCCGGGCTCCACCACCCACATCCTGGCCTTCTCGTCGGCCTCCCGCCATTTCAGGTCGCAGGTGGTGCCCATCAGGCGCTTGAACGGCTTGGAGAAGTGCGCGGAATGCAGGAAGATGATGCCCATCCCCTCCCACACGCGACGGACCACCTTCTCGACGATCTCGTCGGACACCTCGCCGTGCGCGGTGTGGCCCCACCAGGTCATCACATCCGTCGCCGCCAGCACCTCGTCCGTCAGGCCGTGCTCGGGCTCATCCAGCGTGGCCGTCCGGGCGACGATGCCGGGCTGTTCGTTCAGCGCCTTCGCGATGACCGTGTGCATCCCGTCGGGATACACCCGGGAAGCCGCGTGCGATGCGTTCTTCTCGTGCCGGAACTCGCCCCAGACCGTGACCCTGATGTCGCTCATCGTTCCATCCTTTCGTGGCGTGTCGCTTGCTGCAATGCTACTTATCCGGGGGAGCGGTCTTTCCTGCCTTCCGGGAGCGCGGGGCGGGCGGCGCGGAGGGCTCCGGCGCCTTCGCGGCTCTTCCTCCTCCGGTCAGCTGCGCACGTAGATGGGGTTGGAGAATATCCACGGGCGGATGTCGCGGGAGCGGCTTCTGAGGAGTTCCGATACGCTCGGCAGGCGCAGGCCCCGCCGGATGTCCACCAGCGGGCCGGAGCTTCTCCGCACATACACCTCCGCCCTGTACACGCCGGGAGACCGGCATTCCCACTCCAGGCGGGGCCCCTGCGCGGAGGCCACCTCCTCGCCGTCCTTCAGCAGGCGGATGAGCGGACGGCGGTGGTCGGGAGCCTCCACCACGATCTTCGCCGCCCGCCGCAGCCGGAGCGTCTCGCCCCCTATCGCCTGCGCGTCCCCTTCCACCGCAGAGAACCGGAACCCGGGCGCGGGCGCCATCAGGGGGTAGACCATATAGACCCTCCCCTCCCGGATGGCGTCGTAGACGATGCGCCGGTCGCGCGCGAAGTCGCCGGTCAGCGGGGTCCGCGAGACCACGTATGTCTGCACGGAGTCGAAGGCTTCCCTGTAGGTGGGCACCCGGAACTCCTGTCCGCCCACCGGCACCCTGGCGTGGGCATCCACGGAAGCGATGCCCACCACCCTCCGGCCGGACCGCAGCAGCTCGTCCCAGCGGGCGCGCTCCGGGTCCACCGTGTTGTTCGTGATCGTGGTCATCACGGCCTTCGGGTCGGCAAGGTAGCGCTTGGTGAGCTGTCCCAGACGGCGGACCGCCGCCGGGTCCACGGGCATGTTGTGCGCCGCCGAGCGGATGTCGTCGTCCACCAGGCTGGCCAGGTTGATGATCTCCATCCCGTGGTAGCCCCGCACCGACCAGTCCTGCCACTGCCACCGGACCGAGACGGGATGCGCCAGGATGGCGATGCCTCCGGCGGCGTTGATGCGGTCGATGACGGTCTGCGGGGCCGCGCCGCCCCAGTCGAACCCGGCGGGCACGTCCAGCGTCAGGCAGTGTCCGCTGTCCGTGCTGATCTCCACCCCCGCGAGCACCATCACTCCGTCGTGGTAGCCTTCGTAGCCCTTCTCCAGAGGCTCCAGCGTGTTGTGGTCGGACAGGATGATGAAGGACAGCGCGGCCTCCCGTGCCGCCTTCACCACCTCCTCCACCGTCCCGCTCCCGTCCGAATACACGGTGTGGATGTGGATGGCGCCCGGATAGGTGTGGAGCCCGGCCGCGCCGGCCGCCCCGGTGCAGAGCGTCGCCGCCAGCGCTGCAAGCCCTGCGAGCCGGCAGCGGCGGAGAAGGTGCGGGAGTGCAGCCGCGAGCGGTCTCATCCCGCTACGGCTCCGCGCGTCCGCCCAGGATGTCCGCCAGGAAACGCTCGGCCTCCCGGTAGAAGGTCATCCGGTTCTCCGGACGGGCCAGTCCGTGCCCCTCGTCCTCGAACAGAAGATACTTCACATCGATGCCCCGCTCGCGCAGGGCCTCCACCATCTGGTCCGCCTCCGCCCTGGGCACGCGCGGGTCGTTGGCGCCCTGCACGATCATCAGCGGGCTGCGGATGCGGTCGATGTGAAACAGCGGCGACCTGGACTTCAGGAATTCCTCGTCAGTCTCGGCGCTGCCGACCCTCAGGTCCAGCTGCGCGCGCAGCGGCTCCCAGTACGGAGGGATGCTCCGGTACCACGAGACCAGGTTGCTGATGCCCACTCCGGCGATGCCGGCCGCGAAGACCTCCGGCGTGAACGTCATCCCCACCATCGCGGCGTATCCCCCGTAGGACCACCCGAAGATGCCGATGCGCCGCGGGTCCGCGATGCCCTCCCGAACCGCCCACTCCACCGCGTCGATGAGGTCGTCGTGCATCCGGCCGCCCCATTCGCGGTTCGCCGCGTTGACGAACGCCTTCCCGAACCCGGTGGAGCCCCGGTAGTTCACCTGCAGGCAGGCGTAGCCGCGGTTGGCCAGCCACTGCGCCTCGGGGTCCAGCCCCCAGTAGTCCCTGGCCCAGGGACCTCCGTGTACGTTCAGGACGAGCGGCAGCCACGACGGTCCCACACCCTCCGGGAGCGTCAGGTAGCAGACCATCGTGAGCCCGTCGCGCGTGGTGATCTCCACCGGCCTCATCGGGGCGAGGTGCGCCTCCTCCAGCGCCCGGTTCTGGCTGAACAGGTAGCGGCCTTCCCCGGTGGAGGTGTCGAACAGGTAGTATTTCACCGGGTCCCGGTCGGAGCTGAACGCCACGATCCAGAGACGGTCGTCCAGGTCGCGCGAGACGAGGTCCGCCTCCCCGTGCGCCAGCGACTCCGCCTTCCGGAAGACCCGCTCGAAGTCCGGGTCGAGGAACTGCCACTCGCGCCTTGCGCGGGTGAAGGGCACGGCCTGCACGTGGTGGAGCGTCGGATGCACCACCGCTCCGCCGTCATAGTCCACGTCGGGACGCGACGCCACCACGCGCTGCTCCCCCGTCTCCAGGTCGATGGTGAGGAGCCTGGCGGTGTCGGAATCCAGGGTGCTGACGATGTAGAAGCCCCGCTCGTCCGGTGTGACTCCCAGCGCGCCGATGGACTCGCCGAACGGGGCGGACAGCAGAGTCCGCCACTGTCCTCTCTCCAGCACTCTTATCTCCGTGCCGCCGTCCTCCCGCTGCGCCGAGCCTCCCCGGACGTTCAGGTGCCAGTCCACGTCCCATCCCACGATGTCTCCCGGGTTCTCCGCGAGCGGCGTGCACTCCCCCGTGTCCAGCCGCACCTGGTAGACGTCGTGCAGGTGCGGGTCCTCCCGGTTCAGCGCCACCAGCATCTCGTCCGGACGCTCCGGCTCCACCGCCAGAGGATGCGCCTGCACGTTCTCGAAGGGGGTCAGGTCGCGCACCCCGCCCGTGTCCAGGTCCACCGCGTAGACGTGCCAGTTCTCGTCCCCGTCCCTGTCCTGCAGGTACAGCAGGTGCCTGCCGTCGTAGGCCCAGAAGAACTCGCGGATTCCCCGGTGCGTGTCGTGCGTCACGGGACGGTCGTCGCCGCCTTCCACGGAGCGGACCCAGACGTTCAGCACTCCGTCGCGCGGGGCGATGTAGCCGATGCGGCGGCCGTCCGGCGACAGCCGGACGTTCATCCTGTCCGGGTTCCCGAACAGGACCTCGCGCGGGATGATGGGGGGAAGAGACATCCTGGAATACCTCCTGTTATGGACTATACGGCCGCTTACGGATTTTTGTCAGCGCATCGGTGCAGCCTTCGACGCACCGCTCCGCTCTGATGCGCCGGGCGTGCCCGCCTTCCTGCGCAGCTCCCGGCTCCGCGTCCCCTCCGGCCCCCTCACTCCCCGATCACCTTGACCACCACTCGCTTCCTCCGCTGACCGTCGAACTCCGCGTAGAAGATGGTCTGCCACGGGCCCAGGTCCAGCCGTCCCTCCGTCACCGGGATGATGACCTGGTGATGCGTGAGAAGGTTCTTGAGATGGGCGTCTCCGTTCGTCTCGCCCGTCCGGTGATGCCGGTAGTCGGCCCGGAACGGCGCCAGCTCCTCCAGAAAGTCCATCGCGTCCTGCAGGATGCCCGGCTCGTTGTCGTTCACCCACACCCCGGCCGTGATGTGCATCGCAGAGACCAGCATGAACCCCTCGCGGATGCCCGACTCCTTCAGGATGCGCTCGCATTCGTGCGTGATGTTCACGAACTCCTTCTGCTTTCGCGTGTTGAACCAGAGATACTCCGTATGCGACTTCACGTTGTCGTCTCCTCGGGACGGTCTTGTCTTGCAGACAGGCGTTCGACCTCCATCCGCCGCAGACCTGCCTCCCGCGGGCCGTTCCGGGCCCGGCGGCACGGCCCGGACAGGCATCCCCGCCTCGCCGCCCGCGCGCCGGCCGGGCAGACAGGGCGGCGGGCAGGGTAAACTCCCTGCGGGGAGGGACGAGGTCGAAGATGGACATCATTCTCTCAGGCGGCGTGGTGGTGGACGGGACCGGCTCCCCCGCGTTCCCCGGCGACGTGCGCATCTCCGGAGACCGCATCGCGTGGGTGGGCGAGGGATCGCGGGACGGCGCGGAGACGGTGGATGTCTCCGGACACGTGGTCTGTCCCGGATTCGTGGACTTCCACGCCCATACGGACATGACCGCGCTCGCAAATCCCACGGTGGAGAGCAAGCTGGCCCAGGGGGTGACGCTGGAGGTCAACGGCAACTGCGGATTCTCCGATGCCCCCGTGCTGGACGCCGAAGCGCGCGAGCGCGCGGCGAAGGCCTTCCGGCGGCTGGGAGCGGACCTGACCTGGAGCCACCTGGGCGAGATGCTGGACGTGCTGGAGCAGACGGGCGTCGCCGTCAACTTCTGCACGCTGGTGGGACACGCCAACATCCGGCGTGAGGTCGTGGGAGCCGAAGACCGCCCGGCCTCTCAGGAGGAGCAGGAGCGCATGCGCGAGCTGGTGGCGCGGGCGATGGACGAGGGCGCCATCGGCCTGTCCAGCGGACTCATCTACCCTCCCAGCAGCTACGGCTCGACTGATGAGCTTGCCGCCCTTTCGGAGGCGGCCGCGCGCCGGGGAGGCTTCTACGCCACCCACATGCGCAGCGAGTCCGACAGCCTCCTGGAGAGCGTTCGGGAGGCCATCGAGGTGGGAGAGCGCTCCGGCGCACCGGTCCAGATCTCGCACCTCAAGGCGTGCGGGGCCTCCAATCACGGGAAGGCCGTCGAGGCGCTGGAGCTCATCGGGCGGGCGCGCGAGCGGGGAGTGGACGTCACGGCGGACCAGTACCCCTACACCGCCACCTGCACCGGGCTGGACACCATCATCCCCGCATGGGCCCACTCCGGCGGGGCGGGCGCGCTGCGGGAGCGCCTGGCCGACCCGGCGGTGCGCGCGCGCATCCGGGACGAGATAACCCGCAGCCTGGAGTCAGGATACTGGCGGGACAGCGGGGGGCTGGAGTCCATCGTCATCTCCTCCGTCGCCGAAGAGCGCAACCGCTGGGCGGAGGGGCTGACCGCC
>FWPV01003606.1_pt1 | contig 10025 bp, 9 predicted proteins | sample 2228371 | NCBI WGS metagenome assembly FWPV01 (sample SAMEA103939776, study PRJEB20133) | metagenome
CTGCTCCACGCGATCGCGGAGAAGATCCGCACCGAGAACCGCATCGACTGCCGGCCCGAGGAGGTGATCGCCACCTGCGGCGCCAAGGACGCGATCCGCGAGGCGATGGAAGCGGTCCTCAATCCCCAGGACGAGGTGATCCTGATCGATCCGGCCTGGGTCTCCTACGAGCCGTGCATCCAGCTGGCGGGGGGGCGGGCGGTGCACCATCCCCTGAACATGAAGACCTTCCAGATCGACGACACCCTGGGAGAGCGGATCACCCAGCGGACCAAGATGATCGTGGTCAACACCCCCTCCAACCCCACGGGAACGGTTCTCAACCGCCGGTCCCTGCAGCTGGTGGCCGATCTCTGCCAGGACTACGACCTCTTTGCCCTGTCGGACGAGATCTACGAGAAGCTGATCTACGGGCGGGAGCACGTCTCCCTCGCCTCCCTGGACGGCATGCAGGAGAGGACCATCACCGTCAACGGCTTCTCCAAGGCCTACGCGATGACCGGCTGGCGCATCGGCTACCTCTGCGCTCCCGCGCCGCTCTGTGCGGCGGCGCTGAAGATCCACCAGTACGTGATGCTCTGCGCTCCCGTCATGGGGCAGATGGCTGCCCTGGAAGCCCTCCGCTCCGGTGAGGAGGAGAAGAACGCCATGGTGCGGGAGTACCGCCTGCGGAGGAACCTCTTCGTGGACGGGCTCAACAAGCTCGGGCTCTCCTGCCACGTGCCGAAGGGCGCATTCTACGCCTTCCCCTCCGTCGCGTCCACGGGGATGTCCGACTTCGAGTTCGCCGAGGCGCTCCTGAAAGAGCAGCGGGTGGCGGCGGTGCCGGGCAGCGTCTTCGGAGCTTCGGGAGCCGGACGGATGCGGTGCGCCTACGCCGTCTCCCGCGAGGAGATCCTGACGGCCCTGCGGCGGATGGAGGAGTTCCTCGCCGCGCGGAAGAGGTGAGCCGCCTCCGAGATCCGGTTATTTTTCGCGAAGGCTTTTTTCGTGAGTTCTCTTCGGATTTCCCGGACCGGGGATGGTTTGCCGTAGATTTGCGGGCGTGTATGTGGATCAATTGAGATCGCGGCACCCAGTTCAGCGATTCTGTGCCGGATTCGATCCTGACACGCGGTATCGGAGTCCGCTCCGGATCCAGAACCGCCGGCTGCCTGGTGTCAGACATTACGGACAGCCTGCCCCCTGTCCGACAGAATGGGGAACCGGACCCCTTTGTTTCCAGTGGAGATGTTTATATGCTTCGCCCAACTCTGCGGAAAGTGCGGAGAGTCCTGTGCCAATAATACGGCGTTTTCACGGCCCTGCGGGAAATCCACCGTATATTCTCGGGCATCCTGCAGAGCCCGGCGGGGCGGGCGATCGGGCGGGCAGCTCGAAAATGCTCGCCGGGATCCCCTGCATCTCCGAAAAAATCCGCTTCCACTGGAAATATCGTCGCAGGCGCCGGCAGAAGAATGTTGAAAATCGGGGGGGGGGGGGAGCCCCGCCCGTCCCGAGGGATTTGCGTCCGCCGGCGCGGCCCTGGGACGGGAATGCCCTCCGTCAGGTCTGCGGCCCCGTCTGCGCCCCGCCGCACCCGGGAATTCGGGGGAGGGACTATGATCAACTATTTCTTCCTGTATCTCCCACACTACATGATAGAACAATGGCTTGTACGATCATCGTCGGCGGATTTTTCGGGGATGAAGGCAAGGGTAAGATTGTTGCGCATATTGCAAACCGAGACCGCCCCTCGGTAATCTCGCGGGGTGGCGTGGGCCCGAACGCCGGTCACACCGTCACGATCGGCACACAGACCTACGGGGTTCGCATGGTCCCCTCCGGATTCGTCTTCCGCGATGCAGACCTCTGCATCGGGACCGGCGTCCTGGTGGATCCGCGGGTGTTCCTGCGGGAGGTGGAGATGCTCGGGGTGCAGGGGCGGATGTACGTGGACCGGCGCTGCGGGATCATCGAGGAGGAGCACATCCAGCGGGACCGGGGGAGCGAACACCTGAGCAAGAAGATCGGGAGCACCGGCACCGGCTGCGGCCCGGCGAATGCGGACCGGGTGCTCCGCCTCTCCCGCCAGGCGAAAGATGTGCCGGAGCTCTCCCCGTTCCTCGCCGATGTCCCCCTGAAACTGAACGCGGCGATGGACGCCGGCGAGAATGTCCTGCTGGAGGGCACCCAGGGGTTCGGCATCTCCCTCTACTTCGGCACGTACCCCTTCGTCACCAGCAAGGACACCTCCGCCTCCCAGATCGCCGCGGACAACGGTGTCGGACCCACGCGGATCGACGACGTGATCGTGGTCTACAAGGCATACCCCACCCGGGTGGGGGAAGGGCCGTTCTCGACGGAGATGTCCAGGGAACGGTCCCACGAGATGGGGATCGAGGAGTTCGGGACCGTCACCCACCGCCCGAGAAGGGTCGGTGTCTGGGACGGGGGAATGGCCCGCTACTCCGCGATGGTGAACGGCTGCACGCAGGCGGCGATCACCGGGATCGACCGGGTGGATCCCGCCTGCGCCGGGGCGACCGAGTACTCGAAGCTCTCCCGCAAGGCCCGGGACTTCCTGGCGCAGGCCGAAGAGGATATCGGGGCCCCGATCACGCTGATATCGACGGGTCCGGATATCAGCCATATTATCGACCGCCGTGATGAGATATGAGAAGACGCCTGATGGAGATCCTCTGCTGTCCGGTCTGCAAGGGTGACCTGATCCTTCAGGTCGAGGCGGAGAACGAGGAGGAGGTGCTGGAGGGGACCCTCCTCTGCGGGGCATGCGCCGCAACCTACCCGATCCGGGAAGGGATCCCGAACCTGCTCCCCCCGAACGAGAGAGAGTCATGAGCGTCTACGAGATTCACCTGAACCGGCGGGGCATCAACTCCCTGGAGGCCCCGAAGCAGGCGGAGGTGGAGACAGGAAGCGACCTGGAGCTGCGGCTGATCAACCACGGGCATCCGGTCCACCTCACTCTTTCCGCCCTCAATCCGAAGCCGTACACCCACTTCGTCCACGAGAACCTCTACATCGACGACGAGGAGACGTACCCGATCCCGATTCGCACGGATGCGCAGGAGGGATCCTTCGACCTGGAGGTCATCGCCGGCTACGGCTCACGGCGGTCCCGCTTCAGCGTGATCGTGAAGAAGGCGGAGGAGAAGGTGGAGCAGCCGGCGCCGGAGCCGGCGCGTGCGGCGTTCACCGTCCCCGAGCAGATCAGGACGCCGTCCGCGCTCCTGGCGATAGCGGCCCTGGTCGCCTATGCCGTGTGGCTGCTGGCCTTCCCGTCGAGCGCGGAGAGCGTTCTTGTGAACGTCTTCGCCTTCCTTCTGCTGATCGGGGGTTTCGTGGCGGCATGGTCACGGCGGGGCTCGTAGGCCTTCTCCCGGGAGAGCCCGCCCCCCACCTCCTGGCCGCGCTGACCCTCCTCCTCGCCCTCGCGGTGGATCGCGCCCTCGGGGATCCGCGGTCCCCGTTCCACCCGGTCGCCCTGGTCGGTCGGTTTATCGGCTGGTGGGGCCGCCCGGCGCTCTGGCCCCCCTCCCTCCAGCGGGTTGGCGGTGTCTGCGCCGCTCTCTGCACCGCCGCTCTCTTCGCCCTCCCGTTCTTCGTCTTCGAGCGGTTCGCTCCCTGGTACCTCTACCTCCTCGCCGCCCCCTTCCTCCTGAAATTCTGCTTCGCCTGGAGATCCCTGGAGGAGCACGCGGAGGCGGTGCGGCAGGCGCTCGCCCGTGACGACGTCGCGGCACGGGAACTGCTCGCCCGCATGGTGAGCCGCGACACCGCCGCCCTCTCCCGCGAGCAGATCCTCTCGGGCGCGTACGAGTCCGCCTCCGAGAACCTGGTGGACAGCATCGTCGCGCCCCTCTTCTACTACGCACTCTTCGGACTCTCCGGGGCGGCGTTCTACCGTGCGGCGAACACGATGGACGCGATGCTCGGATACCGCGACGAGCGGGAGCGCCTGGGGTGGTTCCCCGCCCGCCTCGACGACGCCCTCAACTTCGTCCCGGCCCGGCTCGGCGGTCTCGTCCTCCTCCTCTACTTCGGGCTGCGGGGGCGGTTTGCGGCGGCCCGTGGCGCCCTCCGCCGGGATGCGCGAAAACGCCCCGGCTTCAACGGGGGGATCCCGATGGCGATCATCGCCGGGGGCGCCGGCGTCTGCTTCGAGAAGCCGGGCGTCTACTGCATGGGAAATCCCGAGCGGTCCCTCTTCGAGGGGGGGGACGGCGTGATCCGGGCGATCCGGGCTGCGACCCTGATCTCCGCGGGGCTTCTCGCGGGAATCCTGGTGCTGGCGGGGCTGCTCGCCGCACCTCCCGTCTAGGGCGGCTGGCGTCCCGTACCCTCGGGATGCCAGGGGGCGCGGCTCCTTCCCCGGTCCCCCCGGCACGGCAGCCACCCGGGGACGCGGATCGGGGAGTTGCCTCAGGGCGCCTGCGAATCCCCGTGGAAGGATGGGAAGACGCATCCCGGCGGTAGCGGGAGGAGAGGGGTTCGATGCCGTCCACCGACTGCGATCGAACCTCCCGCTGCTCCTGTGCCCCGCGCTCTCGTGCCCGGCGGGAGAAGAAATGCCCCAGCTCTGCGGCGCATCTCCGTATTTTCCCGCGCGATACCCCATGGCATGGTCGGATGCACTATTTTTATGGGAATGGCTGGCCTACTAGCTAACCGCAATGAAGCTAGAGGAGCTGAGATTCGGGACCGAGCTGCTGAAGCGGGGTTTTGCGTCCATGCAGAAAGGGGGCGTGATCATGGATGTGGTCTCCGCCGAGCAGGCGAAGGTGGCGGAAGAGGCCGGCGCCGTCGCCGTGATGGCGCTCGAGCGGGTGCCGGCGGATATCCGCAAGGCCGGCGGGGTCGCGCGGATGGCGGACCCGGCGAAGGTGCTGGAGATCATCGATGCGGTCTCCATCCCGGTGATGGCGAAGGTGCGGATCGGCCACTTCGTCGAGGCCCAGGTGCTGGAGAGCCTCGGCGTGGACATGATCGACGAGAGCGAGGTGCTGACGCCGGCCGACGAGCAGTTCCATATCGACAAGACGCGGTTCACCATACCGTTCGTCTGCGGCGCACGGGACCTGGGGGAGGCGCTCCGCCGCATCGACGAGGGCGCCGCGATGATCCGCACCAAGGGCGAGGCCGGCACCGGCAACGTGGTGGAGGCGGTGCGGCATATGCGGAACATCATGGGTGCGATCCGCAGCCTGCAGGGGAAGAGTACGCAGGAGCTCACGGACTTTGCCCGGGAGATCGAGGCCCCCGCGGCCCTCGTGGCGGAGTGCGCACGTCTCCAGCGGCTCCCCGTGGTCAACTTCTCCGCGGGCGGAATCGCCACGCCGGCCGACGCCGCCCTGATGATGCAGCTCGGCGCCGACGGGGTCTTCGTCGGCTCCGGCATCTTCCTCTCCAGCAACCCGCCGCGGATGGCGAGAGCGATCGTCGAGGCGGTCAACCACTACGACGAGCCTGCGGTCATCGCCGAGGTCTCGAAGAACCTGGGAGAGCCGATGCGGGGCCTGGACATCCACACCCTGAAAGAGTCCGAGGTGCTGCAGACCCGTGGGCGGTAGGATCGGGGTGCTCGCCCTCCAGGGCGACGTATCGGAGCATGTCCAGGCCTTCCGCAGGGCCCTTCGGGAGGCGGGGCGGGGCGAAGGCGCCGCAGTCTTCGTACTCCGCCGCGCCGACCAGATCGCGGGCTGCGACGCGATCGCCATCCCCGGCGGGGAGTCCACCACCATCTCCCGCCTGATCGACAAGAACGGCATGCGGGCTCCTCTGGAGACGTTCGACGGCGGGATCTTCGCCACCTGCGCCGGCATGGTGCTGATGGCAGAAGAGGTGGACGACCCCCGGGTCCGCCCCCTTGGCCTGATGGACATGACGGTCCTCCGCAACGCCTTCGGGCGGCAGCGGGAGTCGTTCGAGGCCGACCTGGACGTCGCGGGGCTGGACAGGCCGTTCCACGCCATTTTCATCCGCGCCCCGCTCGCGTCCCGCGTGGGCGGGGATGCGCAGCCGATGGCGTCCATCGAGCGGGGCGCCGTCGCGGTGCGGCAGGGGCGGCACATGGCGTTCTCCTTCCACCCGGAGCTCGGCGGGGACCTGCGGCTGCACCGCCTGTTCCTGAACGGTCTTGTTGGTTGATGCACAAAGCATGGGACTTTCGCCATTTGTTTTCCCATCTGATCTTCAGGGCCGTACCTCTCAACGCCGGGTAGGGTAACCGGTCTGGGGAAAAACCGGAGCCTCCCCCCTCCAACGGGTGCGATGGAGGGTCCGGGAAGGCCCGTGGAGGCCTGCTCAATCACGCTCCTCCATGACCTCGCCTCCGGGAAGGAGCAGGCCCTGTCAATGAACCGGTCAGGTATCACGGAGCCGGACCGCTCCGGGACCGGGCTGTCGCAGCCGCGAAGAGCTGACGGCCGAGATGAGCGCGGCGTTCCTGGGAACCATGATGGGGGACGGATCCGCCCGTGCTCGCGTGATGGCGGCGTCTCGGGATGGCTGCGGCTCATCTGCAATGAGTTGGCGGCCCGGGTGAGCCGGGCGGCGGGGGATTCCCAGCGGGCGAGTCTCTCCGCTCGCCTACGTTCGCTTCGTGGCGGCTCCCCCGATCCCGCCGCTTGCACCGCTGCTGGTGGTGAATACGGGCTCATACCCCGTGTTGGCCTCCGACCGGGGGTTGAACGAGGTGCTAATCCGGTAATCGTTCCCCGATTTCCCAAGAAGTTCAGGGAGATTCCTGAAATATCCTGTCATACAGATCTTTACCAAAACTCGTTTGAAGCGGTTCGCCCTCTTTCACTTTGAAGGTCCGTTCTCCGTCAGGTCTTCTTTCAGCTCGGAGAAATAACGCATTGTCCATGTTTTTTTCATACATCCCCCGTGAAAATTCATAGAGGTGAGTAACGAAGACGACCTTAACCCGTTTTTCCAGCAATGCACCGACGATCTGCCGTGATATCTCCGAACCTTCCCGTTCATTCGTCGCAGCAAAAGATTCGTTGAACAACACCATGCTGTCCGGTTTCAGGAGATCAACGATATCACTCATTCTGCTGAGTTCTTCGTCGTATTTGCCCCTTCTCATCGTCCGATCCTCTTCCCGTTTGAAGTGGGTGAAGATCCCGGTACATACATCAGAACAGAATGATTCAGCCGGTACGAACGAACCACACTGCATCATCAATTGCGCCAGCCCTGCACTCCGGAGAAACGTTGATTTTCCTCCCCGGTTTGCTCCGGTGATAATGATAAGGTCCTTATTTTCAGCGTTCACATCATTCCCGACAATCCCCCGTTCCTTCGTTATGGCCATGCACACATCATAGAGCTCTTTGCAGCAGAGAGCCCGTCTTCCAGGCTCAAAGGGGATAGGAAAACAGAATGGTTTGCCAATGCGGATCAGCTGCTCTCTCAGATTCAGGCACCCGATATAAAAGGCCAATTCGGTCTTCAGTGAGGTTAAAAAACCGAGCATGTGATCAGACGACTGGAGGAGGATACGGGCAACCGTATTCACACTCTTTTCCTTCATCTCTGCCAGTGCCTGAAAACCCGTTATATCCCGATCAGCGATGGCAAAACTGTAGTGAGACGGCTGTTCTCTGGAGAATACCCGGGACATCCACCCCGGTTTTTTTATGTCCTGATACTTTTGAAGAGTATAATTCGATCCCTTGTTCCCTTTCCCGAGTTCAACGCCGACAAGTATCCCCTTTGGAAAGGATAATTCCTCAAGTTTTTCCTTCAGGCGAGCGATGTATTCATCGGGCAGCTCTCTCTCAAGCATTGCAAAAAACTCTTTGAAACCCTCGGATTCAAAATTCCCCGCATGCTCCTCCGCTATGTTCCGCAGTGCCACAAGCTTATCTATAAACGGCCCGAGTGCTCGTAGGGATGCGCTCCGCACGGAATCTGCACTTTTCCCGAGATACCAGGTTAACCCTTTTTGATACTCCTCGATCGTTTCGTCGGAAATCCTGTATATGTCCCTGACGACCTCCGCATTCTTTATGCAATCCTTGAGGATATCCTGACGGTACAGGATCGTGTCGGTGTCTGTTACGCTTGTAAGAACAACATTTTTGACTACTTCAAAGAGAAATTTGTCCCCGCCTGCCATGGCATGGAAGAGAATATCCAGTTCCAGGTCTTGCGTCACTATTCGTTTATTTTGTGGCAGCATTGCCCATTGTTGGTCATAATCGCGGGCTCTCCACAGGGCAGGCGAGGGGGAGATCTGGAGCATCCCCCAGAGGGGATTGAAATCGCGATTCCGGTATAAGAGCAACGGTTTCATGGTTGAATACGCTCCAGAATATCTTCATATGTCAACCGGTGCTTTCTGGCAATCGCTATGGCATAGGAAAGTCCGTCTGCAGGTTTGCGTACAATCTTATACGTCCGCAAATCCGGATTATCCGGAACCATCGTGCTGACAAGACTCACGGTCTTTTCCAGCGTGCTCAGCTCGTCCAGGAATGTGACGTAGACGCACAACAGATCCAGATGTATGGCCTGCTCCAGAACTTTTCTTCCCAGGAACAGGGCATCCTGGACTGTTGTGGATGTGAACATCTCGTTAATGATGATGATGCTCCGGGATGTGCTCTCCGAGAAAATGGAGTGAATCCGGACGAGATCGTTCTCCAGTTTACTTTTCAAATCAGTGATATGCTCTTCCCGTTCGAAATGCGAGAACAGTCTATCGAAAAGAAAGAGGCGGGCTGATCGGCCGGGAACAGGACACCCAATACTTGCGAGGAAATGCAATTGGCCAAATGTCCGGGCAAATGTCGTTTTTCCGCCTTGGTTTGGGCCGGTTATGACAAATATACGTTCCTCGTCCTCGAGGTAAAAGTCATTGGTTACAATTGGTTTCTTCTCATGGCTCAATGTGACAGCCAGAGCAAGGTCGAATCCTTCGCGGCTCCAGATCTCTTTGTTTGTATCAGAAACCTGGGGGATACAGAAGGATAGCCCCCCTCTTCCGATCGAGGCAACTAACTCCAGATATGAGATATAAAACTGAATCTCCCGATCGAACCGGGCGATGGTGATATCCAGATAATGGATATTCTTCTCCTGGAATGCATCAAGATGCGAGAACACCTCCGGATACAGTGCTGCAACCAGATCGAGGACCTTTGCTTCAACGTGGTTCATTTCAGGGTCTTCGAGAAAATTTTCATGGAAAGGCCGAACCGGTTCCTGGAGGAATTTCTCAAAGGTAGATTCTACCTCTCCGATATAGTCCTCGTCCGATTCCCTTTTTAGAACAGTGATCTCCTTTCCCCTGATAAGCAGACAATACCTTGCCCGGGACAGTTCTTCCCTGAGATTTTCTGTTTCTGCAACTAAAGAACGAAAATCAGCTGATTCTACATAGCGATTCAGATATTCGCGAAAGGCCAGGAACCCCCGTGATTTAAGATCGAGATGTGCGAGGTCATGGAACAGGCATGCGATCGCTTCGCAGTATAATGCCACTGCGTCCAAGAACCAGCGTCTCTTTTGGTATATGCAAGGGAGTTTCTCAGCCTGGACGATATGGTTCCGCACCGTTTGCATCCTGCGGGAAAAAGATTTGATAGCCTCAAAAAGTCGGGCATCCCCGAGTTCCTGGACAATTTCCTGACGGTACGTTATGGCATCGATACTTTTCAATGAATGATAGAAAAATGGCTCGAGATCGTATTCTTCATAGCCGGTTGTGACAGCATGGACAATCTGATCCAGATGCAAATCCGAGAAAAACGGTGGTTCCTGGAGAGTTCCCCCGCTTATATCTTCATCTGGATTGTCAAAGAGGATGCTGAAAAAGCTCATAAAGGAAATCCCCCCAGAACCAGGAACCTTGACGAAGGAGAGGGATCTTCGCCACGTTCGGGCATCATCACTGGAACCGTTCGCAATTTTTTTCCCTGACTGCATATCAGGGATGTGACTCTCCGGATCCCCGTTTTCATGCTACAAAACGCGGCATACCTGTAGACTGCATTTCTGTTGAGGATTAC
>FWPV01017266.1_pt1 | contig 10023 bp, 10 predicted proteins | sample 2228371 | NCBI WGS metagenome assembly FWPV01 (sample SAMEA103939776, study PRJEB20133) | metagenome
AAAGCTGCTGACAATGACGTTCTCCGCAATACCCAACTGATAGAGGGACATGGTGAGCGACAGGATGATGATGAACCATCGCACGGCACGGCTGAGGAGCCGAGCGGATTCCATCTGGGTATTGACGGCAGCGACGAGTGTGGCCTGCCCCAGAAAGAGTGCGATCAAGTAACCGATGACGAGGATCATGACTGCAGCAAAGAGATTGGGCAAGTAGTTGAAGAAACGGGCGATAAAGTTTTGCGTGGCGCTCAACTCAAGCGCATTGATACCCAAGATCAACGTCACGAGAACGATCATCCAGTAGAAGAACCGGCTGACGAGGTGCGCTGGGGAGTAAGAGATTCCGCCTCTGGAGAAGAGGTAGGTCAACCCCCACCTCTCGCTTATCCGATCAAACTGGATTGCCTTCAAGACCCTTAAAAGGAATATTTTGAAAAGCCAGGCGATGAGAAAGCCGATGATGAGAATCGTGATCATCGCCAACAGGTTAGGAAAAAAGGTGAGGACCTTTCCAATGAATTTGTTGAAAGAATCCGTGATTGCAGCCCTCCAGACTTCTCCCATAGCTTTCACCTCCCTCTTTTTTAGCAAAGCGTCCAAAACGTCAAATCACAAATTCCATATCCCAAATAAGCTCCAAAATTCAAATGACCAAAGAAAATTTCTTTCGAATTTGGGTGATTGGGATTTATTTGGAATTTGGTGTTTGGTGTTTGGTGCTTCCTTCTGGTGATGCTCCTTCTTTGTTCCAGCGTTCGATCAGATACGGTTTCATCTGCTCAAACACCTGACACAGATGTTCGATCTTCTCCTCCACCTCCCTGGCAGAGCTTTCCCAATTCTCTCTGACAAAGGAAGCGACGCGTCCAAGATAGAGGGGGATCATCGATTTCACGAGGTGTTCCCGATGGACTGTCCCCTTCGCATAGGCAATGGCGAAGTCATAGACGATCCGAACCCAGAGATCCTCCGGAAAGAAGAAGGGGTCGTTCGACAATCGTCCAATCGATTCGAGCCAATGGACGGTGTCCGGCAGCAATACCTTCCTCCAGATCTCCGTCAAGTCCTTGACACCTAATCGAAAGTTCTCGATCATCCGATCGACGTTCACGGGAACGGGTTCCAACCCAACCTCATAGTGAAAGCCAAACGTCGGGACCGACTGGGATTCTTTGACTGCTCTCCAAACCACTTGGTAGTCGCTCATCAAACTGTAGACGGAAGAAACTACTTGAGCAAACATGGGACCCAGTTGGGTTCCAGGGTCTTTGGCGTCATGGATCTTCGCTCCTAAATAGGATTGGCAGACCTTGTATCCTTCAGCGATCGCAAGAGTGGTCATCCAGATATCGATCCCGAATCGGGCCACATCGGTTTCCCATACCTCTTTGCTGAGATAGAGTTTTACGAGCTCTGCTGAGAATCCAAAATCCCCTCCGATCGGTTGCCGGACCCTTTTCCCATAGAGCGTCCGTGTCAAAGGATAGACGATGCTGTTCGTAATCGTGCCATCGAATTTGTGACGCGAATAGAGAGGCGCCACGTAATCGTATCCTTCCCTGTAGACCGGCGTTAAAAGGAGATCCATCCATTCCGGTGTGATCGACCTCAAATCCGAATCGACGACAGCACAGGCCTTGACGCCGAGCAACCGGGCCGCTTCGAAGATAGCCCGAAAGGCGCTTCCCTTTCCGGGAACACCGTGGTAGGGTGTCACGATCTTGTGGATGGGGTGGACTGGATGTGAAGCAAGGATGGTCTTGAAATCCTCGATCTGAACTCTCTTCACCTCCTCCTGAGTACCATCGGTGGAGCCCCCATCCGAGTTGAAGATCACTGCCTTCGCTCCCGGGAAATATTTGGCCAATCCGGCTGTAACCGCTCGCACCACATGTCCGATGGTACGGACGTTGTTATAGCTGGGAATCCCAATCAGAAGATCGGCCTCTCCGATCCCTTCCAATCGAACCTGTTCCGATTTCTCCATCGCACCTCTTCCAAATGCTCTAAACCCAACAGCTCTCCGGGAGGACGGTCAACCCTCCTTTCTGAATCTCCGCCATCACCCGTTCCCAGTCTGCCCTGAACTTGAGATAGTCCAACCATCCCCCTTCCCTCTTCCCCAAAAGGAGCTTGATCGTACCGAAGCACTCCCACGCTTCCCGGTACTCCCCTCTCCTCAGGTAGTCCAAGCTGAGGAGGAGGGAGGTCAGCAGAGCCCTTGGGTAGACGGTCCGCTTCAAAAAATAGCCGGGATAGGGATCCAGATTTAGGGTCAACCCTCCCCTGACCTTCCCCCGCTCATAAAGAAACCGTTCGATATCTCCCCGCAGTTCCTCCAGAAAATAGACTTCCGTTCTCTCGGGATGGAGGTGCTTGATGCGAAGTCGCTTATCGAAGACAATCGAGAACCCCCACTGGTTGGCGTTGATCAGATAATCCGTATCCTCCCCTCTCGGGATATAGGGATCAAAGGGGACGCTACGAAAAAGATAGCGGTGCAGCACCAGGTTTCCCCCTAAGAGCATGGGCGAAGGGACGAGCCGGTCTTCCGAGGAGAGGATCTTCTCCCACACGCGATTCATCCACTTCGTCTTGTTCCAGAAAAATCGCCACCAGGGCTCGTGGGAGGTAACGAGAATGGAGCCGTCCGGGTTGAGATAGAATCCCCCTTTTCCCAAGACTTGTTTCCCATCCCACCTTTTCCCGAGATGCTCACAGGCGATCTGGAGGTAATCCGAATCCTCGACCACCTCATCGTTGTCAACAAAAATAGCCACCTCCGCACCCAAGGACTGGGCAAGAAGAAGACCGACATTGCGAATTTTTGAGAATCCCTTGAGGTCCGTCAGGAACGAGAAATCCCTAAAATTCTTTTCGAAAAGCAACTCCTTCAAACGCCCTAAGTGATAGGATGAAAAGATCAACGTTCTCTCCTGTCGGATCGCCTTGATCTCCTTTCTGATCGACCGATCCATCTCCCCCAGAGTATTCTCACTCACTTCTGCTGCGACATCGATGCAAACCGGCAGCACGAGGGTGAAGTCCTGGTCCTCCAACACCCTCAGGCTTTCAATCGCTCTCTTCGCCAGTTGGAGCCCTTCCGAAGCTGTGCATGACCCCGCCAAATTGGGTTTGAGATAGATCGGGATGATAATCGCCTTGTTCATCGTTCTTCGCCAGGTCTGCCTTTCCCGAGGATCGAGGGGGATGGTCCATAGACCATCCGCTCGAGATTCTCAATCTCTTTCTTCCTCTCCCTCGATCTCACGGAAGAATGGATGGCCCTGGGAATCCAAAGAGCCAATACGATCAGAAGACCGACCCCTGTCGAGCCCAGGAGGGCATAAATGAGGGAGGTTTCAAACTTCCAGAAGAGAAATCTCAAGGTGATCGGCACGGCCCCCGAATTTTGAATAGCAAAAATGGCAAACCCGATCGCTATCAAGAGCACGAACCAGTAGATAAATTGCATCGATCCTCCTCCTTTCTAAATGCCCAACTCTCCCAAGAGGCTCAAGATTGCCTCATTCCACGCTTGAGGCCCCGTTCCTTGAATGAAACGAACTTTCCCGATGAAGGGGGCCTCCAGTGTGACATCCTCACGCTCTTTCAAAAAGATGGGATGGTCAACGGCGGCGAGCATCGGCAAATCATTGGAGCTATCTCCAATGCCGACCGTCTGAATGGAAACGAATTCCTTTCGATAGAGATCCCTTAGAGTCTCCACAGCTTTCCCTTTGTCATTCCGTCCCAGGATGTGATGAAATCTTCCTCCCCAGGCGTAGTTCAACCCTCTTTCTTCTATCTTCTTTTTGACGATCTCGATCTCCTTTTCCCCGCCTTCGATCAGAAAAGGCTCGTCGTACTCCCTTTTCTTTGCCAATCTCGCTTCCTCACGGCTCAGACCGGAAAGACCCATCAGCTCTTCCTCGGAAAGGTCATGGAAACCCCTGATCCCGATTCCGGTTTCGCACTTAATGAACCGCAAAGCCCTAACAATTTGTGGGTAGAAGGTACCCAATTCCAAAACCAGGTATTCTTCCAACCTTCTCTCATAAGGGATCGCGAACGAAAAATAACCTTTGGGAACGAAAATAGCTCCGCCATTCTCGGAGACGAAAGGGTGATGGTTCTCCATCCTCTTCCGGTATTCCTCCATCTCGAACCTCGTTTTACTGCTAACCAGAACAAGGGGAATTTTTTTCTCCTTGATCCTTCGCAGCGCCGTCTGAGCTGGCTCGAAGGAATAGGTTCCCCGCTCCAGGAGACACCCATCCAAGTCCGTGAAGATGATCAGCTTACCTGTTGTCCTCATCGACAGCATTTTTCAATCGTTCCAAAAAGTCAGGAATGGCGGAGGTCACCCGGCTCCAATTTGGAATGAGCGGGATACTCAGAGGATCTTCGACGAAGGCCTTGCTGGCCAGATCGATTCCCTTGGTGAAGGTGTCGACCGCAATGCCTTCCTCATGGCGATCGAAATCGAGGCCGTTGATGGCAGCGTCATCGTGATATTTCGTGATGGCCTCCTGTGCCGTTCGCAAATAGGTCGCCTTCAACGTCTTAAGCAAGCTTTCCGAAAGGTCGATGCCCTCACTCGCCAGGTTGCGGAACAGATTCTTAGCTATATCGGTGGACATCCTCAGAAGCCCCCGACTGGGATCATCCTGAGAAAGCTCCTGATGCTTATGCTCATAATTGTCCGTCAAGTCAACCTGGCAGACCCTTCTCAAAGAGCAATTGCGGAAGACCTCCGAGAGAACCCCGATCTCCAGTCCCCAATCCCACGGAATCCGATTGATCCGGGCCAGATCCGTGATCATCGAAAATTCACCAGCCAAAGGGTATCGGAAACTATCCAAATAGACCAGGAAGGGGAGGTGCCCAAGAATTCGCTCCAAAGAACGGAGCAGCGGGGTCACGAAAAGCCGCGTAACCCTGCCGTGCAACTTGTTTGTCACCCTGCTGTAATATCCCTTGCAGAACTCGTATCCAAGGTTCGGATTGACCACAGGGTAACAGAGTCGGGCCAAAAACTCTCGGTCATAAGTGAGGATATCGCAATCATGGAGGGCGATGACCTTGCTCTTTTCGCACGCCAGAATATAACCGAAAGCCATCCAAACCGACCGCCCCTTTCCATCCTCGCCCGCAGAAATGTCGTTCTGGGTCAAAACGTCATAAAGAGACTGAATCCTTTTGCCATCATTCCAGATGATCGTTGTCTCTTGAGGGAGAACCGAAAAGAACTCCTTCGTGTGTTCGAACTCCTCCTCATTCGCCCTTCCCAAGGTGACGATGACCTGGCTAATGTATTTCACTTTCTGAAGTTCTGAGACAATCAACTTCAGTGCCTTCTCTTTCAATTCGGAGTAAAGAGAAGGTAAGACAAGAGCGATGGGATGATGCCTCGAATAGAACTCCAGTTCCATCTCCATCCGTTCCAGATTACCCTTCTTTAATCGATGGAGTGTGGTAATCACTCCGGGCTGAAAGAAGTCTCCCATTCGTCGATCCTCCTTCTGAAATCATCGGGCTTGTTGGGCCATGCATGACGGGCCCCACCGGCCTTTTTCATGCCCATCTGTTGGGGGAGCCAAAACGGTGCCAAACTCCTCTTGTTTCAACAGGCGCCTCTCCATCACCCGATATTGCTTCATCTTTGCCTTATCTATCCTTCTCCGCCACCAGCATCTGAGCCGCCTCCTTAGCGGCGTCTGCGAATGGAAAAAGGATGAAGTCAGCCCCTGATTCCTTTCGCATCTTCGATCTCAGAAAGAAATTTCCTTGCCAAAAAGTAGCCATCTGCAGCGCGTCTTCTCCCTTCTCCCCGGGAAGCGCGCCTCCACCCCCTATTCCGGACGGTAGTACTTCATCGCCTCGGGCATGAAGGATTGAAGCTCCCGGATTCTTCTCTCCGGTGCGGGATGGGTGGATAGGAATTCGGGGGGACGTCTCCCCTTCGCTTCCTCATTCATCCTCTCCCAGAAAGGCACGGCTTCCCTCGGATCATATCCCGCCCTCGCCATCAAGATAAGACCTATCCGATCTGCCTCCCGTTCGTGAAGCCGACTGTAGGGAAGCAAAACCCCCACCTGGGCACCTACCCCATAGGCTGCCATGAAAATCTGCTGGGTAACCATCGGCTCTCTCGAAAGGGCAACGGAGAGACTGACTGCCCCCAATTGCGCCAACAATCCCTGGCTCACCCTTTCATTGCCGTGCTTAGCAATCGCGTGAGCGACCTCGTGGCCCATCACAACGGCCAAGCCGGTTTCATCGTGCGTGATTGGAAGAATCCCTGTGTAAACGGCCACCTTTCCACCCGGCATACACCACGCATTGACCACCTTGTCATCCTCGATTAGGCTGAATTCCCAGTGGTAATTTCTGATCTCCGACCCCATCCCGTATTCCCTCAGGAATTCCTCGGCAGCCCTCGCTATCTTCTCACCGACCCTCTTCACCATCTCGACCTTCTCAGGGTCCTCCGAAAGTTTCGACTTCTTCAGAACCTCCCCGTACTGCTGAAAACTCATCGAGAGCAGTTGCCCTTCAGGGATGAGACGCAAACCCCTGCGTTCGGTGATCGGCACAGTGGCACAGGCCAAGAGACCCAGAACCGACAACATCAGCACCCCTTTGAAAAGGTGAGTAACGATTCGATCTCTATCTCCCCTTGACATCTTCATGGTCTTTCTTCCCGTGAACCTGAATGATCCCCTGATCACCTCCCCTTGATCTGCACATATCGGGCGATTCCATTTCTCGTAATCAGCCCGATGATCTTGTCACCCTCGGTAACGACGATACGTCCCTTGTCCTCCTTAATCATTAACTCCAAGGCTTTCGTCACATCGGCATCGGGAGAAATTTCCCACCTCTTTTCGTGAGGGACAAAGACCTCCGAGACTTTCACCCTTCCCCAATCTTCCCTTGGAACATTCTTAACCTCCTTCAGGGTGAGGATGCCGAGAAACTTCCCCCTATCGATGACCGGGAACCCCCCGTAGGCAAACCTGAGGAAATACCTGTCCACCGCCTCGTCCAGAGAAATCGACGGTTCGATCGTTTGCATCTCCGTTACCATGATATCTTTAACCTTAAGCCCAGAAAGGACTTCCTGTAAGGTCGCTTGCTGATAACTCGCTTGGGCCGCACTGTAAAGAAACCAGCCGATGAACATCAACCACAAGCCCCCTGTCCCTCCCGTGAGAATGGAAAAGAGTCCGAAGAAGATGAAAAAGAGGGCAATCCCTCGTCCGATACTCGAGGCTTTCTGCGTTGCGTAGAAATAGTCCTTTCTCCTACCCCAGATCGCGGATCGCAAGACCCGCCCCCCGTCCATCGGGAATCCGGGAATCAGATTGAAAATACCGAGAAGCAAGTTGATTCTCGCAAGATAGCCGAAGAGGGCCTTCGTTCCCCCCGCCGTATTGATCATCAAAAAGAAGAAGACAACGGCAAGAAGAAAGCTGGAGAGGGGTCCGGCAATCGCAATCCAGAATTCTGCTCTGGGATGAGGAGGATCTCCCTTCAGTTGGGCCACCCCGCCGAAGATGAAGAGGGTGATGCTCTCGATGGCCAGCTTATACTTTTGCGCGACGTAGGAATGGGCAAGTTCATGGAAGGCGACTGAAGCGAAGAGCAATAATGCCGCTAAAACACCACTGATCCAGTACGATACAAAGGGAAGGTCAGGCGTCATCTGTGGAAAATAACGGGAGGACAAAAGCCAGGTCAATAAACCGAAAACAATCAGCCAAGAAAAATGGACCCGGATCGGTATCCCCATGATCGTTGCAACTTTCCATGCCCCTCTCAAAGATGCCGCATTCATATCTTCTCCTCCTTGAACAGTATTCTTTAGGCCAAGGTTAGGATAACCCCGAACCCTTTGGAACAATAGCGATGAACCGTGAACCCAAAAGCATTATACCCTGTTCACCGTCATTTGTTTAACGGTTATCGTTTCTTCCTTCGATGATCTTTCCGGCCATCGCCATGCCGAGGGCTGTCCCTATCCCCCTTTTCCAACCAAACGGTATCAATAGGTTCAACCCTCACGGAGAGCCCACGATATTTCACCCTATCACCCATGGCTCGACTCCTCCATGCTTCTGAATATTTCAATCATCGATAGAAAGAGGACCAATACCATCGGACCCATGATAAATCCTATAATTCCAAATAACTTGATCCCTCCCAAGACGCTGAAAAAAATGGCGAGAAAGGGCATCTTCGTTCTGTTGCCGATGATCAAGGGCCTCAAAAGATTGTCGACCAGACTGATGCCGAAGGCACCCATCGCGGCCAGTGCGATCCCCTTGAAAACGGCTCCTTCAACAATCAAATAGATCGCAGCAGGAGCCCATATGATAAAAGGGCCGACGATGGGTAAGAAGGAGGTCAGGGCCATCACAGCTCCCCACAGGATGGGTGATGTGATTCCCACAATTGCAAAGGCAATCCCTCCCAGGGTTCCCTGAACCATGGCGACAACGACGCCTCCGTAAATCGTCGAAATGATCAGATCCCTACCCCGGTTGATCAATCTCTCTTTCTGCATCTCAGAAAAGGGAAGAAAGTCTCTCGCTTTTATGAAAAGGGTGGGACCATCTCTCAAGAAGAAAAAGATGGAAAATGCCATGATGATGAAATGAAATGCAACCGTTAGAACATCGCGGACCCTCTTGGTGAGTTCACCAATCAATTCTTTTCCCCACCGGGAGAGTTGATCCGTCAGCGCCTTCTCGAGCTCATCGACACTGATGTTCAGCGGGGACGTCACCTTCCCGAGGGTCTCCATCACGCTCGGATGTTGGAGCAAGCTCTTTATCGATTCGAGCCTTCCGGTTGTCATGTAGTCCGACAGGGTCGTCATTTCCTTGACCAGCAGAAATGTCAGGTAAGAGAAAGGGCCGAGGATGAGGATCAGGACCAAACAGAGAACCAGAGCGGAAGCAACCGCCCGTTGACGGATCCACTTGAGAAGAAAGGCATAGAGGGGATAGAAGAGGATGGAAAAGACGATGGCCCACGCGAGGGGAGTTAAGAACGGCTTCCACACCTGGTAGTTCAGATAACCAAGAAGAAGAACCAGAACGATCAGCGTGAAGAAATAGAATCGGATCGTGGCCATCGGCGTTTCACCTCCATCTTCAAAACCCATGAACAAAGGTTCTCCCTCACTTCCCTTTCCTACTTCCAAGCTGATGGACCAATTCCGCTCCGACCAGGAAAATACTGGAGGAGTAATAAAGCCACATCAAGAACGTAACAATAGCCGTCAGCGAACCATAGATAGCCCCGAGCCGCGAAATCTTCACCGCCATATAGAAGGTAAAAATATGTTTCGCCACTTCAAAACAGAGGGTTGTAAAAAGACCGCCCCACAGGGCATGACGAAGGGGAATCTTCTTCCGAGGCAAAAGCATGTAAAGGGCGGTAGTGAGCAGAAAGACCAAAACGGCCGGAATAACGAACCTCGACAGGAATCGTGTCACCCTCCCAATCTCATGGCCAGGGAAGATCGCACCAAGATCTTTGAGGAGCGAGAGGGCCCCCGTCGCTCCGAAGGAGAGGATCCCGAGAACGATCAGGAGGGTGACGGTAAGGAGAGAAAGCAAAACTGAGAAGATCATCGGCCTCTTCGTCTTGATTTTCAAGACGTGGTTAAGGGCCGTTTCGAGTGAGACATAGAGCTGATAAGAAAAGAGACCGTAAATGAAGAGGGTCACCATCCCAATTTCTCTATAGGTCACGATCGATCGTAGCTCTCTCGTGACCTGATGGGTGACCTGGGGGAAGAAGTGGCTCACCTGCGACATGAAAAAAACATAAAAATCGCTCCTCTTGCCGAGAAGGTATCCAAAGATCGAGACGAGCAGGACAAAGAAGGGGATGAAGGCCAGCATAAAGAAACAGGAGATCGCGCCCGCAAACATCGGCCCGTCGTCCTTGAAGAATTGAACGAAACTCTTCAAAAGAATCCTCATCCTGACCGTTCCCTCTCAC
>FWPV01017267.1_pt1 | contig 10023 bp, 10 predicted proteins | sample 2228371 | NCBI WGS metagenome assembly FWPV01 (sample SAMEA103939776, study PRJEB20133) | metagenome
TTTAAAAGCCCTTAAAGAATCAGGCGTAAAACCTAATTTTAAATTGATAGAAAATTTAGGAAAAATTTCTTCAGAGGTGGGTAAAATTTTGGCTCGAAAAGAAAAACTTTCTCATATTGATTTTTTAACCCACATTTATAATCGTCGTGGTTTTTCGTTTGAGGTAGAAAAGATGATGGGTGATTTTGATCGTCTCAAAAAAGAAGGTAAAAGTTTACCTGATTTAAGTCTGCTTTATATTGACCTTGATAATTTTAAGAGTTTAAACGATCAATTTGGCCATACTGCCGGCGACCTTTTTTTAATTAATTTTACTCTACTGGTTAAAGGTATTATTCGTGATAAAGATATCTTTGCTAGATTTGGAGGCGACGAATTTGTTTTGTTGCTTTATGATGTCAATTACCAAAAGGCAAAGTTAATAACTAAAAAAATACAAGAAGAATTAAACCCCTTTTTAGATTCCTATAAAAACGTCAGTAAACCTTTAGGTTTTAGTTTTGGTTTAATTCAATGGGATGGCAAACAAAATTTTAAAGACTTTATTGATCAAGTAGACCAAGAACAGAGAAAAGCGAAAATGGAAAAGAAAAATAATTATGGCTAAGTTTACTCATCTTCATGTTCATTCAGAATACTCCCTTTTAGATGGTTTAGCAAAAATAGATAAACTTTTTGCGAGAGCTCTAGAATTAGGTATGGATTCTTTAGCTTTAACCGACCATGGGGCGATGTATGGGGCAATTAAATTTTATCTAACAGCTAAAGAATTTGAAATGAAACCAATTATTGGTATGGAAGCCTATATGGCGGCTCGCTCTCGCTTTGATAAGCAAAGCAACATAGATTCTGACCGTTATCATTTAATTTTGTTGGCTAAAAACGAAACAGGTTATATTAATCTTTTAAAATTGTCTACTTTAGCTCATCTGGAAGGTTTTTATTATAAACCAAGAATTGATATGGAAATTTTAAGAAAATACAGTAGTGGTTTAATTGCTTCAACTGCTTGTTTAGAAGGAGAAATTTCTCAACTTTTACTCCAAAATAGAGAAAAACAAGCAGAAGAAAAAGCCAAAGAATTTTTGGCAATTTTTGGTAAAGATTTTTATTTAGAATTACAATACCATCCCCGGCTTGAAAATTATAAAAAGGTTAATAAGGCCTTAATTAAACTTTCGCAAAAATTAGGTATTCCTATAATAGCAACCAATGATGTTCATTATGTAGAACCTGATGATGCTGAAGCTCAAGATGCACTTTTAGCTGTTCAAACACAAAAATTAATTAAAGATAAAAATCGACTAACAATGATTGATTCTCCTGATTTTTATCTTCGTCCTCAAGAGGAAATGATAGCTGCTTTTAGCGAATATCCCGACGCTATTAAAAACACTCGGAAAATTACTAATGAATGTAATTTAGAAATTCCTATCGGTAAATGGATTTTACCTAATTATCCTCTTCCTGAAGATAAAACAGCTGAAGAATATTTAAGAGAATTAACTTTTGAAAGGTTAAAAGATCGTTATGAAAAACCAAGTAAAGAAGTTTTGGAGAGACTTAACTATGAGCTGGATGTTATTTGTAAAAAAGGCTTTGCCACTTATTTTTTGATTGTTCAGGATTTTGTTAACTGGGCAAAAAAACAAAAAATTAGAGTTGGCCCAGGTCGTGGTTCAGCAGCCGGTTCTTTGGTTTCTTATATTTTAAGAATTACTTCTATTGATCCTTTAGTTCATAATTTACCTTTTGAAAGATTTCTTAATCCTCAAAGGCCGACTCCACCTGATATTGATTTGGATTTTGCTGATGATCGTCGAGATGAAGTAATCGAATACATCACTCAAAAATACGGTAAAGATAAGGTGGCTCAAATTATCACGTTTAATGTGATGAAGGCTCGCGAGTCTGTAAGGGATATTGGTCGTGTTTTGGGTATGCCTTATTCTGAACCAGATAAAATCGCCAAGTTAATTCCTCCTAATTTATCTATCGGAGAGGCAATTAAATCTGTTCCTGAACTGGCTGTTTATTACCGTCAACCTAAGTTTAAAAAACTTTTAGATTTAGCGCAAAAGGTTGAAGGAATTGCTCGTCATGCTTCTACTCATGCTGCAGGCGTGGTGATTACTGACAAAGAGTTAACAGAATACACTCCACTTCAAAAAGAAACCAGAGGGGAAAGAGTAATGACTCAATATGATATGTATTCTTTAGATTTAAATGTTTCTGAAAAGGCGATTGGCCTTTTAAAAATGGATCTTTTGGGCTTGCGTAACTTAACTATTTTAGAAAAAACTTTAGAATATATCCGTCACACACGAGATGAAGAAGTTGATTTATCGGAAATTCCTTTAGATGACAGACAAGCTTTAAATCTTATTGCTTCGGGCGAGACGACAGGAATTTTTCAACTTGAATCAGCTGGTATGAGGCGTTTGGCTCGTAAGTTAAAGCCAAATAAATTTTCTGATATTGCCGCTATGGTTGCTTTATATAGACCTGGGCCGATGCAATTTATTGACGAATTTATTGCCGGTAAAAAAAACTTTAAAAAAATTCGTTATCCCCATCCTGATTTAAAGCCAATTTTAGCGGAAACGTACGGTATTGCTGTTTATCAAGAACAATGCTTGCAAATTGCTAATGTTATGGCTGGTTATAGTTTAGGTGAAGCTGATATTTTACGTCGAGCGATCGGGAAGAAGAAAAAAGCGATTATGACAAGAGAGAAGAATAAATTTATTAGGCAAGCTGTGGAAAAAGGTTATGAAAAGGAGACCGCCGAAAAAACTTTTGCCTTAATTGAAAGATTTGCCGGTTATGGTTTTAACAAAGCACATTCTACCTCCTACGCTATGATTGCTTACCAAACTGCTTATATGAAAGCCCATTGGCCAGTAGAATTTATGGCTGCTTTACTTACAGCTGAATCAAGTGGTACTTCCGGACCAGCTAAAGAAGAAAAGTTATCGTTAGCTGTTTCTGAATGCCAAAGAATGAAAATTAAAGTTTTACCTCCAGATATCAATTTTTCTAAAGTTGGTTTTACAATTGAAGAAGATAATCAATCCTTAGGGGGAAAAGCTATTCGTTTTGGTTTGTCAGCTATTAAGAACGTGGGTGAAGCCGCCATTAAAGCTATTTTAGAAGCCAGAGAGATAGGAGGTTATTTTAAGTCTTTGGCTGATTTTTGCCAAAGGGTTGATCAACAAAAGGTTAACAAAAAAGTTTTAGAAAGTTTAGTGAAAGTAGGAGCAATGGATCAATTTGGTAAAAGGGCAGCAATGCTCTCTTGTTTAGAGAAAATTCGTAATAAGAGTAATGATGTTCAAAAACAGAAAGCTAACGGTCAAACAGATCTTTTTGGTAATGGTTTAGAACAAGATCCTCAATTTGATGATCAGTTGCCAGAAATGGAAGAATTTACGCATCAAGAATTATTATCTTTGGAAAGAGAACTTTTAGGTTTTTATTTAACCGAACATCCTTTAACCCCGGCTTTATCCATTTTAAATAAAAAAAGGTCTCACCGAATTGAGGAATTAGAGCATTTAGAGAAAAAAGATTTATCTGTTAAAGTTGGTGGCTTAGTAACTGGTTTAAGAGTTGTTTTTACCAAAGCTCAAGGTCAAGAGATGGCTTTTGTTAAAATTGAAGATGAGAGTGGCTCAATAGAAGCTGTTGTTTTCCCTAAAGTTTATTTAAAGACAAAACAATGTTGGGCTAAAGATCGTTTAATTTTAGCCAAAGGTCGTTTACAAATCCGTGAAGAGATGACTAATTTAGTTGTTGACGAAGCATGGTTGTTGGAGGAAATTTTAAATTCTTCTGATTCAGTTGATCAGGAAAAACTAAATAATAATTGGGATTTTGAATTGGAGTTACCAGCAAGAATTTCACCCCAAAAATTGGTGGAGTTAAATAAAATTTTAAAACAAAATCAAGGAAAAGATCGTTTGGCTTTGGTTTTTGTCGATAACCAGGGACGCAGTAGAAGAATGGTTTTGCCCTTTGGTGTAAGTTATACTCAAGAAATTGAAAGGAAAATAAAAGAGATTATTGAAGCTTAGGCTTTTTTTTGCTAAAATTTCTTCATGGCTAAACAAACTAATTTCAACGAAAATTTTTTTTCTGTTGTTGATAAGGTAAAGGTTTTACAAAAAATTCAGGAGGGAGATAAAACAAGACTTCAAGCTTTTGAAGGAATTGTAATTGCTATTAAAGGTGAGGGAGAAAATAAAATGTTTACGGTGCGTAAAATTGGTGCAGGAGGCATCGGTGTAGAAAGAATTTGGCCTCTTAACTCGCCTTGGCTTGAAGATGTTAAGGTAATAAAGAAAGGTAAAGTCCGTCGAGCTAAGCTTTATTATTTAAGAAAAAAGCCAACTAAGTTAAAATTTATTCATGAATCAAAAAAGCCTGGGGAGTCTGGGGGAAAATCTCGCCCTAAAACATCTCAAAAGTAAAGGCTATAAAATTCTTCAGCGTAATTTTCATTCTCAATTTGGTGAAATTGACTTTGTAGCTTTAGAAGGTGGAGATTTAGTTTTTGTGGAAGTAAAAACTCGCCGGAGTCAATCTTTTGGAGCACCAGAGGAAGCGATTACGTCTTGGAAAATCGAGAAAATTATTAAAGCCGGAGAATATTTTCAACTTCTTCATCCCGAACTTCCTCGTTCTTTAAGGCTTGATGGATTAGTGATTGAAATAAATAATCAAGGCAAATTAGAAAGAATTGAAATTCTTAAAAATTTAACCGGTTAAGAAATGAAAGTTGAAAAATTAATTGTTGGTCAACTCCAGACTAATTGTTATTTAGTCTGGGATCAAAAATCACAAGAAGGGGTAATTATTGATGCTGGTGATGACGCAGAATATATTTTCAACCGGATAAAAGATTTAGAAATCAAGCCTCAATTTATTTTGGCCACTCATGGCCATTTTGATCATCTTTTGGCAGTTTTAGAATTAAAATTAGCCTTCAAAATTCCCTTTCTTATTAATGAGCGGGATTTATTTTTAGTTAAAAGAGCTGTTTCATCAGCAAAGTTTTTTACAGAAGATAAAGAGGTCTTACCGCCTTTGGTAGATAAATTTATTAAAGAGGGTGATGTAGTTAAATTTGGTAAAAAGAGTCAATTAAAAGTAATTGAAACTCCAGGTCATACTCCTGGTAGTGTGGCTTTTTTAGGCAAGGGGATTGTTTTTAGCGGAGACACTCTTTTTAAGGGTGGAGTAGGTCGAACTGATTTTTCCTACTGTTCTTATTTTGATTTAATGAAATCAATTAAAAATAAACTATTTAAACTACCAGATGAAACTTTGGTTTATCCGGGTCATGGAGAAGAAACAACAATTGGAGAAGAGAAAAATTTAATTAAACCACCAAAGTTTTAAGAGTTTTGGTTTACGGAAGAGTTTTATAATATCAGCAAAGGAAAACTTTCCGTCTAAATTAAAATCTAAAGGTAACATTGTTTCAAAAATAACTTCATTTTTTTCTTGGGTAATGGTTAAAAATGCTTGTCGAGGCAGATAAAAAGGTTTTAGAAGAACTAAACGATACCTTTCACCAATAATTAAATTATTTATTCCCTTAATTTCTCCTACACCTTTTTGAAAATTGATATTTGAGATTTCGAAGACTATTTCTTCGTTGGGGTTATAGATTAAAAACCTAAAATCTTTACCTTCATCTTCTTTTTTGAAAAGGAGATTAGCTTTAAGTTTTACTGATACTTGAGGAACAATTTCTAAATTCCAAGGGAGAAAATTCGTAACTATTTTGCCATTTTTAGCAATTCCCAATTCTAAATTAAATTTACCCAAGCGTTCCCCGGTTTTTAAATGAAGCCAAATTGTTTTTTCTTCAAAAGGAGCGATCGAGGAAAAATCGGAAAAGAAATAATCAAATCCTTCAGGAACCTCTTTAAAATCTAATTGATAACCTTCTTTGTTTTCCCAAATTGCTTGTCCTTCATTTCTAATTTTGATTTTAACTTGATAGGTGGATTTTTTAATTATTTTTTCTGGAAGTTCGTTGATAATTTTTAATTTTTCTTCTTGTTTGGGTTTGCCTTTTTGTTTGGTAAGCTTTGCTACTGCCTCATATTGGGGATAAAAATCTTTAGAATTTAGTTTTTGCCAAGAAAAATGGTCGAAAGGTTCACCTTGGTAATTTAGAATAAAAGGGGTAATGGCAATAACCTGAGGATCTTTTATTATTTCTTTAAAGTAGATTTGAAAATAATTGGCTACCTTTTCCGCCGAATAAAAATTGGGGTTTAATTTAAGGCCTTCTTGATGAGGCCAGCCTGTTTCGGTAATAAAAACAGGTAAATTTTTCTTTACCCCTAAATTTTTTAGTAAAGATAATTCCCATTGATAATTTCTCACAGAATTTCTGCCCCGAGCAGTAGGTAAGCCAACAAATCCATGATTAGGGTAAGAATGGGAAACCCAGCTATCAATATATTGGAAAATCTCTTGAGGTCCATTAGGCAAAGAAAAAAACATTTGTCTTAAAAACTTTTCTTGCTCTTCATACTTTGGTGGTTGGGAAGGAGCGGCACTGTCAAAACCTGCTAGCATAATAAAAAAATCTGGATTTTTTTCTTTTAAGGTTTTGGCAAAAGTTAAAGCAGTTTGGCCATAGTCTTGTGGATTAACTTTTCCACCCCATTCAGCTCCATGATTAGGTTCATTAAATAAAATTATGTAGCGGTTTTTGACTACCCAATTTAAGGAGTCTAAAAATTCAGCCCATTTTTTAGCTTCATTAGCTTCGGGTTTTTTCCAATTGCTGTTTTCTAAAGAAGTTGCCAGACGAATAATAGGTATTAAATGGAGTTGGCGCATTTTATTAAAAACATCTTGCCATTTTTGTTTCTCCCTGTCTTTTTCTTCTATAACCAAAGTGACATAACCCCAATCACCGCCTGAAGAATTAACTAGGTTGGCTGCTTTTTCTAAATCCTCTTCAGAGGGAATGGCTAAATGGATACCAAATTTATTATTGGGATAATCAATCTTTTCGAAACTCGCCCACGTATTTCTAGGAGAAAACAAAAAAATTAGAAAAAAGAAAAAGTATAATAAAGAGACAATTTTTTTTATCAGCATATATATAGAAAAACTTTAATTTTTATGGTAAAATTTTATCATATTTTCTTTGGGCCCGTAGCTCAGTGGTAGAGCACCTGCCTTTTAAGCAGGGTGTCGAAGGTTCGATCCCTTCCGGGCTCACAAGGCCCCGTCGTCTAGCGGCTTAGGACATCGGGTTTTCATCCCGAAAATCGGGGGTTCGAATCCCCCCGGGGTCACATAAAAAACAGTTAAAATCCCTAGTTGTAGGTAGGGAATCACCCCGGGGTGTTATATTATTAGAGGACTTGGGCTATTTCTTTTCCGAATTGTTGGGCGGCTTGGGGGCCAGAGGCGGTAATAATTTTTCCATCGATAGTTACTGGTTCTCCTGTATATTTAGCCCCTTTTGCTTTTAAATTTTCTGCTTCAGAAGAGAAGGCAGTTGCCTTTTTACCTTGGAGAATACCAGCATTGGCTAAAATTGAGGGAGCGATACAGATTGCGCCAATAATTTTATCTTTTTCATAAGCTTCTTTGGCTAAATCTAAAGCGACTGGGTCATCAAAATAAAGACTGCTACCTGTACCGCCAACAAAAATGATAGCATCATATTCATCAAGGGAAATTTCACTTAAATCTTTATCAACCATTATGCTTTCGCCTAACGTCCCTTTTGCTTCTTTTGCATTTTTAGAGGCGATAACTATTTGCTTGCCGGTTTCTTCTAAAATTTTTTTGGGTTCAAAAAGTTCTTCATCGCGGAAGTTCTGGGGAGCAATAATAAAAAGAACTTTTGATTGAATTGTGTTAGTCATTTTAGATTTGTCCCCCTTTTTTCTAATTATTTCCTGATTTTTTAAGAAAAGATAAGCACCCAAAAGAGCAAAAGATAAAACAACGACCGCTACCGCCCTAAAAACTTTTTTCATAACAGACCTTACGTTAAATTTAAGATTTTTTTTCTCAAAAGTCAATAAATTTGTGCTATACTTACTTTATGATTATTTTAGGAATTGACCCCGGAACAGCAATGACTGGGTATGGTATTATTCGTTGCTTTAAAAAAGAGGTTAAACTTTTAAAGCACGGAAGCATTAAAACTTCGAATCACCATGAATCTTCCTTAAGATTAAATTTGATTCATAATCAAACCTTAGCCTTGATTAAAAATTACAAACCGCAAATTTTAGCCATTGAGAGTTTGTTTTTCAATACCAATGCTAAATCGGCTTCGGCAGTTGGTCAGGCCATGGGAGTAATTAAATTAGCTGCAGCTAAGAAAAAAGTTAAAGTTTTTGAATATCCACCTTTAAAAATTAAAATGAAATTGGTAGGTAATGGTCGGGCAGAGAAAAAAGAAGTTCAGTCTAGGGTTAGAAAAATATTAGGGTTAAAAAAAATTCCTCGTCCAACTCATGCTGCTGATGCTCTAGGTGTGGCGATTTGCCATTGGTTAGAGTATAATAAGTCTTAAGAAAGGGGGTGAGGAAAATTATGACAGACACCAAAGTTGGTACAGTAACTCATTATTATGACAAAATTGGTGTGGCGGTGATTAATGTTTTAGCTCCCATTAAGGTTGGAGATAAAATCAAAATTTCCGGGCATGATAAAGAATTTGAACAAACGGTAACTTCAATGCAAGTTGAACATCAGAATATTGAACAAGCCAAAAAGGGTGATAATGTGGGAATGAAAGTCGATCAAGAGGTTAAAGAAGGAGATGAAGTTTATAAAATAGATTAAAAATGATTTGGAAATTAGCTCCAGACCTACAAAAAAGGGTAACTAAACTTGTGTTTGCTTTAAAATATTCTCATATTAATCCTAAAAGGGTTATTGTTTTTCGTAGTTTTGGTTCTAAATCTCAAGCACAAGCCAGAATTTGGAGTTTACCACGAATTTGGCAACAAGCTTTGAAGGTAAAACCCCATTATTGTTTAGAGGTTTTAGCAGAAAAGTTTGATCATCTTCCCTCTCAACAGCAAGAGAAAATTTTAATTCATGAATTACGTCATATACCAAAAAATTTTTCCGGTAGTTTACTTCCTCACGGAAGGATGAGAAAAAGATGATTATTCTCCATGGCGAAAATATTTTGTTAAGTCGTCAAAGACTGACGAATGAAATTAATAATTTTAAGTTAAAAAATAAAGGCGAGATTTTACGTTTTAATGGTGATGAAATCAATTTATTATCTTTAAAGCAAGCTTTAGAGCCGGTAAATTTGTTGGGAGAAAAGTGTTTGGTAGTAATAGAAAATCTTTTTTCCGGCCGAAAAACTAAAGAAAAAGAAAAAATTATTGACTTTTTAAAGAAAATTAATCCTCAAAATCTTTTAGTTTGGGAAGGAATAAAAATAGATGGGAGGATTTTGGCTCCTTTTAAGACGCAAATTTTAAGATTTGATTTAACTCCTCTTATTTTTCATTTTCTTGATTCTTTAGCCCCAAAAAATAGTCTGCAATCATTAAATTTACTACATAAATGTTTAGCTCAAGAATCAGCAGAAAGTGTTTTTTTTATGCTTATTCGCCATATTAAGCTGCTTATTATTGCTTTTGAACTAGGCGAAAAGGGTCTTAATCGAATGGAAAGATGGCAGATAGAAAAATTAATTCGTCAGGCTCAAAAATTTACTCTTTTTGAGCTTTTAAAAATTTATCGTCGACTTCTTAAAATAGAAATTCTCCAAAAAACAAATAAATCACCGCTTTCTTTATCTTCACAGCTTGACCTTTTAGTGGCTTCATTTTAGAATAAAAGAAAGATGGTTAAAAAACCTTTTGTAGAAAAAATAGAAAAACCTTGGGGTTATGAACTTTTGTTAACTCCGCCTGAATCACCTGTTGTTGGCAAAATTCTTCATATTAAAAAGGGAGCGAGATTAAGTTACCAATATCACGATAAAAAGGAAGAAACCCTCACTTT
>FWPV01017268.1_pt1 | contig 10023 bp, 12 predicted proteins | sample 2228371 | NCBI WGS metagenome assembly FWPV01 (sample SAMEA103939776, study PRJEB20133) | metagenome
ACCGGGTGTTCGAGGCATTATTTGGTGGAGGTCGCGCCGCAAGGCCGCGCGAAGACCTCGATGGCCCTGACGCCGCGGGAGAGGGAGGAATGCAGGGCGCCTCTGCAGCGCCGCCTGATGGCATGGGGGAGTGAGCGAGATGGCGGAACGGAGGGGTAAAGCGGAGGCGGCCGGTGCCCTTGACCCCCGGGAGCTGATCGAGGTCAAGGACGCGGAGGGCCTCCACCTTCTAGGCAGGTTTTTCCAGGCCATGCTCATCAACCTCCTCCGGGACCCGCGCAAGCTCAGGACCCTGGGGAAGCTGGACCTGGCGGTGGCCATCGACCCGCCGGGCCACCCCGATGACGCGCTGACCTCGACCTTCCGCGGCGGAAGGGTCGTCCTCGAGAAGGGCGCGTCCCCCGGCGCGGACATCGTACTGAGATGCGAGGCAGCGGTGCTCATGAGGCTGGCGCGGGTACCCGCGGGTCCGGCGGCCATCAAGTTCATGAGGACCCACGAGGGGAAGGATCTCCTGGCCAGGTTGCGTTCGGGCGAGCTGAAGATCCGGGGCGCGGCGAGGCATCCGCTGGGGATGAAGAGGTTCGCCGGTCTCCTGGCCCCGGGCAAGGGTTGATGGGGAGGAGGGTGAGGATGAACGCCATAGACATCGACCTGGATGCGTGTGACGGATGCAGGTCGTGCGTCAGGGCCTGCTTCGCGAACGTGCTGCGGTGGGACGAGGCGGCGAAGAGGCCCGTGGCGGCCCACGCCGAGGACTGCGTCCACTGCAACCTGTGCGAGCTGTCCTGCCCCCGGGGCTGCGTCACCGTGACCCCCGACTTCGCGCACATGCGCTGGTCCGCCTGGTGACGGGAGCGGGGACGTGACGGCCGCGGCGGCGGAAAGGGGATGAACGGCCATGGCGGGAATGGAAGCGCCGGGAGAGGCGGTCTCCACCGACGTCCTCATCTGGGGGGGCGGCATCGCGGGCCTGGCCGCCGCCATCACCGTGAAGGAGAGGCATCCCGGGCTCGACGTGCTGGTGGTCGAGAAGGCTACCGCGGGATGGGCCGGGAAGGCGGACCGGGGCGGCGGCATCCTGGCCTTCCTCACCCCCGACGACGACCCCGAGGACTTCATGCGCTTTCACGTGCGCCACATCGGCTGCTTCCTGGAGGACCAGGAGCTGCTGCGCGAGTACGCCCATACCTGCAACCACGTCCTCGATTACCTCGACGCCTGGGGGGTGAAGGTGGCCAGGGAGAGGGACGGCAGCTGGAAGTACGTGAAGCCGCCGGGCGCGGAGGTGCCGTGGGGCCTGGCCGGCGTGGACCTGGACATGTGCCGGCGCCTGCAGCGGCGCGCCCGGGAGCTGGGGGCGAGGTTCCTCAACAAGGTGGCCCTGACGGACCTGCTCAAGCAGGGGGAGCGCGTGGAGGGGGCCGCGGGGTTCGGCGTCGAGGACGGCGGCTTTCGCGTGATAAGGGCAAGGGCCACCATCCTGGCCAGCGGCAGCCAGAACTACCGCGTCCTCCCTATGTGGAGCCCCGGGCGCGGGGACGGCATCGCCGCCGCGTACCGCGCGGGCGCGGAGATGCGCAACGCCGAGTTCGGGAGCTTCGTCAATATGGTGCACGCGGGGAGCCGCGAGGTCATCTTCGGGGCCGAGGACCACATGTTCAACGCCGGGGGAGAGGACGTCTCCGCGAAGTACATCGCCGGGATCCAGTCCGACATCTGCGCCATGGCCGCGGTGGGCTGGTACCTGGAGCACGCGAGCGGCAACGGCCCGGTGCGCGTGAAGAGCGATGAGAACCTGCTGCAGATAGGCTCGGAGATACTCTTCGCCACCGACCTCATCTGGGAACGCCCCGCCGCCAACGCCTTCTGGTCGCGCCTGTGGGAGAAGGCGAGGCGGGCCGAGGGCGGGGGCGACGCCATGCCCGAGGTGATCCCGGGCTTCATCGGCGAGCAGTCCCCGGTCAGGGTGGACCATCACATGGCCACCACCCTGCCCGGCCTCTACGCGGTGGGGGACGTGAGCTACAGCGGCTCCGCCTGGACGGGCGCCGTGCCCTCACCGCCCGGCCGTATCCGGGGCACCGGCCTGATGAACGCGGTGTGGAGCGCACGCAAGGGCGCCCTGGCGGCTGCGGAATACGCTCACGGCCTGGAAGGATTTCCCGGTTTGGACCATGCTTATGCCGCGGAGTTGAAGGAGCGCATGTTCGCGCCCGCGTCGCGCGAGAGGGGCCTGGAGGCCATGGAGGTGGTGCGCGAGGTCCAGGGCGCGCTGGTCCCCGTGAAGTACAGCAACTGGAAGAGCGAGGAGCGCATGCGGGAGGCCCTGGGCATGGTGCTCCGGGTCAAGGAGAGGTTGCCGGAGCTGAAGGCGGCCGATCCCCACGACCTGGCCCGCTGCAACGAGGCGGCGAGCATGGTGCTCTGCGCGGAGATGTTCTACCGCGCCTCCCTGGAGAGGAAGGAGTCGCGGGGCTGGTTCGTGCGGGAGGACTACCCGGAGACGGACAACGCCTACTGGCTGAAATGGATCGTCCTGCGGGAAGAGGACGGTGAGATGGCGGTCTCCACCGAGGACATCCCCATCGCGAGATATCCCTTCAAGCCTTGAGCGGCACGGGCGCGAGCGCCGGTGACCGGCATGCCGTGAGGCGGGCATGGAGAGCCGCAAGCTGAAGACAGGAGATAAAGGAGGGGGCCCATGGACGGAAAGGACGGGGACGGCGGGGTGCTCTGGGCGCTTGCGGCGGCGTCCTGCGCCCACGTGGTGGAGGAATACCTCTGGCCCGGGGGGTTCCTGGAGGCGGCGAAGGAGGCCGCCCCGGAGGCCTTCGCCCATTCCTCCACCCCCATCATCGTGGGCGTGAACGCGGCCATGATCGCCGGCTGTACCCTGGGGGCGCTGATGCGCCGGCGCAGCCCGGTGCTCGGCCTGGCCATGGCCGGCCTGCTCTTCGAGAACGCCGTCATCCATACGCTGGGAGCGATCAGGCTGAAGAGATACATGCCGGGACTGGCCACCGGGCTGGCCCTCTACGTGCCGCTCTCCCTGCGCGCTTTCGCGTGGTACCGGAATTCGCCCGGGTACAGGAGATCGACGGCCGTCGGCTCGGCCGTGCTGGGGACGGTCCTTCATTCCACCCCCTTCGTGGCCTTCGCGGTACGGGGCGCCCGGGCGAAGAAGGCCGGCGGCGCCGGAGAGGAGGGTCGCTCATGAGCCTGCGGAGCCTGCTGGTGAGGATGGGGGAGATCTTCCCCGACCCGGTGAGCATGGACGACATCCGCGGGATGAAGCGCCGGGAGCTGACGGAGGCGGAGAGAGCGAAGCCCTATGCCAGGTATTTCTACAGGGAGCTGGCGGAGGTCCCCGCCGAGGACCTGGAGAAGGTAAACGCCGGTCCCGTCGACCCCGCCAGGGCCACCTCCATCCACGCGCGAGACGAGCTCATGAAGCCCGGGTACCTGGACGTGGAGACGGGATACACGGTGATGCCCGACGGCAGCGGCTTCGCGGCCACCCTGGTTAGGATGCCCGGGGTCACCCCCGAGATGCTGGACTGGTGGTTCAACTGGCACCCCCTGGAGGGCCTGCGCTACGCCCTGTGGTGCCCGGTGGCTCATACCGACATCGGCGTGGAGGACCCCGCCCGGCACCTGGACAGCTCCGGGGTTCCACTCCGGGAGCGGAACTACGGCAGCACCCACTACCCCGTGGAGGGCTTCAACCTGCGAGGAGCCCAGAAGATCGCCATCCACTTCTTCTCTCCGCGGGATTTCGGCCTGGACATGGGCAGGTTCAGGGAACCGGAGATATCCCGCGCCTACTGCGCCAACGTCGTGCTCGACCTGCTGAAGACGCCCTTCAACGTCTTCTTCCACGCCGTGCGAGAGGTGGAGGGCGGGGTGGAATACCGCAGCCGTTACTGGATCGGGTACACCATGAAGAACGGCGCGCCCAGGCGGGTGAAGAGGCCCATGCCCTTCAGGATGATGGACCTCGCGCGCAACAACTGCCTGCACAGCCTCATCGAGTACAACGACCTGGCCTCCTTCCTGCCCCGGCTCTACGAGGAGATGGGCGGGAAGATCTGAGACCGCGCGGGCGGGCCCCGGCCGCGGCGGGACGACGCGAAGAGCCCTCGGCATCTTTCGCGGCATCCCCGCGCGATGTTAAAATCTTCTTGCTCTTGCCGGGGAGGGGAAGACGTCGAAAGGAGTGAGGCCATGGTTGACCACAAGTGGATCGGCAAGACCTACGGTCCCCTGGAGTACGAGATCGGCCGCGAGAAGATGAAGGAATACGCGGCCGCGGCCAAGGACTTCCGCCCCATCTATCACGACCGCGAGTTCGCCAGGCAGACCAGGTACGGCGACATCATCGGCATGCCCAACTTCGCCGCCGTGTACGCCCTGCGGGGCGCGGGGATGGTGCTGGTCGATCAGGAGATCAAGCTGAACCTGGCCATGCTGGTGCACGGCGCCCAGGAGTTCGAGTGGTTCACGGTGGTCAAGCCCGGAGACGTGATCACGGAGACGGGGAAGATCGCCGACATCTACGAGAAGGGCAACCTCGATTTCGTGGTCTACGAGGGAGAGGCGCGCAACCAGGACGACGAGCTGGTGTGCCGCTCGCGGGCGACCTTCATCATCAGGGGAGGTTGATGGCCATGACCGAGCTCTGCAACCTCAGGTACGACGACGTGCAGGTGGGACAGGAGATCCCCTCCTTCACCCACCAGTTCGATCGCATGGACGCGGTGATCTACGCCGGGGCCAGCGGCGACTTCAACCCCATCCACACCAACCCCTTCTTCGCCAAGGACGTGGCCATGCTTCCCGACGTCATCGCCCACGGGCTTTTCAACATGGCGCTGCTGGGCAAGACGGTGGTGGACTGGATCGGGGATCCGGGCTACCTCAAGAAGCTCTCCTGCCAGTTCCGGGGCATGGTCATCCCCGGAGACACGGTGATCTTCAAGGGCAGGGTGCGCGAGAAGCTCGAGGGCAACCTGGTGGTTCTGGACGTATGGGCGGAGAAGTCGGACGGGAGCGGCGTCCTCAAGGGCGGCGAGGCCACGGTCTATCTCCCCTGACCGGAAAGGCAGCCGAAGGGCGCGGTCGACCGCGCCCTTTTTTCGACCCCGCGAGGCAGGTCTGCGTCGCGAAGGCGCGGCTACGCCCGCCGGGCCCCGGCAAGGCGTCCGGGAGCCCGGATATTTCCGAATGTCAGGTTTTGGAAAGCGTACGTACCCTGACCGGGAAAGGTCTGCACCCGGTGTCGGGCGCGATGAAAAGGGCGCGGTCTGCCGCGCCCTTTTCGCTTCCCCGGAGTTTCTAGGCGTAGAGCCCCATGGTGGTGGCGATGATCTCCCGCATGATCTCGTCGGTGCCGCCGCCGATGCGCCCCAGGCGCGCGTCCCTCCAGGAGCGCTGGACGGGGTATTCCATCATGTAGCCGTATCCCCCCATGAACTGCAGGGCTTCGTCGGCCACCTCGCAGGCCACCTGGGCGCTGATGAGCTTGGCCATGGAGATCTCCTTCACCGGATACTCGCCCTGGTCAACCTTCCAGGCGGTGAGGTAGATGAGCGCCTGCGCCGCCTCGATCTTGGTGGCCAGGTCGGCGAGGCGGTGGGCGATGGCCTGGTTCTTGCAGATGGGCTTGCCGAACTGCACGCGCTCTTTGGTGTAGGCGATGGCGCCCTCCAGGGTGAGCTTGGCGCCGGCGATGGCCAGGGCGGAGCCGATGAGGCGCTCTCCCTGCAGCTCCCACATGATGTTGTAGAATCCGCGGCCTTCCTCACCGAGCAGGGCGTCCTCGGGGATGACCATGTCCTCGAAGAAGATCTCGGCGGTGTCGGAGGCCCGGCATCCCACCTTGTCCAGCTTGCGGCTGACCACGAAACCGGGGGTGTCCGTATCCACCAGGAAGAGGCTCATGCCCTTGGTCTTCTCGGTGCGGGCCAGCAGGGTCATGAAGTCGGCGCGGTAGCCGTTGGTGATGAAGATCTTGTTGCCGTTGACCCTCCAGCCGCCGTCGATCTTCTCGGCGAAGGTGCTCACGCTGGCCACGTCCGATCCCGCGCCGGGCTCGGTGATGCCCAGACAGGCGATCTTCTCGCCCTTGATGGCGGGCACGAGGTACTTCTGCTTCTGCTCCTCGGTGCCGAAGGCGAGGATGGGCGGGGTCGCCATGCCCACCTGCACGGCGATGGCCATGCCCAGGCTTCCCGAACCGCAGCGGGTGATCTCCTCCGCCAGCACGATGTTGGTGAAGTAGTCGCCGCCGCCCCCTCCGTATTCCTCGGGATAGTGCAGGCCCAGGAATCCCAGCTCGCCCATGCGCTTGAACACCCAGTCGGGGAACATCCCCTCCTCTTCCCACTCATCGGCGTGGGGCGCCAGCTCCTTCTCCACGAACTCGCGGATGCTCTGGCGCAGCATCTCGTGTTCCTCGGTGAAAAAAAGACTCAGTGCCATTCCCCGCTCCTTTCGACGCGCCGACTATTAACCGCTACTTAACAATTTGTGACCCTTCTAGCATAACCGCGGCGGGCTTGAAAGGCAAGCAGCGGGCGACCGCTGTCATCTAAAATTCAAAAGTAGACAGCTTGAGCTCTAAAACTGGACACCAAGATATTCCAGCAGATGATCCACTCCGCTGTCAGCCATCCTCTCTCTTTCCTGACACGAACGGGTGGTAGCGCGCCTCCGCCGCGGCGACCGCCGGTAAGGGCGCGGTGGCGTTTTGGGATATAATCACTTGCGGCGACTCGGTATACGTGACGGGAGGAGGAGGGAGAGATGAAGTATTTCGAGGATTTCGAGGTCGGAGACGTCTACGTCAGCCGCGGCCGCACCATCACCGAGGCGGATATCGTCAACTTCGCCGCCTTCAGCGGTGACTGGTATCCCCTGCACGTGGACAAGGAGTATGCCGCCAGGAGCCCCTTCGGCGAGAGGATAGCCCACGGCATGCTGGTGCTCTCCGCCGCCTCCGGGCTCATGCCCCTCACCGACTACGCCATCGTGGCCTTCTACGGCATGGACCGCGTGCGTTTCGTGGGGCCCACCAGGATCGGAGACACCATCCACGTGGAGGCGGAGGTCACGGAGAAGAAGGAGAAGAGCGAGCTGGGCGGGGTGGTCACCTTTCAGCAGAGGATCGTGGACCAGGAGGGAAAAGAGAAGGCCGTGGCCACCTTCAAGATCTTCATGGCCTCCAGGCCGAAGTGAGGACGCCACCATAAACCGCGCGGCAACTGTTTGGGACCTCCTTCCAGGCCATGCTGGCGTAGACGCCGCTCCGCCGCCTTTTCAGTGGCGAGGATACCCGACACGGAGGTGATGGCGCGAAAAAGGGGTCTTGTCCCGCCGAGACCTCCGGCAGAGGCCGTACGACTCGGCGGAAGCGCGGACGCCGCGGAAGCCGGCGGTTGGTAGAATGGATAGCGATGGACGGCATGCGGATAGAAGCGCGGGACAGGGAGACGGCGGAGCGGCAACTGGGACGGCCCCTGCGGGGTGAGATCAGGGTGGCTTCACGCTGCCCCCATGGCGTGGTCCAGGTCATCGCGACGCCGCCCCTGTTGCCGGACGGGACTCCTTTCCCCACCCTTTTCTGGCTCACCTGCCCCCTCCTGCAGCGCTCGGTCTCGCGCCTGGAGAGCGGGGATCTCAGGCACAGGCTGCGCCGCAGGATGCGGGAGGACCCGGGGTTCGGGGAGGAGCTCTCACGCGCGGAGCGCGAGTACGCCGCGTTGAGGGCGCAATGGGCGGAAAGGCTGGGGGCGCGGGAGGACTGCGAGAGGTATTTCTCGCCCCGTGGAGGGATCGGGGGCACGGCGAGCGGGGGAACGAAGTGCCTGCATGCCCACCTCGCCCACTTTCTGGCGGGGGGCGGCAACCCGGTTGGCGCGGAGGTGGCGCGGGAGCTGGGTGGAATCCAGGAAAGGGAGTGCGGGGGCGATTGCGCTCCCTTCCTGCGCGGGAGGAGATGATTTGAGCGCGTTGCGCGTGGCGGCGGTGGATATGGGGACCAATTCCGTGCGCCTGCTCGTTGCCGGGATTTCGGGCGACCGGGAGAGTCCCCGCCTGGTGACGCTGCACAGACGCATGACCATCACCCGGCTGGGGGAAGGGGTGGACGGCAGCGGCGCGTTGCGCGAGGAAGCGGTGGAGCGCACCCTGGCGGCGCTGCGCGAATACCGCCGGCTCATGGACCGGGAAGGCGTGGCGGTGAGGAGCGCGGCGGCTACCAGCGCGGCAAGGGAGGCCGGAAACGCGGGTCCTTTCCTGCGCGCCGCGGCGGGGATACTGGGGACCGAGCCCAGGGTCCTCAGCGGCCGCGAGGAGGCCGCGCTCTCCTTTCTCGGGGCCACCTATGACCTGGGGCCGTTGCGCCCCGAGGACAGGCCGGTCCTGGTCTTCGATATCGGCGGCGGCTCAACGGAGATCATCGTAGGGCGGGGCGGAGAGATATTGCTGGACCGCAGCCTGGAGGTGGGCTGCGTGCGCATGAGCGAGAGGTTCCTGCACTCCGACCCCCCCGCGCAGGATGAGCTGGAAGCCATGGAGCGACACCTGCGCGGCGTGATGGGCGAGTCGGCACGTGAGCTGGCACGGCACCGTCCGGGGCTGGTGGTGGGACTGGCGGGGACGGTGACCACGCTGGCGGGCCTGAGCCTGGGGCTGCGGGAATACGACGGAGAGGCCATCCACCATTCCCGCCTGGGACGCGGGGAGGTCGATGCCCTCTACCGCCGCCTTGCCTCCCAGTCCCTGGCGGAGCGCAGGGACTTCATGCGCCTGGAGCCGGGCCGCGCCGACGTCATCGTGGGAGGAGCGGCGGTGTTGCGTTCCCTCATGCACGCCGCGGGATGGGGCGAGTTGCTGGTCAGCGAGAAGGACATCCTCGACGGGCTGGCCATCGCCGCCGCCTTCGAAGGGGCGTGAGGGTCGCCGTCCACGCCTCGGGCCTGAGCCCCGCGGGTGCCGGGAGTCGAGGATGGCGGGAGAGCAGGCCTTTGCGGCGAAGCGGCGAGGCCGCCGGAACGGGTGCCGCGTTCGCGTGGATATCGCAACAAAAAGGGACCGGGGTCGATTGGTCCCCCAACGGGCGCCGCGTTAGCGTGGGTGTCGCGGCGGGCAGATGGTTTCCCTTCCGCTGGGCGCGGAGGCATGGACGGTGGCGCCGCGGGCCGGAAAGTAGTAAAATCTTCTGGGGCGTGGACGCGCCCTTTTTATGTAATTTGATCGCGTACGGAAGGCAAGAGTAAGAAGCGCGGAAGGGCTATGGAGAAGAAGAAGGTGCTGGTGATCGACGACGAGCCCGCCATGCACCGCCTGGTGCAGATAATCCTGGAGGTGGAGGGCTTCCAGATAGTGGGTATGGGGGACCAGGACGAGGCCAGGCGTTCCATCGCCAGCGGCAAGCCGGACCTCATCATCCTGGACATCATGATGCCGGAGGTGGACGGGTTCGAGATCCTGCGCATGCTCAAGGGAGACCAGGAGACCAGGGACATCCCGGTGATCGTGCTCACGGTGCGCAACATGGAGGAGGACGTCCGCAAGGCCAAGGCGCTGGGCGCGGATGTCTACATGACCAAACCCTTCCAGCCCTCGGAGCTCGTGGAAGCCGTGCACTCCGCCCTATCCGCCAGAAGGGGTTGAACGAAGGCAGCGGGAGGTCACGACGCGGAGACGTCTTGGAGAGCGTGCGCCTGCATCCCGGATCCATATCCCCCGTGCATCACCGGCCGAGCCCCGCTTATGAACGCTTATCATCAAGCCGCTCGTGCCGGAAGGCGGCACCGATGGGAATGCAGGCCGCATTTGCGGGGAGGTGTTTTTTGCCGTCTGCGGAGGCGCGATAACGTCGGTTCGCCGGCGCATGGTGGGGGCGGGGACGGCAACCCGAGAGGATGTCGCCGCTGGTGTTCCCGCACCGGTGCCGGCAGAGTTTATAATAAGGTCGCCGTTCTTATAAGAAGCGTGCCCGGGTGGTGGAACCGGTAG
>FWPV01017269.1_pt1 | contig 10022 bp, 8 predicted proteins | sample 2228371 | NCBI WGS metagenome assembly FWPV01 (sample SAMEA103939776, study PRJEB20133) | metagenome
TAAATGAAAAACCAACCCCACCTTATTCCTCCCCTTACCAAGGGGAGGATGGGAGGGGTGGTACGATGCTGCTTGCTCTTGCCGATCCTCCAACTTCCGCTGATCTTGCACAGACGATAGAAATCCAATTTACACCGGCGATACAGGCGAAAGCCGCCGAATTAGGCCACAATCCAGTAAAAATCTACAACTGGGTGCGTAACAACATAGAATTTGTGCCAACCTATGGCTCTATTCAAGGCGCAGACATGTGCCTACAAACAAAGCAATGTAACGCCTTCGACACTGCCTCATTACTTATTGCGCTTCTCAGAACCTCGGGCATCCATAGCCGCTATGCCTATGGCACAATTGAACTTCCAATCGAGAAGGTGAAGAATTGAAAAAAAGTCCGAAGGGTCAGGTCTACACAATTGGCAAGGGATAAAATTTAGTAATAAAATGAGTGCCGATGGCACGACTTCTCAGAATAGAATATCCAGGTGCCTTCTATCATGTAACCACATGCGGCAGTGAGGGAGGCGCTTAATTTGTGTAATGTGTAGACCTGACCCTTTTTATTCTTTACCACACGTTGACAGGAGTTCCCGATACTGTACAATATCAGACCCTATTTCAAAAATCTCATGATCTTTGATATCACGTGTAACAAGCGCTGCGAGCACACTTGCTGCGTCCTCAAGGGCTATAGGGGCACATAGAGAATTTAGCCATCTGGGTGTAATCATAACAGGAAGGCGTTTTGCAAGAAAATATACAATTAGATATGACATACTGCAGGTTGCAAGCAATATACTTGCACGGACTTCGCCGACAGGTATTCCATAAGAGGCAAGCGCCTGTCCAGTCTTCATCCTGCTAAGAAGATGCGGAGATACATTCTGGCTGTCAGGAACAATGCCTCCGAGGTAAATAATTTTTTTAATGCCAGCTTTTTGTGCAGCACTGCCTGCTGCTTTTGCAAGCTTTATATCAAGTTGTTCAAAGTTCTTTGCTCCCAGAGAATGTATCAAATAGAGCAATATTTCAGAACCTTGCAGGAAGCTCACTGCACTTTCTGGATTAAGAAGATCAACCTGTTTCCAGACGAGACGATCGTTCCGGATATCTTTTGGTATCTCTTCTTCAACCCGGTATGAAGCTGTAATTACATGCTGCGAAGAATGGAGAAGTTTTCTGATTATAGTCCGGCCTACGCAGCCGGGGGCACCCAAGATTGCAATATTCATTGGCTTTGAGTAGTTTTCTTTTTCCAAAAACATATCATCATCTACCTTATTTATGAGCTACTATATCAAAATACAAATTAAGTTTCTACTAACCTTGCCTGTTAAATTAAAAAGCTGGATCATGTGGCTATTACTTGATATAATTCTATCTGACATATGGAGCTGTTATTTTCTAATTTAGGCATTTGGAGCAATAAGGTTTTTTCCTGGATTGATATCGTTGGACTTTTTCTTTTCATTGCCGGATTTATCATTGGTTTAGGAGCGGTAACAGTTATTGATCTTCATGGATTCCTGGGCAGAAAATCGTCCTATTGGACAGAAGCAACGATACGGACGCATAAGATTACAAAACCGCTCATTTGGATAGGAATGTTTTTAGCAATTGTAGGTGGTATTATTACATATAGAAGTATAGGGTTAGCAGGAACTGCTCTTATCCATGCCTTTCTTGCAGTGGTACTGATATTGAATGGCTGTTTCCTCTCCTTCTGGGTAAGTCCTCAGCTATTAAGAAGAGAGAAAGAGGGGAAAGCACGTGAACTTTTACCTGCAGATTTACAGATGAAGATCGCGATGAGTTTTATCATCTCGGTTATCGGGTGGTGGAGCAGCTTATTCATTCTGATTTGGTATATAGTTGTCCTGCGTTGATTATCTTGCCTCGATATTGTCAAGAAATTATTAATTTTAATCATGTAACGACAGTTTTACTTAAACATGATTTCTGAGCATTAATTCTATGGGATGTGGATTCAGATAGAATTGATTCTTTAGATAGGATTCATCAAATTTCCTTACGTAATGATTGACAAGGGTTATCGGGACAATTAAAGTTATGTACCCTTTGTGATACTGCTCGATAACTTCAAGCAATTCCCTTTTGTCCTCCGAAGTCAACTGCGCTTTGAAATATCCGGCAATATGCAGTAACACATTTGTGTGTTCTTTTTTATCGTAGCTTAATTATTAAGTCATGCAAATTAAAAAAAGTTTTCTGTTTTATATCTCCTTACCGAACAGTAAGTTTGATTACTTCTGTCAGCACCCGGGTTCTCCAGGATGACCACAGCAGCTCTTTAGTTTTGTTACCTTAATGAGTGAATTCTTTATGAACAAGTAGATTTTTCGTCGAATTGGCAATGGTTGTTTTAAATTATCAATAACAGTTTTTAGATCAAGGCGTTCTGACGCGCACATTATACTTACCCTTTGCATTTATATCTTAATTATATTGTATCATGTAATTGAATATCTAATTCTTTTACAGTAATTCGAAATGGTAGATAAAAGGCGGATAAGAATATTAAAAGGCGGTAATGCTAGACACGGACCAATAGTTTATTGGATGAGTCGTGATCAGAGAATTAATGATAACTGGGCTCTTTTGTTTGCTCAGCAACAGGCACGAGAAAAAAAGGCTCCCTTATCTGTTATATTCTGTCTCGTCCCTCGATTCCTGAATGCGACTATAAGACAATATGGCTTCATGATAAAGGGATTGCAGGAAGTCGAAAAAGGTCTATGGGGAAAGAATATCCCTTTTTTTATGTTTAACGGATCTCCAGAGGTAGAAATACCACGATTTATAAATAGATACGAAATAGGAACCATAGTTACTGACTTTAGCCCGCTGCGTATAAACAGAAAATGGAAAGAGGATGTGATAAAAAATATTGACATTCCATTTTATGAAGTAGATGCCCACAACATAGTCCCCTGCTGGACAGCCTCTTCAAAACAGAAGTACGCTGCTTACACTATACGACCTAAACTTCGCCGCCTGCTGCCAGATTTCTTTAAACCATTTCTGCACCTAAAAAAACATCCGCATAACTGGGAAGTAAAGTTCATCAGTTCGGACTGGGCAAGATGTTTGAAGACGCTCGATATTGACCATACAGTTCAGGAAGTCGGATGGATAGAGTCAGGTGAAAAGGCAGCATTTAGGGCTATGAAGAAATTTATAAGAAATAGACTTTCCCTTTATGATAAACAAAGGAATGACCCTGTCACGGATGGTCAGTCGGGTCTCTCACCTTATATTCATTTCGGTCAGATTTCAGCCCAGAGGATTGCTCTTGAGGCATATGAGGCAATGGCAGGAAAGAACTCAAGGGATGCCTTGCTCGAAGAACTTATTATACGCAGAGAACTTGCAGATAATTTCTGCTTCTACAATGCAAATTATGATAGTGTTGAGGGATTCCCTGCATGGGCTAAAAAGACATTGAATGATCACCGCGGTGACAGACGAAACCATCTTTACACACATGAGCAGTTTGAGAATGCCTTGACACATGATGACCTTTGGAATGCGGCACAAATGGAAATGGTTAAAAAAGGGAAAATGCACGGTTACATGAGGATGTACTGGGCAAAAAAGATACTTGAGTGGACTGAATCTCCTGAACAAGCGATGGAGATCGCGGTCTATCTTAATGACAGGTATGAACTCGACGGGAGAGACCCAAACGGCTACGCAGGGATTGCCTGGAGCATTGGCGGTGTTCATGACAGGGCATGGAATGAACGCCCTGTCTTTGGAAAAATACGCTATATGAGCTATAATGGTTTAAAAACAAAATTTGATACAAAAGAATACATCAAAAAAGTCCAATTCCTATAGAGGTGCAGGGTGAAAAAATCAAAGGAATCACTGCCTGATAGAGTAAGAAAAGGCGCTGAGGATGTACTCGAAAGGTTGAGCGCACTTGATAGAAACCAGCTTCATGCTGTGCTTGCAACCGAGTCAGATGGGCAACCTTATACTTCTATAATCGCCTATGCACTTGCTCCCGATAAGAAGGGGATTATATTTTCTACTCCCGGAAAAACGCAGAAATATAAGAATATCCTCAAAAACAACCGTGTCTCCCTGCTAATTGATACACGATCAAATACAGAAAAGGATTATATGGGCGCTGAATCTCTGACTGTTTTAGGGCATGCCAAACCTGTGAGAAAAGGGAGAAGATGGTCAGAGTTGGCCGAGCTGCTCATAAAGAAGCATTCTGTTCTTAATACAATTATTCATTCTCCTGAAACAAAATTGATATTAATAAAAATCACTCGCTGTATACATGTCACCAAATTTCAGACTGTTTCAGAATGGATTTTAAGATAAATTAGACACATTAAGATATCATTTCTCCAACATATCAAATATTTTCTTCGCAGTCAGATGTCAATCCCGATCTGATATTAAGTTGCACATTTCATACATAATAGACGTTCTTCGTTACCATATTCCCTTCCATAACAGTTATTGAATCATTAGATACCATTCTGTTTAGTTGTGGCTGTAACAAACGCTCTCGGACCTTCCACGGGGTCGTCTCTTTCCAAATGTACTCATCACGGATTACAAAATGTCGCCGACGAGAACTTCTATATGAACTCTGTATTTTTAGCAGAATTTCAAGAAGTGCGTTGTTCAGGAAGAATTTTTTCCTGTATGTTTCCAAAGGTAATCTTAATTTCAAAAAAAATGTAATCTTAAATGCATGTTTGAATAGGAAATAAACGATGTCAAAAAAATTCAGCGGTGCGTAGTTCTACGCTATCCAAACTTTCTGACGGTATAATCATGAATGCGTACTATAGGTAGAAATAAACGCCCGTCTTTAATTCTTTAAACTATTTCTTTGGATGGAAAAGTCGCGCTACCACACGAGCACGTTGTATGAGGTCTTGATGAAGGATTAAACGAAATTTCAGACCTATTGAAATTCTCTGCATGTAGGTGCAACAAACTACCTGAAAGATCAGCCTTGTTTACCCCTTGCTTCCTAAACTCTGCACTTCCTAAGGCATTGATTAAAATGCACCGTGCACCTGAAAATGTGGGTGTTGCTATTTTAAATACGGTACAATAAAAAATAAAATAATCTAAAATAATCTAAAAAACCAAGAAAGAATTTAAATAAGATGCGGAAAATTAAGAAAGCTATTTTTCTGACAAACCTTTTGGTTCTCTGGGTATTATTAGCTGGATTAAATATTCAGAAGCCGATTGTTATTTTTGATCAAGGGCATGGTCAAAAATTCTTGATTGAAGAGAAAGGATTACTTCATCTATCTATTCTTTCGGGTTTGTTTCGTGCTAATAGATTTAGTGTAAGAACTAATGAACAGGAAATCTCTGAAAAAATTCTTAAGGGAGTTGATGTTTTAGTGATTTCTGGTGCATTTATTCCTTTAACCGCATCAGAAATAGATTCAATAGTTCATTTTGTTGAGAGAGGAGGAAAATTATGTGTAATGCTTCACATTGGACAACCAGTAGGGGAGTTGCTATGGAAATTTAATGTATTGGTTTCTAATGGAATAATTCTTGAAGATGAAAATCTGATTAATGATAAACAAAAAGATTTCTATATTACACGATTTGAATCTCATCCTCTCATGGATGGATTAAAAAAGTTTGCTATTCATGGAGGCTGGGCTCTTTATGTAACTGAAAAGCATGGGAGAGTAAAATATGGAAAAGTGATTGCTAAAACAAGCCCCAAAGCATGGATTGATTTAAATAGAGATGGAAACTTCAATAATACCGATGCAAAACAATCTTTTGGTGTAGTTGTTGCGGGCAGATTTGGTAAGGGTAGTTTTGTAATTTTTGGAGATGATGCAATATTCCAAAATATATTTCTTCAGAAGTACAACATGTCTCTTGGTAACAATCTTGTGAAATGGTTAAGTAGATAGATCAAATTCAGGCAACTTCTACCCTGTTACGGCCCTTAGTTTTTGCTTCATATAGAGCATGATCAGACGCAGCAATGAGTTTCTCTGGAGTATTGATATTTGGCTCAGGGATTCCTGCAAGACCAATACTGATTGTAACCTGCTGAGGAAGTGATGAAAATTTATAGTTCGAAACAGAGGTTAATAATCTTAAAGCAACTCGTAATGCACTTTCCTTTAGAAAAAAGTCCGAAGGGTCAGAAAAAAGTCCGAAGGGTCAGGTCTACACAATTGACAAGGGATAAAATTTAGTAATAAAATGAGTGCCGATGGCACGACTTCTCAGAATAGAATATCCAGGTGCCTTCTATCATGTAACCACATGCGGCAGTGAGGGAGGCGCTTAATTTGTGTAATGTGTAGACCTGACCCTTTTTATTGACCCTTTGTCAAGTATCCGAATTGCATCATCAAAAATCTAAGCGAAACTGATTCATTGCCTCATTTAAAAATCTAAACGAAAATATCACAATTGTCTCCTGGAAAAAAAGCATACAGGAGGCGGAAATGAGGTTAACGATGCAAGTAAGGAAATCGGTCATAGCAGCAACTGCATTTTCCGGGTACAGTGATAGCCTCAGCAATACTTGATCGCCTCAGCATGAACGGAAGGTTTATCACTTTTGAGGGGAGGTCTTATAGGAGTAAGAAGTAGACAGATAGAAAAAAATAGATCAACATTTCAAGAACAGACCAACTTCACTATAGGGCAGCTTATCCTGACGATAGTTGTTTAAGGGCAAACTATGTCTCCTGCTGTATGTATAGGGAGACACCATTATTACCTTTGGCCCCCTTTTGATTGTTACTAACAGCTCTTCACGAACAAAGAGATTGAACCTTATGAGCCCTATGAAAAATACAGGACAGAGTCTTTACCAACACAGTATGCCTTAACATTGGGAGATATGGCTATGAATTCAGCACATATTTATCTTAGAGACGAAATTCCAGAGGACAGAGGAATATAATTGCTTTATCTTTACCTTGATGAAAACAGAGACATGGGATTTGATTTTTTGTCAAAAAGCCGTTGAGATTCTTTGCAAATTTTTGACGATTAATAAAAAATGCATACAAGGTATAATAAGCTTATGGGTAACATGAAAATCTAACGAGAATAGAGATTTTGAAAATGAAGGGAGGTTTATAGCATGAATAAATTAATTGAGAGAATAACAAGTGACCCAATGATTTGCAGCGGAAAACCCTGTATAAAAGGCACAAGAATACCCGTCCACATCATACTTGATCTTCTTGCTGCAGGGGAGAGTTTTGAGGGAATCAAGAAAGCATATCCAAATATCACCGAAGAAGATATCAAGGCGTGCTTGAATTATGCGGCGATTCTTGCTGATGAAGAGGCTGGAATTACTGTATGAAGATATTTGCTAATGAGAATCTTTTTGAGCCTATTATTGATTATCTGAGGGGTCTTGGTCATAATGTGTTTAGCATAAGAGATGCAGGGCTTTCTGGAATATCCGATGACGAGGTTTATCAGCGCGCTTGTAAAGAGAAACGGATAATCATAACAATGGATAAGGATTTTTCAAGGATGTTCCGTTTCCCGCCTGAAAACTGTGGTGGGATTATTGTTGTCAAAATTTATAAACGTACGGTTAACGAGACACTTTCAATATTCAAGAAGTTTTATGAATCTATACAAGAAAAAGATATACCCAAAAATCTGGTTATCATTACGCCGGAAGGTGTGCGCATAAGAAGGTCAATAAGATGACAAATAAAAAAGCGTGCCTACGGTGCTCTCTATAAAACCTGATTATTTTTTAACAGGGGACTCACACCTTTTTACAGATAAAATTAAGCACCCCCTTCCCGAACAAAAACGAATTGTATCTTATCTTGAAGGTGTGCGGGAAAAGGTGGAAAGATTGAAAAATATCAGGAGGAACAATTAAAGGATTTAGAAGAGCTTAAGCAATCAATCTTAGCCAGAGCCTTTAGTGGAAAATTGATAGCAATAGGGACAGGTACATTATCTAACGGATAGAGGAGATTGAGACTGTTGAAGTATGAAAAAACTTTTTATCTACCAGTCAATCTGCAAGCGGCTCAAAAACCGGCTTAAGAAGGCAAGGAGTGTATAGAAGTTAATATTTTTAGTATAATGATGAGAGGAGAGATATATAACAAAGAGATACTATAAGGTTATTTTTGAACCACAGGAAGAAAGTGGCTATACCGTAACAGTTCCTTCATTACCAGGCTGTATCTCTGAAGGTGATACTTATTATGATGAGGCTTTGGCAAATATAAAGGAAGACATAGCCCTTTACATAGAAAGCCTACAAGCCGATGGTCTCCCTATTCAAGAGGGAGACCACCAATTAACCCATTCGCTCCCGGAGACCCAATCCCCTTCTTTACCGCAAAGCTCTTGACGATATCGTCTTCGACATCCTCGGACTCACTGAAACCGAGCGGAACGAGGTGTACTGGGCGGTATGTGAACTGGTAAAGAATAGGCTTGAAAAGGCAAAGAGAGTGTGTGAGTGGTAAAAGATTATTTAGTTTCCGCAAGAATAGTATTTGAAGGGACAAGATATAAGGCATCAGATGAAGATATAAAAAAGCTGGCGGACAATATGGCCCTTCTTGAAAAAAGAGGACTCGGCAAACTCAATAAAAGGCTTATTAATGCCAGAAAGCATACAAAAATATTTGAAACAATTGCAGAGCATAATTTTGCTGTAATATTAGTTACCAAGCATAACTCATCAATTCCAATAATGTACGAGCCTGAGGACATGAAGCGACCACCTGATTTCAAAGTTATAATAGGAGATGTCATCTATTGGATACAAATGAAGGACCTCTCTAAGTTGGAAAGAGAGAACAGACAAGACAAGTTGATACAGAAAATTAAAGAGAAAGCTGAAGAAATTAAAGTTGGTAAATTTTTAAGTTGCATGTTGTCAGATGATTTTAAAGAAGATTGCATCCCGGAGCTTATGGACTTCTTGCAAGATAGAGCGGCATCAGCAGGTGAAGGAGAAAGTTTTCCTTTTACCAGTAAGAGTAGTCAAAAAGCTAAAATCGAATTCTGGTCACCAACAAATGTCGATTTACAGCACCTAACTTTGGGGATCGCAGGCGACATGGTTGCAGTAGAGCTAACAGGACAGACTAAGGAACAAATAAAACAGAGCCTGCTTAATGCGGCAGGGGCATTTAATTGGAAAGTAGACCAGAGAAATATCAACCTCATAGTTATTGAAGCTGATAACAAAGAGGACATAGACATATGTGATGCACTTTTTGGAACAGAGTATGAGATTTGTGATAACGTCAAAGGGCATTTACGGTGGAGCCGAAAAAATGATGGATTGTTCAGCGAGACTGACTTTTCAAAGAAGGTTGCTGGTGTTATTGCAATTAAGAGAAAAGAGAGAAAGCAGCCATTCACCGACTACCAGCTAATTTTATATATTAACGAAAGTTACAAATCTCTATTCGGAGATATGCAAAAGCTTCTCAGCTTTGACATAGTCGTTTATTACAACATGAGACCACCGATCGGACAGGGTAATTTCATCTGTGGAAATGAATAACACGACAGACAGCGGAAATAGGATATGCAATATCTCTGGTTCAAGGGCTATGAGTTTTTGAGGGATCTTTATGAGAGATATTCTAATAAAACGGCATACAAGTCAGGGTGAAGTGATAAATTTGAGAAATGGGGAAGTCGGGGGACACCATACTTATTTCTTTACTTTGGGACAGTAAATATGGCCACATATGAATGGCACTGATTAAGCAGCCAGCGCATTAATCTTCTTCCACTCCTTGCGAGATATCTTTAATAATCCTTAATGCTTCTGCTCACGTTTCTTCAATCGTGGTTCTATTCGTCCTGGACGGTACTAGCAGTCTTCATCGGTCCCCATTGCCTGTGTTGAATTCCTTTCAATATTCAATCGGCATCGAGATCTTTTATTTAACCCGAAAAATGCATTTAACATGATGCAGATGTTGTGAAAAAATTTATTTTTCGATACCTTAGTGTACCTTATAAAT
>FWPV01017271.1_pt1 | contig 10022 bp, 6 predicted proteins | sample 2228371 | NCBI WGS metagenome assembly FWPV01 (sample SAMEA103939776, study PRJEB20133) | metagenome
TCCATTACAATATGTCATATTTCAATTGATAAATTACATAAATACTGGAAAGAAATTAGCGACAATGACAGGTAAGATCATTTATCAGGATTCATAAGCATAATTATTACCTAAAATTTGAATTGGACTCAAGTCTTTTAGTTTTGTGTCATTTCTAACGTCAGTTCGATATAATATAAGGTTTATAAAATACAAATGTGCAGAAAGAAAATAAATCACTAATTACACGAATAAAATGAATTACACAAATAATTCTTTTTGTATTCGTGTTATTTGTCCTATTCGTGTAATTCGTGATTTATTTTTGTGTCTTAGTGTATAATTAAATTATTTCTGCGAAATTTTCTTAGTAAATAGTTCCCCAATATGTTCTTAGTATGTTAAGGTCAGATAAACCGACAAGATCGTCATAATCAACGTCTGCCCTGAAATCAAAACCAGCATCACCACGGCGTTTTCCATAAGAGGCACATAATATCCTCCAATCCTTTGCTCCGATCCTTCTGCTATTATCGATATCTCCCTTACGCACACCACTAATGTCACCTGGAGAACGCAATTTACATGTAACAGGGTCTGATGGATCTGACATAGGACCTACGTTTCCTTCGGCATCTTCAGCTTCAACTTTCAGGCGATAAACCTTTCCATCAACTGCGGTTATAGGGACTGTATAAGGATTCTCCTGAGTTGGTGCTGTCGGTGTTGTCCCAACAAGGACATAATCTGATCCATCTGTTGATAGATAGACGTTATAATGATGGACATTGCCGGTTGCTGGTTCCCAGTAAAATTCTAATACTGTATCATCATCGCAAGTATCACAAAATGCGCCGGTAAGTGGTATAAATATCGAAAATAAAACCGAAACAGTAAAAATGATTAAAGACATTTCTTATTACCTCACTAAATATTGTAATCACAAAGGCACTAAAACACAGAGATATTTTATATTTTTAATCACGAACGTCACGAATTGAATCACAAATATCACGAATAAGACGAATTACACGAATAATTATTTTTTTTATATTCATGTTATTCGTTTTTTTTCGTGTAATTCGTGATCTCTTGTCCTTCGTGATTAACCTTCCTCTATATCCCTGTCTCTATATACTCTTTCCTGAAGAAATACACAGACAAAAAATTCATGTTTGATTGATCATATTGAAACTTGCCATGCCATTGTTCGGTTTTGGATACTCTCCTTTATCTTTTCAATCGATTTGTCGAAAACAGACAAGATTATCGGTCTAAAAAAATTTTTATTAAAGTTCTTATCAATATGATAATAATAGTTCCATTTTGGAACAGCTTATTTGCAATTTATTTAAATAGCGTCAGTTTGATATAATACACAATTTGTAAAACACATAGGCATGGAGAGAAAATTAATCACAAAGAACACAAATAAAACGAGCATTATATTAGGTTCGTAGTAGTCCGATTCATCGGGCGTTATAAATAATAACGCTCAATAAATTGAGCTACTACAAACGGCTCCAAACAATCTTTGTTATCTTATGGGTAATGATAAGCTTTGGAAAAGAGAGATTTTCCTGATTTTGCCTTTTTCAAAGGGAGTTAGTGAATTTTAAACGGTATTATAAAACATAGCCGATCTAACTGCTTTTAATTATTTTTACACTCACCCATGTAGTTAGTTCCAAAATGGAACATGCATACTTTTTCATCCAAAATACAATAAACCAAGTCACAATGACATTTTGATGAAAATATGACCTCCTGGCATATATATTGCTTTAAACCTACTATGTATGTTTGTAATTTTTACATGAAACTTGCCAGCTGTTATTGAAAGGGTTTATGAAATGTTGATATTGATACTCATATCTAGTTTATTTTATTGTTTTTTTATATTTTTGACATTCAGTCTATTGAGAGCTGGCAGGAAAGCGGACGAAGCAGAAGAGAGGATTCTCAGGATTATCCAATCCGAATCCATAGATTATAAAGAAACTCCAATACAAAAAGAAAGCTCACACGTTCAAATACCTGCCTGAAGCTCCAATATTAACCATATTTAAGGAAATATGATATTTCTATTTCCATAAAGGAAGGTTTGGAGAGTAAAAAATGAACTGGTTTAAGGTCACTCTTGCCTTATTTTTCTTTAGTTTTCTATGCTCATCGTATGCTCAGAATATATATGTTGTTCCAAACGAAGTTAACATTTCTGTAAATGAAGAATTCAACGTTGAAATAATGGTTCAGAATGTTACAGAGCTTTCAACTTATGAATTCAGAATCGCATTTAATAAAGATATACTCAGTACTATCAATGTGGAAAAAGGCTCACTATGGGATAACCCTAATTATATATGGAATCCAGGAGAAATAAATAATTCATCTGGAACTATTGGCTTTATATCAGGTGCTTCAGCTTCTGAATCTGGACCTATTGGTGTTAATGTTGGTTTAGATGGTGGGGTCCTTGCAAAAATCAGGTTTCGGGCAATAACCGAAGGTATAAGCCCTATATCATTAACAGACGTTTTCATGGCTGACGTCAATGGAAACGAGATCAGCGCAAATATAGCAAGCGGGCTTGTTAATGTTAATACTCCGAATAACTCCAGTGTTTCTATTATATTGCTTGAGCCGAACAGTAGTAGCAGTTCGTTTACTATAAACGAAGGAGATCAATTTGAGCTTCAGGTAAGAATAAATTCGGGAACAACACAGATAAATAGTGCGGCGATCTACCTGACCTTTGATGAAACAAAGCTTCAACTTACTGGAGATGAATATTCGGACGTAAATGGATTTCAACCATTCAGACAGGGAACATTTATAGGTGCCGGGGAAAAGAATTGGATCACCAATAATATATCTCTGGAACCAAATGGGATAGATGGCACTCAAATAAATTATGCAGAGGGCAGATTTAATGGCTCAGTATCAGGCTCAGGCGTGATCGCAAGTGTCAAATTTACTGCAATTGCGACAGGCACAACGGAAGTTAAAATTGATTTTGATTCAGCATCTGCAAGGAATACAGAATTTGGCATAATAGAATCACCTTATGTTATAGGACCCGACTCATATACAAATGCCAATATTACTATCAACGGTCTTCCTTCAATAGCAAACTTAGCAATATCACCATCTTCTCCATTAACGATGGATGACCTTATCGCACATTACACTTATATTGATCCTGATAGTGATCCCGAAGAATCCAGAGAAATAAGATGGTATAAAAATGATATATTACAATCTTCTTATAATGATCAATTGACGATATCTAATAGTGCAACAACAAAAGGGGAGACATGGTATTTCACGATACGAGTATCGGATGGTAAAGTATTTAGCGAGACAAAGACATCGCCGTCTGTAATAATTGGCAACACAGCACCATCAGCTGATTCTCTTTCAATAAGTCCTTCATCCCCATCTACTAATAGTAACTTAACTGCAATCTACTCATACAGCGATGCGGATATGGACCCAGAAGGTGCAAGTGAGATAAAGTGGTATAAGAATAATATTTTGCAGTCGGAGTATAATAATCTGAAGATCATACCATCCAGCGCATTATCAAAAGGTGATACATGGTATTTCACAGTTAAACCTTATGATGGTTTTGATTATGGAGAGATGAAAACATCTCCGTCAGTGACGATCGTCAATAATCCTCCTACTGTTGAAAATCTATTGATAAGTCCATCTTCACCGCTTACTACAGATGATCTTAATGCAAGCTATACGTATAGTGATATGGACAATGATCCTGACAGAAGCGAGATAACATGGTTTAAGAACAATGTTCCAAAGATTGAATATAATGATCTAAAGACAGTGCCATCAAGTGCTATATCTAAAGGTGAAATTTGGTATTTCACAGTCAAGCCATACGATGGCTATAATTATGGTGATACAAAGACATCACCTTCCGTGACGATCGGTAATACTCCTCCTACTGTTACAGATTTAGCAATAAATCCATCTTCACCAAAGAAAACGGATAGTCTCGTTGGAAGTTACAATTATGATGATATTGATGGTGATGCAGAATCTGTAAGTGAGATCAAATGGTATAAGAACGGTGAACTGCAAATAGAAAATCAGCTAACTATTCCTTCCAGTGCATTGTCAAAGGGTGATACATGGTATTTCACGGTTAGACCTTATGATGGCTCGGATTATGGCGAGTTAAAGACTTCACCATCAGTAATAATTGTTAATACTCCACCTACTGCTGAAGGCTTAGCAATTAGTCCATCGTCACCAAAGACAAATAATGATCTGGTAGGTAGTTACACTTACAGTGATCCTGAAGGCGATCTGGAAACAGCAAGTGAGATAAGATGGTATAAGGATGGTGTCTTACAGGCAAAATACAATGATCAGTTGATAATACCTTCTAATGCTACAAAAAAGAATGAGACATGGTATTTTACAGTTAAGCCCTACGATGGCTCGGATTATGGTGAACTTAAGACATCACCAGCAGTAAAAATAGGTAATACACCACCATCAGTCAGTTTAAGCGGAACTTATAATGCTATTGTTGGAGTTCCGATGATATTTACTCCGGATGTATCAGACCCTGATGATGATACATTGATATATAGATGGGACTTTGATAGTAGTAATGGAACAGATGATGTTGACTCGACAGATCCATCACCTGCATACACGTATACCGATATCCAAGAATATACAGTTACCCTGGTTGTAAGTGATGGGACAGATACTCTTGATCCTATTACGACAAATGTAGATGTTAAAGTCGATATAAATGGCACAGTTAGATTACAGGGATATAGCAATAATCCTGCAAACTTAACTATGAACATCCGTCCTGTGGGAACGAAAAATTCTCTAAAAACATTTGATGTCATAACTAATGATGGTAGTTTTAATATATTAACGGATATAAACCCTGGAGTATATGATATAACAGTAAAAGAGAGAAATTACTTAAAGGCAATAGCCAGAAATGTGAATATATCAGGAAACAAGGAAAATATAGTCTTTGATCCTGAAATTTCAGGTATGCCTGTCGGAGAACTGCGCGGTGGAGATTGCAATAACGACAATGCAGTTACGCTGGCTGATTTCTCGTTGATATCGAAATATTTTGGTCAGGCAAATGAGGATGTTGATATCAACAATGATGGTATAGTAAATATACTTGATTTCTCTATACTTAGCACTAACTTTGGATACGTAGGAGTTGACGGACGTTCGATGGCTCCTTCGAAGCAGACCTTCCCAGGAGATGGAAAAAATGCAAATGTGAAGTTTATTGTATATACAGATAGAGATCCAAAAACTATAAGACCTGGTGATGAATTTGATGTTAACATAAAGATTGATAATGCAAATCATCTAAAAGGATATTCAATCAGACTACAATATGATCCTAAAATGTTCCAGCTTGTTGGAGCAGATGGAAAATCTGCAAGAGAAGGGAATTTTTTAAGGTCTAATGCAGAAGGCAGATCAACCTTATTCATATCGAAGAATCAGGATACGGAAGGTAGTATATTACTTTCAAGCTGTATAATAAATGACACACAAGGTGTAAGCGGAGGAGGAGTTATAGCAACAACGAGGTTCAGGCTGGTTGGTAATGAACCAGGATTTGTGTCAATATATCAACCAAGCGTTGTAGATGCACATGATAGGATAAATGAACTTTTGGATGCAAGTTTTATCATTCGAGCGATCCCGAAGCAAACATCACTTTTACCCAACTACCCGAACCCATTTAATCCTGAGACATGGATACCATATCAACTATCAGAAGATGCTGATGTAAGCATAGAGATATATAACATCAATGGTCAACTTATACGCTTATTGAAGCTTGGACACAAACAGGCAGGTTTTTATGTCAATAAGGAAAGCTCAGCATATTGGGATGGCAGGAATGAATCTGGTGAGTCTGTCTCTTCAGGAATATATTTCTATACTATCAGGACAGGAAATTTTGTATCCACACGTAAGATGACAATACTTCGTTAATAAGAAATTTAATAGATGAATCCCATGAATAATTTTTCTAGTATTCATGGGATTCGTTTTATTTGAACAAAGCAAAAATAACAAAATTTTATTATTATAAAATTCCTCTAAATCTCCCTCTGAAAAAGGGAGACTTTCCTGATTTCACCTTTTCAAAGGGGTTTAGGGGATTGTATAAACAATTTTTTAAAATGGTATAATATGGTGCTCTATTGGATGGGTAAATTATTTAATCGTATGTTTAAAAATTATTTTAATCGCACATTTATATGACAAAACAAAACCCATTTACCCATCCTACTATCGGAATAATTAGAACGGATTTGCAATACCTTTATCTTTCTTATGAAGCTTAAGCCTTGCATATCCGGCTATTCCGACCAAGCCTGTTCCAAGAAGTATTATAGTGCCAGGTTCAGGAGTTGGGACTGTCGCTTCAACGAACACAAGTTGGTTAAATCCACCTGCACTACCTTGACTGCCATTGTTAGCATCCAGAAGCACTGCAACCTTTTGACCGTATGTTGGAACAAAGCTCATACCATTAGTTGAAGCATCATTGTATATTGCTTCTTCCTGAGTTCCATAAGTGGAATGATAATAATTATACCAATAACCAAGCGGATCAGCTGATATTCCATCCGCAAAACGCCATATAGCCAATTGAATCGCTTGCCATGGATAACTACCCTTATGGTTTAGTATGTAATTGATCGGTTTCCAATTTTCAGGAGTAATGGCATAACCTGGTAGATATCCAGCTGTGGTATCAGTAGTATCATATATTTTCACATTATATAGAGCATGTGGTGGTGCTGGATAGATATATATTCCGCTATCTGCACACCATCCTGGATATGAACCATTGCCTATAACATATCCTGCTGGTGAAACGTTGCTCAGGGTAACTGCCCAGTAGCTATTAGCTCCGGGTGTAGTAAGCCCCATTGTGCCTGTCATATTAGATGGCAGGTTTAGCACTCCAACACTCCAGACATTGACACTAGAAACGAACAAAAATAATAGAGTAATTAAAACAAACCTTTTCACGCGATCTGGTCTCCTTTACTATAAAGAATTTTTATATGTTTTTGTGTATATGATCAAATACATATATTTTTTATAGCAAAATTCATACCAAATCGCTTGATTATATAGAAATGCAAGTCAATGTAGGTGTGATAATGGATGGCGGTAATATCAAAGCTGGATAATTAACAAAATAAACTGTTGCATTATTATTCATGATGAAAAAAACAGCATTTAAGTTCTACATTATCAGACTTCTCTCTATCTCCTCCCAAAACTTACCGTGAAGGCTTACAAGCAATTTGAATGAAGCAATAGAGTTAGAAAATTTGGAAACTCTAATAAATAGGTTTCTCTTAAACATAGCTTTTTCTTCTCTGCTTATATTGATCCAGCTGCGATCAAGTATCTGAGTAGAAGATTGGTTTATGAAAACTGAAGCTTCACCACGCCCCAGACGTATGGCTAAATCATTACTTGATTGCTCAAGGAAGAATATTGCATATAGCTTTACACCGTTTTCCACTTTCCATGTGCGCTCAGAGCGCCGCCAATAGTGTTCACTCCATGTTGGGAAAGGATGAGCTATATAGTTACCATTTTCATCGGGAATAACAAGAGCTTCATCATCGCCAAGAACACGCCATTCAGACGGCAGACGCCTACAGCAAGTTGATTTTCCTGTCCCTCCTGGTGCAGCCAAAATGATACCCTTACCATCGCGTTCGATTAAAGCACCATGTATTGGAAATCCATCGCTTTTCTGTATCTGATTATGAAAAATATAGCTGGATTCCCACATCATCAATATTTCTTTTTCATGACTTATTTCTTTTCCTAATTCGCAAACAACATCATTTACATCAGGATGAAACCACAGCCTGATGGTTCTAAGACGATGAATTTTCCATCCATCAGGAGGGAGACTATCAATAATATTATAATTATTATACTTTTTAATATCAGCGAAATCATTAATAGAAGAATCCCGCATAAATAGCAATTTAGGGCAATTATATAAAGATGAAGGCTTTAATTCCATAATGCTGGCATAATCATTAAGCCATTGTACAGACCTATCGTTGCCCAAGATATCCCATTCATTTTTGCCGGTAAGTTTTATATGATATGTGTTCATCATGAATCAAAAATTTATTATTATAGATATATGAGCCAGAGTTAGCTCATATATCCATCTTGAGTTAAGCTATTTCAGAATCTTTTTTTTCACCTATATAAAATGCAAGTTCAGAAGGTGATGGTGGAGGTGGTGGACTTCCTTCAGCTACTTTGAAGCCCTCTATCTCGACCAATTCAGGTTTCTCATATTTCATTTATTAAAACCTCCTTTTTATTTTATAATATTTTATAATACTTTTTTACAAAATATCTTTATTGCAAGAATCAAGCCAATTTTGTGGTAAAAAATGTGTATAAAAATGCAACTATTAGATGTTATTTGGGAGTGAGGTATCTTTCTATATACCTTGCGTGAAGTTCTACATGTTTAAGCAGTGGGCTTATTTTTATGCATATTTTACCATCTGTAAAAGATATGCCGTGTCGGTCCATGAGATCATAGATCGTCCTTCTGCTTATATCAAGCTCCTCTGCTGCATGAGAAACATTTCCTTCATTATGGAGTAAGGCATTAACCAGGCATACAATATCCAGCAGGTCACGTGCCTCCGAAAGCGTAAGAGTCTGAACCCTTTCTGGATCGATATTCATAGTTTTTTCTTCCATATTTTACTTCTTTGACTCCAATTCTGCTAGGAGCTTCTTAGCATCCTCTGCGCCAGGGAATTTATCACTTATACTCAACGATTTTTTCAATTCTGATATTGCTTGATCTTTAATGCCCTTCTTATAATATGTCGCACCAAGATGGTATCTAATAGCAGGATTATTAGGTGAGCCATTAGCTGCAAACTTAAGGTTTTTTAAAGCTTCGTCATAATTACCTTTTTTGTAATATATCCATCCTAGTGTATCAGCAATATCAGGATGTTCTGGAACAGCTTGTTTTGCTCTTTGTGCATAGGAAAGTGCTAAGTCAAGATTTTGATTTTCTTCAGAATATATATACGCAAGATTGTTATAAGTTGTTATCAGGTTGAACAAAGAAAGCTTTCTTATAGCTTTTTCATCCAATGCTTTCTTATAATATTCTGCCGCTTCTTTTATCATTCCTCTTGCAACATGTATATCACCAAGTAGCGCAAAAGCATCCCCATAATCCGGGGCAAATGATAATGACTTGTTTATCTCTGTAATAGCCTTATCTGGTGAACCTTTAATAAAATATATACTTCCGATATTCTTGTATCCGGGCGCATATTTTGGTTCTAATCTGACAGCCTCCTGAAATGCTTTCATAGCCTCATCTAAAAGATTCTTGCGCAAATATATTTCACCTAACCCATTATGATAGACAGGATTCTTTGGATCAAGTTCCAGAACATTTTTGGCTTCCTCAAGGGCATTATCAAGAGATCCACTATTCACAAAGAATGAAACCAGTTCCTGTCGTATTGCAGGATTTTTGGGCTGTATATTTATTGCTGATTTATATTCCTTTACAGCGTCATCATTCCTTCTCATACGCACATAGAGCCTTGCCAGGTTAATATGTGCAGGGATAAAATTCGGGTTTAGAGAGCTTGCCTCCTTGAATTTTGCTTCTGCTTCTTTCAGATATTTCGGATTACTTGCACCCGTCAGCCATATTTCACCGATAGCATTTCGCACTTCAGGGCTGTTTGGCTGAGTCTGGATCGCTTTTTTTGCAAACTCTTCCGCAGTTTCCATATCGCCAAGATTAAACGCACTTGCAGTCAAACCAACCATAGCAAACACATGATTTGGATTGATCTTTAATGCTTTCCGAAAGTTTTCTCCAGCTTCCTGTGATCTTTTGTTGGCAAGATAGTATAAACCTATACTATAAAAATCATCCGCAGTTTTTGGTTCTTTAACTGGCTTGTCTGGAT
>FWPV01016394.1_pt1 | contig 10021 bp, 4 predicted proteins | sample 2228371 | NCBI WGS metagenome assembly FWPV01 (sample SAMEA103939776, study PRJEB20133) | metagenome
ACTGGTCAGCCAGTCCTAACATATCATAAGAGACCAAGATTTGCCCATCGCAGTATGGACCGGAAGCGATGCCGATGGTGGGGATTTTTAGTTCGTCAGTAATGCGACGCGCCAGTTGGCGTGGAATTTTTTCCAGCACGATGCAAAATGCGCCGGCTGAAGCGACCGCGTGAGCATCACGAACTATCCGCTCCGCTTGAACCTCGTCCACACCTTGTAATAAATAGCCACCATACTCCCGCACCCGCTGGGGTTGCATACCAATATGTCCCATAACCGGCACCCCCACCGATACCAATCGGTGGATAGTGTCCGATATCTCCACCCCCCCTTCAAGTTTTACTGCGTGAGCGCCGCCCTCTTTCAAGCACCGCCCCGCATTTATCAATGCTTGCTCGATGGATGGTTGATAGGACATAAAGGGCATATCACTGACCAGCAAAGCTCTATTTATAACGCTTGCACAACAGCGAGTGTGGTAAACTGTATCATCTATGGTTACGGATAAAGTCGTTTCTTGCCCTTGCACCACCATTCCCAACGAATCGCCGACTAAAATTATATCTAAACCCGCTTGGTCTAAGAGGCGAGCGAAGGTTGCATCATAGGCGGTTAAAGCGGTTATCTTTATGCCCTGCTGTTTTCTTTTAACTATCTCGCTTACAGTTATCGGTTTATTTGAATCGTTCATTATTAACTCTCAAAAAATCGTTTTTAGATATAAATCATATTATCATCTGACGACCACATCTATTTTACCCCACCACAATCGCTTTCGGTCTTTATCCTTTAAAAATTGGCTCACTAAAACCCGCTGGTCAGGTTCAACTAAACCCTCAAATAACACCTTGCCATCTACCTGCACTATTATAGGCTGGTCCATTCGCACCATTTGGGGATTTATGTAAATAGTGAAACTTCCTATGCGTGAAGTTTCAACAATAAAGATATTACCTAATCGCTGTGCTTTGAGGGCTGCGGATTTGCGCTGGCGTTTAAAAGCGTCATATTCCTTAACCGGTGGGAATTCGGTTTCAAAGGTCATCCTCTGTCCATCACGGATGATGGTCAGACTCACTTTATCCCCCCGCTTTTTGGTCATCTTAGCATTGTTTAGAGACGCTATATCGGTAATATCTAAGGTATCTAACGCCACCAATATATCCCCAGGTTTCAAGCCGGCTTTCACTGCGGGTAAAAGAGTATCTTCGGTAATTGAATTGATATACACACCCTCCCCTTCATACTCGGGGTTGTGGATAAAACCTATGGTGATGCGGTCATCAATGAGTTTTAAATTGTAGTCTTTATGCCATTCCGCTGGAGGTAGGGTGGTATCAAGTGAGGTTATTTCTAACCAATCTATGCGGTTAAATCGGAGGTCGTCCAACTCCCAATAAAGCCTCATTGGAAATGGTTCGCGCGGGCGATTTTCCACGCGTTCCACCAGTAGTGGGTATTCGAAGACCATATAGCCATCGTTGTGCGAAGCGGTATCGTAGGAGGTTATCCACATCGGCGCGCAGGCATCCAGCGCTAACTTTAAGAGCGGCATCATCCGCTTAGTGGGATACAACTGGTCGCGTCCCCCCACCGTTACATAAGCAGGGCGGTTTACGAGGTTAGGAACATAATCCTGTGAAGGACCTGCCAGCGAACCCACGGCTAAATGCCCCGACCGAGGTGTGAAAAATGCATAGTCGGTCGGATTTAACATCCCGAAGTGAAATGAGCCTGACGCCCCATCTGAAAAACCACCCATCACTACCCGGTCATCGTCAACATTATAGTGACTTTTAACCTCTCGCACCAGCCAGTCAATATTAGCCATTCCTACCGGGTCCCACCACAAACAGCCAACTTTGCCCATCGGAAACAGAGCCAGCCAACCTTTCTCGTTGAACAAGGTTATCCGCTCATCTTTACGCCAATCATATCCCCCCATATCGCGAAATTCAGATCCGCTCACACCGCCGTGGAGGATGACCAATAGAGGCGTGGGCTTTTGAGGATTATACCCTTCCGGGACGAATAGAAAGGCAGGTGCGACCAAAGTGTCAGAAATTTTATGAACTATTTTTACCAGCCCACCTATGGTATCCGGGATAGGATATTCGTTGAAGGTTTTGATTTGGTTGGCTAAAGTTTCAAGTGAAGTTGAAGCCACTAAATGCATTGCTTCGTCGACATCTTGAGAGCCATACTGCATTAACCTCGCAACCAGATTAGTTTCTTTCGGAAGTGATGGCGGTGCGCCCTTCTTGGCAAGTAAGGAGGTTGTGAAGGTAGTAAGTAGTATTATGGCTATTAAAAGATATGTTCTTTTCATTTTTTCCGAATTGAGACTATATCCTTAATTCCATTAATTGCCGCATCTATATCCTCTTCGGTGTTGAAAGGACCGATGGAAAACCTCACAGTGCCGTGGATTTCAGCGGTGCCTAGCTGTTGGTGAACGCGCGGCGCGCAGTGAAGCCCAGTTCGGGTGGCGATGTTATGGTCAACATCCAAAATTGTTCCGGTGTTCATCGCTTCAAAGCCCTCCACATTCATAGACAACACCGGGATATGACCCTCCAGTGATTCAGCCGCATAAACTTTGACACCATCTAAATCTTTAATACCTTCCCACAGTTTTTTCATCAGTTTCATCTCGTGTTCATAAATACCCTTAGGACCGCCGCGGGAGGCGATGAATTCCTGACCTTTTAAAAGCCCCGCAATACCTATTAAATTAAGAGTGCCTGCTTCAAGGCGGTAAGGATACTCTTCTAAATGACTGCTTTGAATTGATTTAACCCCAGTGCCGCCCCAGCGAGTCGATTTGATAACCGCATCCTTCGCCACACAGATACCACCAATACCGGTTGGACCGAATAGCGATTTATGCCCGGTGAAACAGACAGCATCAATGCACATCGCCTGCATATCTATTTCCAAAACACCTGCGGTTTGAGAAGCATCCACCGCAAAAAATACACCACGCTCGCGGCAGAACCGTCCTATTTCGCCTATGGGTTGGTAAGTGCCTATGACATTTGAGCCATGGTTCATTATGACTAACTTAGTATTAGATTTTATAGCGCGTTTTATGGCGTCCGGCTCAATGAAGCCGTGGGAATTGAAGGGTATGTAGGTAACCTCAACTTTGCGTTCGTTAGACAGATGCCATAGTGGTCGTAGGACGCTGTTATGTTCAAGATTGGTAGTAATTGCATGGTCGCCGGGGGAAAGGACGCCTTGAATGACTTGATTTAAAGAATCGGTAGCATTAAGGGTGAAAACTAAGCGGTTCGGGTCATCACCGCCAAAGAATTTACAGAGTGCGGTTCTACATCGGTGAACCATCTGTTCGGCTTCCAAAGCCCGGTCATAACCCGAACGTCCCGGATTAACCCCATTCTCGCGATAGAATTCTATCATATAGTTCAATACTTCCGGGTGTTTAGGCCAGGTAGTAGCCGCATTATCTAAATATATTAAGTCGCGCAAAAGAACTCCTTTGAAACCTTAAATTTATGTGTGTTAGGTTTAAAATCTTTAATAAAGGTGCATTTTATTATTCTCAATTTATCTAATTATCAAGGCAATAGCAATAAACTCTTGTTCACCAAACTATTTGAATCTCAATTTTTCCTTTATTAAAAAGTCTTGGATGATTTTTGAGTGGTCAAAGACTATATCATAAGGGAGTTGGTCATCGGGGAACGCTACCGCTTGGGCAGCATCATCTCCACCAACAGGTTTACCGACTGCGGTCGCACCAAACACCACGCTGACTGTGTGAAAACGGGCATCTCTGGAAGGATCGCTATAAACCCCCACTAACCATAAATCGGTTATATCCAAACCGGTTTCTTCCCGGGCTTCCCTTAAAACCGCTTGTTCAACAGTCTCTCCCACCTCCACAAAACCACCCGGTAATGCCCACCCTACCGGAGGATTCTTGCGCTTCACTAATATAATCCCCCCAGCCGTGCGGATAACCGCATCAACCGTAAGATATGGTGTAACCGGGGGCCATTTAGATTTTACTTTCAAGTTTAAACTCTTATTATTGCTTTATTTATACCTTTATTAGATAGAATCCCTTTATTAATTGTTCCCGTGCTTGAGGGAACAATTAATCATATAACGCGAGATTTTTCCCCTGCCTACACCGAGGTCAGAATGACATATTACTTCATTAATACTAATTTATATATCTCGCGCTTCTTGCCTGCATTCAACTGGACAAAGTAAATTCCTGTCGCTAATCCGTCCGAACACCAAGTATCAATATATCTCCCCGCCGGTAAATATCCGTCTTTTAAAATCTTAACTAATCGACCATTTAAATTATAAATTACCAATTGAGTCTTAACCCTTTCCGGCAGGTCAAATTTTATCTTAACTGTCTCATTAAATGGATTAGGAAATGGGGGATACAGTTTAAATTCTGTCGGAACATCGCTTAAGAAATAAATCCGCCCATAACTGAAATCGTCACTGCGATATACCCCCTCACCTTCCAACCACTTTATATCTATATCTCGCTCCTGCTTGCCATCCCATATTTTAAAGGTCAAGGTTTCACCTTCCAAAGCACCGTCAATTTCAGGGGTAGTGGGGTCGTCACCCCAAACAGGCAGTCCGAATTGTAAATTGTAAATTGTAGATTGTAAATTAATAAAATCTGTGCCCACACATAAACCGGATGCTGTAAAAACACCTATCTCAAAATAATTTTCAATTTGCAATTTACAATTTTCGATTAAAAGGCTCATATTTCTACCCGTCGCCGATACTGGTTTAAAGTATATCGGCTCTGATTGTTCAAAGTATTCATTATAATGGCTGCACCAACCCTCCTCACCGACATTCCAAATAAGATTGCAAGCGTTAGCCACCTTAACCTGATATCCCTTTCCCCTTTGAAGTGCAGGAATATTAGTCCAATCGAAGCGGGGAACATAAAAGCGCCCATATTCATCCTTTAGAATAATCAGGTTGTTCACAATTCCCGATACCGCTACTTGCGGTCTGATTGACGCTTGGGGAAGGTAGGACACTATCGACCAACCCCGTCTTAAAGGTATGGGTTCGTCTTCTGGGATAAGCAAACCATTTATAGTCAAGTCAGCGGTGTCGTTCATCTTGACATAATAACCTTGTAAGGGATCCCACGGTGGAATGTTGTTAAAACCTTGCGAAGGTAAATAGATATTACCATCTTGGTCTTTGACGACTTGCAAAATTTGATTTTCAACTAAAGGCTGCCATACAGATTCCATATCGCTATTTAAGGGCTCAACTGGCGAGGATATAAGATTCCAACCACGATGTAATTGAATGACGAATTCTTGTTCATTACCCAACCGATGGTCATAGGCTAATGCCCCTATATCGGCTCGCGAACCATCCCTATCTTGTGGACTTTCAGGGTCGCCGGTATCAATGCAGGGGCTCTCACTTTGCAATCTAAAGTCTATATTGTCCTCGTCAATGAATTGCGGGTCTTCATCTATATTGCCATCTGCCCAAATAAGATTGCCATTTTCATTTAATTGCACCCCTTCTTCGCCACCCAAAATATTTGAATAATAGACTGTTAGGCTGCTAACATCTCGGTCAGCGCTGAACACCACATCACCGCCGGTATTATTGCGGATTATGCTATTTCTAATTGTTGGTCCGGCACCGTTTCGGATGTGAAGCCCTCCCGCCCCAGACTCGGAACGGTTCCCGACTATGGTCAAATTGACTAACTGCGGGCTTGCCCCATAAGCATAAACTGCACCACCCCCTTCCCGAGCCCTATTGCCTGTAATTACACAATAATTTATAGTCGGAAAAGACCTGAAACAAAATACCGCTCCACCTTCTCGACCATAACCGTTCGTCAATGTAAAGCCAGTTAGACGAGCCAGATTTCCTTCACCGCGCATAAATTTGGCGATAACCTCCCGCTCACCACCGTCAATTATGGTTTCCCTTATATAGCGAGGATGCCGTGTAGTTAAGAACCAACTGCCTACCACCAATGATTTGCCATTGAAGTTTAAATTCTCGCTGTAGCGTCCCGGGGCAACTAATATCGTATCCCCGGGCAAAGCCGCATCGATAGCGGCTTGAATAGAGGCAAAGTTGCCCGGCACAGAAATTACCACCGGTTCTCGCTCAATAATTTGGTGGTAATAAAAAGCTCCGATATCAGACCGAGTGCCATCGGGGTCTACCGGCGAAGTGGGGTCGCCCATATCAATACAAGGCGAATTTTCCATCAAATTAAAATCACCATTTTCAATATCAACGAAGCACGGGTCCGCGTCAAAATTAGAGTTAGCATAGTCAAGTTCACACCTACCCTCAGAGGCTATATCGTCCTCACCCCCCTCTATATCACTATATGATATAAAAACCCGGTTAACCGAACCCATGAACTGTGGATTTGAAATAGTGAAATTCAATTGCGGGGCAGAATTGAAATAGACGATGGAATTTTTAAGGTTAAGATTTCCAATTTCGTTTTCCATCTGATATAAAAAAATCGCCCCACCGCTAAATTCAGCACTATTAAGGGATAAAGTTACATTCTCCAGAGAAGATATTTCACCCTGATTGCGATGGATTGCCATTCCACCACCGTATTGGGCTTGGTTGCTCGCTATCAGAGTCTTTTTCATCCTCACCGTTGAGCGGTTTGTTGCAAATAAACCTCCCCCTTGCGATTGGGCTTGATTATTCATAATGATAACCTCATTCAGTTCTAAATTGCAAAGTCCGTCCATAGCGATACCTCCTCCCCATTGAGCGCTGTTTTCAAGAATACTCACCCGTGATAAAAGAGGTGAGGCTGATTGAGAACAGTAAATACCACCTCCATAATTTCGGGCTATATTTCTAAATATCTTAAGATTAGTTAGCAAAGGGGAGGCTTCTCGGCAGTATATTCCACCCCCTAAATTACTCTGTCCATTGGTGATTGTGAACCCATTCAATACTGCCTCGCGACCGATATCGCCTATAAATGAAACCACAACCCCTTGCCCCCGACCATCTATAATAGTCTCATCAGTATACGTTAAACTATCGGTGCACACAATCTGGGAACCTAATAGGATGGTTTTATTGCTGATGTTGATATTTTCTCTATAAACTCCCGACTGCACCAAAATTATATCCCCATCGACGGCTTCGTCAATTGCATCTTGAATAGTAGCGTAAGGAATTGGAACTTTTCTAACGCGCTGACCACCGCGTTCTTGATGAAAGTAATAGTAGCCTATATCGCGCCTGGTGCCATCTGGGTCAGGCAAAGACTCTAGATGCCCAGCATCAATACAAGGGCTATCTTCGGTTAAGGTTAATACGCGCTCCGCAAGATTCGTAAATCTCGGGTCGCTGTGGATATTTCCCACCCCCCACACCACATTATTAGTATCAAAGGCAAATACGCGTTCTCTACCACCTTCAATTAAACAAAACCAAGGACTAAAGGTTGTGGTTTGAAAACCTCCCATTATATACGCTTCGTCAGGCTCATCTTCCCACATTATGCAATTAACCGCTTCGCATTTCGCATTTTGAGTCAGATAGACCGCGCCCCCAGTGTGCAGTGCTGCGTTGCGCACAATAGTGCAGTTGCGTAAGTATATAGAAGCACCATTTACATGAAATGCGCCACCGACATGGTTGGAATAATTATCGTAAATCAGGCAGTTTTCAATAGTGGCTTGCGCTCCCCCAAACACGCTCATCGCCCCACCAACATAATCGCAACGGTTGCGACGCATCACTACATTACGGATGGTCGGCATCGCCGCGCTCGTAACATAAATCGCTGTTCCATTGCGAACTACCGCGCAATCTTGGATAATTAGATGAGATAAAGTAGGTGAACCAAAACGAACATATATACCCGCCCCAAAATCAGTCGAATCATTTTCAATAGTAAAACCACAAACCATACCACTTTCCCCTGAACCCATCCGTATCGCACTTCGTCCATTCCAACCGCCATCTATTATAGTTTCAGTGATAAAACGTTCCTGCCGTGTAGTCAAAAAATGGCTGGCTAACACAATGTTATGTAGATTTAGATTTATATTCTCGCGATAGCGCCCCGGCGCAACTAACACCGTGTCGCCATCCATCGTAGAATCCACCGCCATCTGAATTGTCGCATAATCAAACGGAACATTGAGAACTCGCCCTAAAACAGAACCTCTGAAAATAATCACCGTGAACACCACCAAAAATCCTAATAATCTTATATATTGATTTTCGGTTATATTCATTGAACCTCCCTTGTGAAAAATCTAAAATTATGGTAATATTTCTATAACTTACAATTAAAATAATAAAGAACCCAATATTGACGCAAATATTTCCTTTTTTAATGTAAACAAAACTTGCAAATAATAAACTAAATAGTTAAATTATTTTTACAACAGTGCACTGCCTACCTAAACTTTGATAAATCAAGATACTAAAAATCTTTCTATAGAAACCACCACGACAGAAAGTAAATTTTCAATTTAGGAGGTAAAAATGCGCTCGTTAAAGGTTTTATTTCAGATTGAGGCTTTAGGGTTAATTTTTATAGGGATTCTTCTTTTCCCGTCTGTAAAATCCATAGCCGATGATTTTTCACTTACACCCCATGGATTGACCGCTAACCTTGAAGCCAATCAACAAACCACTATTGATGTCATTCTTCAGAACCAAACCGAACAATCCGTTCCGTTTCGTTTAAAAACCGTTCGTCCACCGCGCAATTTGCAGGGCGGTCCTCAACGCGATGACCCTCGCCGAGATGACCCTAACACCCTGCGCGTTCTTCTGGTCAAAACCCAAGATGACCAGGCTTACGGTTGGCACAACCGCGATTCCTGGCTCGAAGTATTTCAAAATCAAAACCCTGCTCCTCGCCGCATCGATATTCAGGCTATCAACAATGTAAATTTGAGTGACTACGATTTAGTTGCTACCGGTGAAGACCAAAATTCCTCGTTTTTTCAGGAATTTATGAACCGCCGCGCAGTGTTCGAACAATATGTTAACCAAGGAGGTGTATTTTCCATATTTGCTGGCAGCAATCAATTTCAAGTAATCCACCTCTTTAAAGAAGGTGGACAAATTACCGTCAGCGGAGGACCTCATGGCGATTGGGGCAATGTCAATCCAGACTTTTTAAACCAACAGCGAAACGGTTTAAGGGCTGGAATTGAAGATGAATTACCCTTACTAACCCCATTCGAATACTTTCGTGACGATAACCAAGATACCAACCGCGTTCGTCGTATAATGCGCGGTAATTCGCTTAATTATGCAGTTATAAACATTGCGGATATTCCCCGCGAGGGTATCTGGTACTACCGACCCCAACAACAAGACAACACTGCTATCATTGCTGAATGGCCATATGGTAGAGGTTGGATACTCTTTACCGGCATAACCGGTACGCTATTTTATGAGGAAAATTGGAGATGGTCGAGTATGATGGAATGCGTAAACCTCACCCGCTGGGCTGAAAGTCGAATGGTTCCTCAATGGATACGGTTTAATCCCGCTGAAGGCCAGATACAGGCTAATAGCGAAATTGAAATTGAGGCTAATATAAGTTCTAATGGGTTAGATGAAGGGACATACTATCTGCGAACACAATTATTGGTTGGCGAGCACCAACAAGTCGTCGTAGAAATACCGATTTTACTCTCAGTAGCGACTGGGGTAGGCAGTATTGCTGGGGTCGTTACGGATGCGACTAATGACCAACCCCTCGAGGGTGTATGCATAACCATTAACCCCCAGAGTTATGGATTTATTCGCTATACTGACCGTCAAGGTAGATGGGAATTAACCGATCTCCCCCCAGGAAATTACACCTTAACTTATCAAAAAACTGATTATCAAATATTTAGAATCAACCAATTAGCCGTTGAGGCGGGCGAAGTGAGTGATGGCTCAATCGCGTTGCTGCACGCTACTTGCGACCCCAATGTGGAGGAACTCTATATGCAACTTGAGCCGAATAGCC
>FWPV01014620.1_pt1 | contig 10020 bp, 6 predicted proteins | sample 2228371 | NCBI WGS metagenome assembly FWPV01 (sample SAMEA103939776, study PRJEB20133) | metagenome
TCTGGTGGCAAAAACCCCGTGCGGGTTTTCATCTGCGGGCGTCCTGGTCACCAATTCTACTCCCCTTGCCTTATGGAATACCCAAAGAATCATCAAATGAGAAAATCCCTCGATGTCCTGTAACCCGGGTTCATATTCAGGCAGCAATTCCAGGATACCCTCCATGGTGTGCGTGGCACCGAGTCCCTTTGGGATTTGATTGCTATCCGTATAGGCGCTGCGAATGTATCCGATGGTTTGCATCTTCCATTCTTCCATTGCACCCCTCCGGCGGCTTCACTTTGGCCGCGTCAATAGTGTAGCCCGAGCGAAGATCGCAGGCCAAATCCCTTATACGGATTCAAAGATAATCATGGTGCTGAATGCTGAAGGCAAAAATACCCAACTTAGGTTCTTGGCCCTGAAACTCTAGAATTGCCCACCGTGACTTCAACCTGAAACAAAGCCCCTTGGATGCACCGCTGATGCCGGAAAACAGCATTTAAAGCTGCACTCTCTAAAACCGCCTTTACGTGAAGGGATCTGCATCTTGCTGAGTTTTCCATACTGAGACGCGACGCCAAGCAGCAAGGTTGCATTGACCATTTGGATTTCCTATGATTTGAAGTTCTCAAATCCAAGGTGCCCAAACCTATGCCGTCACTTTCGAGCGCAAAGCGAAGCGTCATGAGCGAAGGCAGCAAGATGCGCCAGACGGCCGAAAGCCTGGCCGTGCGGCAGCGGGAAATCTCTATTTCAGAGTTTTTCAGCAAGAACCGCCATCTGCTCGGATTCGATAATCCCCAGAAAGCTCTGCTGACTGCAGTCAAGGAAGCGGTAGACAATTCCCTAGACGCCTGCGAAGAAGCGGGTATCCTTCCGGTTTTGAAGATCGAGATAAAACAGTTGGCGGAAGATCGTTTTCGGATTTCGGTAGAGGACAACGGGCCCGGAATCGTCAAAGCGCAAATACCCAAGATATTCGGCAAGCTGTTGTACGGTTCGAAATTTCACACCTTAAAACAGGCTCGGGGCCAGCAAGGGATCGGCATCTCGGCTGCAGGCATGTATGGCTTATTAACTACGGGTAAATCGATCGTCGTTACCTCGCGCACCGGCCCCGACAAACCTGCTCATTATTATGAAATCCAGATTGACACACGCAAAAACTCACCACAGGTGATCACGGATCAGGTGGTCGATTGGGAATCTCCGCACGGAACCAAAGTCGAGATTGAGCTCATCGGGACGTACAAAAAAGGAAGGCATTCGGTTGACGATTACATCCGGCAAACCGCGATAGCCAACCCCCATTGCGAGATTTTCTATACACCGCCTGATTCTCGCGAGACGCTGCATCTGGTCCGGGGTTCGAACTCCCTTCCACCCGAACCAAAGGAAATCAAACCACATCCTTACGGCATCGAATTGGGTGTGCTGATAAGGATGATGAAAGAAACCAGCGCCAAACAGCTTAGCGCCGCTCTGCAAAAAGACTTTTCGCGCGTGAGCAGTCGGGTAGCGCAGGAAATCTGTAAAGTTGCCGGTCTGAATCCCAATGCCAACCCGCACACCATAGTAGTCAATGAAGCAGAAAGGCTGTTTAAGGCGATCAACAGCGTAAAAATCATGAGCCCGCCAACCAACTGTCTTTCGCCGATCGGCGAAGAACAGATTCTTTCCGGACTGCGCAAGGAAATCAGCGCCGATTTTTACACCGCAGTCACCCGACCGCCAGCCGTCTACAGGGGCAACCCGTTTCAAATAGAGGTCGGGCTCGCTTACGGAGGAAATCTGCCCGCCGATGAATTGGTCGATCTGCTGCGCTTTGCTAACCGCGCCCCGCTCCAGTACCAGCAATCAGCATGCGCCATAACCAAGGCCGTGCTCGGAATTGACTGGCGCAATTATGGTCTGGCTCAAGCCAAAGGAGCCTTGCCCACCGGCCCCCTGGTACTGTTTGTGCACATGGCTTCTGCTTGGGTCCCCTTTACCTCGGAAAGCAAGGAAGCGATTGCGGCTTATCCCGAGATTATGCGCGAGCTGAGACTGGCGCTCCAGGATTGCGGGCGCCGTCTGGCAGCGCACATCCGCGCGCACCGCAGGGCAGCCGACGAAGAGAAGAAAAAATCATACATTGAAAGATATATTCCTCACATTGGAATAGCCTTGCGCGATATTCTGGGCCTTTCCGAAAAGGCGGAAAAGGATCTGGTTGCAAATCTCAAGTTTGTGCTGGAGCGCAGCCGATCAAGACAACCTTAGCGGGATGAATGAATGGGAAACCGTAGCTCCCGTTCACTTGGAGGATTATCCATGCCGAAAAAACAACACGCATCACGTGTAGTCACGGGCGAAAAAAACGTACTCGACGCAATTCGCATGTCGGCACTGGACATTCATGACAAGATCATGGCGCACAAAAAGCCGACCATGAAATTGCCGGTTCGCTCGCTATCGAATGTCCGCTATCTGCCGCAGCGCGGGTTTTTTGAAATTGCAGGTCAGAAGAAAGAACGCACGCTTACGGTAAACACGGTAAAGACCTTTGCTCAAACCTTACGCATGATTGCGCTCTCCAAAGAACTTCTTGAGAACGACGACATTGCCACCAAGAGAGAAGCCTACTATGTCTCAAAAAACTGGGAAGATGCCAGATTCAACGAGCAGCCGGAATCCGATACCGTTATGGACGATGTAGAAGCCTATTTTGGCGTTAATAGGGAACAACTGGGGTTTGTTCCCGAGGAAAAGGGCGGGGATGTTGCCGGCCGTCTTTTTGTGATCGACCATGACCGTGATACGGGCAAGGCTCTGCGCATTGACTGCACAAAATTCGGATCAGGAGCCTACAGCATTCCCATTTCGGTCGAACATCTCAAATTTGAAACCGACGCCAGTTTTATTCTCGTGATTGAAACGGCGGGAATGTTTCAAAGACTGGTCAAACACAATTACTGGAAAAAAGCCAATTGTATCTTAATTAGCATGGGAGGTGTCCCGACCAGAGCCTGCCGCCGATTTATCCGCCGGCTGGCCGATTTCAAAAAGCTCCCGGTTTACGTCTTCGTCGACGGAGACCCCTACGGAATTACCAACATTTATCGCACCCTAAAAGTAGGCTCGGGGAATGCCGCCCATTTGAACGAGTTCTTCTGTGTTCCTCAGGCCAAGTTTCTTGGTATTACACCACAGGACATCATAGATTACAAACTGCCGACCCATCCGCTCAAGGAAGTCGACATAAAAAGGGCCAGGGACGCCATTAAAAACGACCCCTTCATCAGGCACCATCGCGATTGGGTACGTGCCATCGAGCAACTCCTCAAGATGGGAGTGCGTGCCGAACAGCAGGCCCTGGCAAAACACGGATTGAATTATGTCATCGATACCTATCTTCCGGAAAAACTTGCTCATCCCGAGCGTTTCTTGCCGTAATCAAAATGACGTTACGGGGATGCAAAAACCATCCCAGATACAGTCGCCGAGCGAGATGGATAACAAAGCTCAGGCTGATTGCACCTTTTTGCTGGCTAGGCGTTGAAAAGCAATATGCTTCGCGCCAGTTCTATCAGGGATTGCCCTCAGCCAGGTGGCAACGTGCAGTCGCGTGCCGACCGAAGGCAAGCTTGCCGCGATAAATAGTAGGCGATCAATCTGCCGAAAAACGTAACTACAAGTGTGAACGACTTGAAAACCATACCTCAAAAGGGACCGAGCAATATTTCGGCCGTGATACCTTTGCCCGGCAACTAACCCGGTAAACGCGGCAATACCTGCATCGGTGCTGCCGTTGCTGTGGAGATAAATGGAGTCGGAGGATAAATGCGAAACAGCATGGGCGCTATCTGTTCCCGCCTACTTGCTCTTAAAAGGAACTGAAGATCGAGAAACTCCTTTTCAAAATACGACCAGCCTGATGGATTGACGCTCAAATAGACAGGCACGCCATCTGTCCATGCGTGACCAATAGCGTCTTCAACCGTAACGGGATCCCATTTCCATCCCGACCACAAGATTCTCCATGAAGCACGCTCGCCGATCGCTCTATAGTAATCCAGGACCGGACTAAGATTGCCGGCAATCAATAGTCCTTCATGGGTTATTGAATCACGTATTACCCGGGCAAATTCTATCTTTTGGGTTTGCACTTGCCGATAGGGCGAAAGTGCCAACAGAGCTATTCCCCAAAATGCGACTTGAATAACCGCCCATGTAATTGGCCCCTTCTTTGACGAAAACCAGCGATCAAATAGGTAAGTGCAAACAATTACCGAAGCAGGCAAAACAACCAGCAGGTAGCGCGGGTGCATTTGCACGTCGGCATCGTACCAAAGGACGGCAACAGGCAGTAGCAAACAGGTAATCAATCCCAAAGCCGGCTTAGCTATTGATCCCGACCGGATAAAAGTCCCCCTGCTGGCACTTTCCTCAGCAGCGCACCCGGTTTTTCCGGTTAACAAACGAGCAATACCGGCACCGGCTACCGCCAGCCATGCGCCGGGACACATTGCCGCCATATACAGCAAGCTGGCCTGTACATTGTCCTTAAATTGGCCCGGCGCAAGCGGGAGAGCACTCAGCCACGTGCTTGTACGTTCAAAAAATCCGGCCCGATCCTGAAGATAAAAAAATAATGCAGGCATCAGTATAGTAATCAGGGAGGAAACTCCGAACCTAGCCATTGAACATAGCCGGCAAGATTTATCAACACGCCGCCTCCAAATGATCCAACCCAGGGCCCCAGCCAACGATAGCGCTTGCTCTCTAATTCCTACCGCAAGACCAAAAAACACCCCACCTAGAATGTCGCATAAGATCAGCCTCTTGGCCGGCGATTGCCAGAGCACCAAGGCCGAGGCAAGCAGTGCTGCAAGCATTGGCACCTCAGTCATTACGTAGCCAGAATAAACAGCGTAAACAGGAGAGATAGCGAAAGCCAATGCAGCCATGCGCGCCGCCGGCGGCGGCAGCAAGCGGCGGGAAAGCCGCTGAAAAAGAAATACACCCAGAGCGCCCGCCAAAACTACGCCTCCCAATACGACCACTCCCACGTGCGCGGCGCTTAATCCAAAAATCCTCTTTGCGGATTCCCATAACAAAATGTTGTATCCGAGAAAAACCGGACGACCGATACCAAGGTCCGACGCTTGATGGTTGACGATTTGCTTCAGGTAGTCGTAGCTATCCCAAGGACCGATATAAGGTGCACTCCCCGCAAGATACAGGTAAAAAGCAACGATAGGCAGGACAATATGGAAATTGCGCATGTCGGCACCCCGGTTTTTGCCGGCGAGCGATAGCCTCCCCGGTTAGATTGGATCACAGGGTTTGGCAGTTTGCTTTCGCCCGTGTCTCATCATGCTCTTTGCAGCAGGATAGGGGCCCCAGGATTCTGCATTCATCACCGCGCGGATAATGGCGGTGGACAGCGCATCGGCGGCCAGAGCTCCTATAATGCCCCAATCTATCTCCTGCCTCCAGGTGCCAGTGCTGATTGCAAAGACCACATCTCCATCCCAGGGCAAATGAGACGGCCTGATGCATCGAGCCAGTCCGTCATTGGCCATGGTAGCCACTTTTGCACACTGGCTCTTGGAAAGGGCCGCATTGGTTGCAACCACGCAGAGAACCGTGTTGCCGCGAAAAACAGCTTTGGGCCTGTAGCCTCTTCGCAGCTCCTTGATGCAGTCAACGAAACCTTCGCCGACCGTTTTTCTTGCACCTGCGATGATTTTGCCCGTCACCGGATTTACAACATCACCGATCGAATTGACCACCGCCAGCGCACCTACCTTTAGTCCATCGGTAAACGATAGCGCCCATGAGCCGAGGCCGCTCTTCATGGCACGCTCAAGTCCGAGCATCTTGCCCACAGTGGCTCCGGCGCCTGCACCGACATTACCCTCTTCGACTGCTTGGCCGCTTGCCGATTTAATCGCCTCGTAGCCGGCACGAGCGTCAGGCCTGATCTTGGGGTCGCCGAGAAAAAGATCAAAGATAATCGCGCCACAAACAATTGGCACTCTGGCCACCTGGGTAACAAAACCGCGCCCTTGTTCTTCAAGAAAACGTGAGACGCCCGATCCGACATCCAGCCCAAAAGCACTGCCTCCAGAGAGAAAAACAGCGTCAACCCGGTCCACACTGTTCTCCGGTTTCAGAAGATCGGTTTCTCTAGTCCCCGGCGCCCCTCCTCGGACATCGATGCCGGCAACAAATGGCTCCGTAGAGGTAATCACCGTACATCCGGTGGGACGTTCCTGTAGGGTATAATGACCTACTAAAATTCGGTCGACGTCGGTAAGAGACGGTTTTTTAGACATAGCTGATCCCGTACAGATGGTGTCAGGGCAAATAAATCTAAAGCCCAAAGGTTTGGGGAAAAAGTCTTTCAAAATCTTTTGCTTTCCGCAACTACTTATTGCTAACCCAGCAACTTTTTCGTTTGCTTTCAAGGAGAAGCAAATAATCTTTATGGAAATTCACGAACCTGGTTTTTGGACCGCTCTGGTGATTGGCCTGTTTTGCCTGGCGATTTTTGTCTTGTGGTTATGCAAGGGCGGCTTATCCCAACCTAGCAATGACAAGCAGGAAAATGGGGGCAAAGACTAGCTTTTGCTGCAGCGCTTGCACAAAGAGCCGATTAGCCTTGCGCTTAATTTATCTGATCCGATATCGACTGCAACCAAAATGCAGGCGCCGTTAATGCTGTGGACGGCGTTTACGCGCGTGCTTACGGCTCTCTCGGGCTAGGCAAAGCGGCAATTCCAGCCCGCTAGAAATAAACCAATCCGACTATGCCTGCCAGGATAATCGACAGGGCTGCTCTTTCAAACCATATCAGCAGCAAATGCCAAGGCTTCAATCGAATTGACGTGGAATAAAGGCAAGGTATATAGCCGGCAAAGAACACGATGGTTGAAACGGAAGCAACGGCCACAATATATCTTGAGAGGTCGGTCAAGGATACAGCAACCACGTTGGCGACAAAGACATCTCCCAATACTACCGCGGTCGCTTTGCCGACTGCAGCAGGCTCAGGCAAACCAAATAGACTCAACAAATAGGCAATTGGATAATAAAGAAAACCCAGGAGGTCAAAAACGCTGGTGTTTCGCGCTAGGGTCAAGGCCAGGATGTTCATCGATGTGATAGTCGGCGTTAGCACTAGGCACATGTCTAGACCCGATCTCAGGTTATCCCACAATCCACGCAACAGCGGGGGCGATGTGGCGGCAGTTTTCACTCCTGCCGCATAAGCATTTTTAACTATATTCCCCTTCATGGGCACCTCAGGCTTGCCTACCCCATCATAGTAAGTATCTTCGCATTTGCTAAGGGGATAGAGCCTGACCGTGAGGGCGGTGACGATGCTCGTAACGGCAAAGGCACTCCAGAAGTAAAAATTCCACAGCTCCATGAGGCGCGCGGTTTTCGCTATGACAATCATAAAGGCAACCGAAATAGTCGAAAACCCGGTCATGATAATAGCTGCCTCTTTATAAGTATATTTCGACTCCTTATAGAGCTTATTGGTTAGAAACATGGCTACCGAGAAGCTACCTACAAAGGAGGCAACAGCATCCACGGCAGCCCTGCCCGGGACATGGAAAACCGGCCGCATGAGAGGCCGTACCAGTACGCCAATAAATTCGAGCAACCCGTATCCTGTAATAAATGTCAGCAATACTGCTCCGACGGGTACAATCAGTGTGACCGCCACAGCTATGTTTTTCCACACGAAGGGCAGCATGTTGGGCTCCATCAGCCAAGACGGGCCGACGTTCCAAAATGCCATGCAACCCAAAGGGATAGCGAGTATCCTAAAAACAGACAAAGCCAAGTTTAGGTAATCCTTGGCAAAACTCCTATTTGCCCAGGGCCATAGGCCGCCTATTGCGGTTAGGCAGAGCACAAAAAACTCGGCAAGCCTGGGTGCCGCCTGGGTTATAAAGGAAACCAGATGGTCCAGCATGATGGACCGTACGCCATTGATAGAAATAGGAACAAAAAACAATATGGCACCCAAGGCGCTTAACAATAAAAACCTGAAATGGTGCCTCACAGAAAAACCGCTATCTTGCTGTTCATATCTGTTTTTCATACTCGTTTTCGCGCAGATATTGCACACGTTCCCCGAAGGCGATTGCGGTTTTGATAGATTTCTTAACAGCGCACGACCGCCTCGATAAGACCTCCAAGTCAAAATTTCGCGGCAATATTACTATGAATCCGGCCGCTCCGTACTATGATTAGCACAAAATCTCACCGTAAATAACTCCGGCACCCACCAACCTCCTACTCCTTAATTCCCTACACCAAACTAATTCGGAGAAAGCAATGACGCAGACTTGCCTTGTCAGCCACACCTGCGTCGGAGTAAGTCTTTAGGATTCTATGCCTTAATTCATCCACCAAATTACTTAATTGAACCACACCATGCAGGCTGAGAGGGCAATGTAGACTGCCGAAATGACTAGCTTGTTGGCTATGGACCTATTAGGATCACCGCCATTCACTTTTGTCGCTAAATCGCAAACTGTTTAGGAAATCCCGGAGAGGAAAGTTTGGCAACGCTATATGCGGACAATGGCCCTCTATCGAGGTAGGCCCTAGCTTCCTACTATCTCATGATCCGGGAGAAGGGTTCGCTTACACTCAACAATGGCGGCAAAAATGGAAATTGCGTTCAAAAAGGTTGTTATAAGCCCTATGTGTATGATCTATAAGACGTTGCCATGACGCGAGTGCTTATGACATACTAGTTTAATGCATAAAATAAGGCGAGTCTTATTAACCGGCGGCGGTACAGCCGGTCACGTAAATCCGGCCTTAGCCATCGGCTCAATATTTGCCACGCCCGAGACGCGCCTGTTATTTGTGGGCGTGCGCGGTAAGGTTGAAGAGGAGGTAGTACCGCGCGAAGGCATTCCAATTCGATTTGTGCGGGCTCGAGGATTCCCGGCCGGCCCATCCCTAGATCTGGCGCTTTTCTTGCTGAACCTTCTCATCGGAACCGTTCAATCCCTGTTTATTTTGATCACATTTCGCCCGGACGTTATCGTCGGAACCGGAGGGTATGCTTCCGCGCCTGTCATCATGGCCGCTTCCCTGCTGCGCAAGCTTAGACTCGGTAAAGCCCGTGTCTTTATTCACGAACAGAACGCGGTACCGGGAAAGCTCAATCGGCTTATGGGGCGTTTCGTCGATCAGGTTTGGGTAACTTTCCCGGAAGCTCTGTCTTATTTTCCGCAAAACGCGGTATTAGTAGGCTATCCGCTGCGCAGGCAAATCGCCAGAGTGAGCCGTGAAGAAGCCCGTAGACAACTCGATTTCAAAATTCCCGAGGGACGCAGAGTGGTTCTGGTTTTCGGAGGCTCACAGGGGTCCCGCACCATAAACCGCGGCTTGGTCGACGCCTTGGGCCATTTGATCCCCTATCGGGACCAAATCTATATCCTCCATGGAGTCGGTTTGTTCAAAAGCCCCGAATATCATGCCTTAAAGGATACCGAAGCCCGGCTGCACCGAACATATAGTGAAGAACAACTTAAACATATCGAGAGCTTTTACACCTATCGACCCTACTTTTACCACATCGAGCAGGTGTACGCATTGACCGACTTGGTCGTGGCACGGGCGGGAGCCGGAACGCTCAATGAGGTTTCCGCACTCGGCCTGCCGGCTCTTCTGATCCCAAAACCTAACCTGCCGGGCGACCATCAGGTATTGAACGCCCGCGCTATGCAGAGGGCAGGGGCGGCTGAAATTCTCTACGAGCAGATCGCACCTGTAAACGGCAGACTTACTGAATGGATTGATGGGAAGACCTTGGCACAGCGAATCATCGGCTTGTTACTGGACGATTCTCGTTTGCACCAAATGAGCCTGTGCAGCCGCTCCTTTTTGAATTCAAATGCGCTGGCCAAGATCGAAGACTGTATCAGAGGAGTAAGCTCCGAGCCAATACGGGATTCCGCTCGCGTAATACCGGCTGCAGAAACTTCTCCACTCATTGACAATGCGGAGCTATTGGCA
>FWPV01017272.1_pt1 | contig 10020 bp, 7 predicted proteins | sample 2228371 | NCBI WGS metagenome assembly FWPV01 (sample SAMEA103939776, study PRJEB20133) | metagenome
GGCCCAAAATGCGGTCCCGATCCTGGAGATGGTCACCGAGAAGTACCTGTTGCGATCGGAGGCGGAGTGGCAGGGCCGGCAAGAGGCCTGCCGCGTCCTGGATGCCGTGGTGGCGGCCCTGCAGGCGGGGGATGTGCGGAGGATCGGCGCCGTGACCACTCACAACTTCATCGGCCCTATCCAGACAATCATCCCGTGGGCCAGCAACCTCTACACGGAGAAGTTGATCGCGCAGGCACGCGCGGCTTTCGGGGAGAAATTCTGGGGGTTCTGGATGTTGGGCGGGATGTCCGGCGGCGGCATGGGTTTCATCTTCGATCCGGGCGTCAAGCAACTCGCCCAAGACCGCATGCAGGAGATCATGACACAGACCAAGCGCCAACTGGAGAGCGCGCTCCCCTTTGCAATGGAACCGGTGGTCTATGACTTCGCCATCAACGAACGAGGAACCTGGGCAGACCTGCTGGCACCACATCTGACAGGTGGTCAGGACCCATCCGGGGTGCCCTTGCCCGATGCCCTGATGCCCGCCGGCTACTATGCCATGATGGTGCCCGAACTGTTGCGCCAGGACCGCCGTCAGTTGTCGGACCGGCGGCGCGCCGAGCTGGACCGCTTCGGCGCCGCCTGCCGGACTCGACCGGAGCTGGCGGGCATGGTCCAGACCCTCTTTGACCGACTGCTGCCGCGCGCCGGATCGGGCGGTAAGGGGGAGGCCAGCCTGGAGGCCTTGCTGGAGGCCTACGGGTTCGACCGGGTCCAACACGAGCAAATCCGCGCGGATCTGAAATCGGGGCGGATCGGCCTGGCCCAGAACCGGCTGCCCGTCAACAGCGACATCCGAGATGTCGAACCCGGTGAGGTCGTGGACATGAGCGGGCTCGGGAGTGACAAGGGCCGGCGCGCTCGCGATCCCCTTCGAGAGCTGGGCATGGAAGCGCTCGCCAGCGGGGCCGTGGCTGTCGTCAGCCTCGCCGGCGGTGTCGGCAGCCGTTGGACACAGGGCGCCGGGGTCGTCAAGGCCCTGCACCCCTTCTGCAGGCTGGGCGGCCGGCACCGCAGTTTCATCGAGGTACATCTGGCCAAGAGCCGACGCGTGGGACGGCTGTGCGGCAGACCCATCCCTCACGTCATCACTACGAGTTATCTGACACACGCGCCCATAGAAGCCTTTCTGGCGGCCGAGGGCAACTACGGCTACACCGGCCCGCTCTTCCTGTCGCCGGGACGGGCCGTTGGCCTGCGGCTGATTCCTATGACGCGTGACCTGCGCTTCGCCTGGGAAGAGATGCCCCAGCAACTCCTCGACGAGCAGGCCCAGAAGGTCAGGGACAGCCTCCATGCGGCCCTGATTGCCTGGGCGCGCCAGGCCGGCGAGGCCAACGACTACACGGACAACCTGCCCCTCCAGTGCCTGCATCCCGTTGGCCACTGGTTCGAGGTCCCGAATCTGTTCAAGAACGGCGTCCTGGCGCGTTTGCTGGACGAGCAACCGAACCTGCGCTACTTGATGGTGCATAACATTGACGCGCTGGGCACGGATGTTGACCCGACAATCCTCGGACTGGTCATCAGCCTGGGGGCTACGTTCACAGCAGAAGTGATCCCGCGCTGCATTGAGGACCGGGGCGGCGGTCTGGCCCGCGTGGATGGTCGCCTGCGCCTGCTCGAAGGGCTTGCCATGCCGCGCGAGGAAGTGGAATTCGGCCTGTCGTACTACAACTCCAACACAAGCTGGCTGGACGTAGACAGGCTGCTGGCTCTCTTCGGCCTGACCAGGGGCGACCTGGGCGATACCGAGAAGGTGTCGCTGGCCACCCGCACCATGGCGGCTCGCATGCCAACCTACATTACCCTCAAGGACGTCAAGAAGCGCTGGGGCCATGGCCAGGAGGATGTGTTCCCGGTGGCGCAGTTCGAGAAGTTGTGGGGGGACATGACCGCACTGCCGGAACTCAGCGACTCCTGCCGGTTCGTTGTCGTGCCCAGGATGCGCGGCCAGAACCTTAAGGATCAGGCCCAGCTCGACGGCTGGCTGCGCGATGGCTCGGCGGCCTACGTCGAGTCGCTCTGCGAGTGGGACTAGCCGCCGCCCAGAGGGACAGGCCCGTGGACAAGCGCTCTCCCTCCGACCTGTATGCGCTGGCCGCAGCAATCTCGCTGCTCTTCGTTGCCATCTTGAACAACGCCTGGGTCATGCTGGCCGTGTCAGGGATTGGCCTGGTCGCAGGCATCCTGCTGGCCCGGTTGCCGGCGCCCCAGGGCCGCGAAGGGACATTGGGCTCGCTGCGGCGCGCAGGGGTGTTTGGGCTGGTGGGTTTTGCCGTCGCTGCCGTCCTGGCAGTGATTATATTGCTGCGGTGACGGGCCGAGAGGCCTGGCCGTCAGCCGAAAGGAGAAGTGGAGATGAAGGTGGCGATTGGCGCGGACCACGCGGGGTTTCCGATGAAGCAGGCTGTCATCGAGGCAGTGGAGGCCGCCGGGCACACGGTATTGGACCTGGGCACGTTCAGCCCAGAGCCGGTGGACTATCCCGACTATGCCCTGGCTGTGGGCCGGGCAGTGCAACGGGGTGAGGCTGAGCGGGGCATCCTGCTGTGCGGGAGCGGTATCGGCGTGAGCATCGCGGCCAACAAGTTGCGCGGTATCCGCGCCGGCGTTTGCCATGACGTCTACTCGGCTCATCAGTCCGTCGAGCACGACGATGTGAACGTGCTGTGTCTGGGCCCGCGCGTGATCGGCCCGGGCCTCGCTGCCGACCTGGTGCATGCCTTCCTGAGCGCCCGCTTCAGCGGCCTCGACCGCCACCAGCGCCGGATTGCCAAGATCGCAGCCATGGAAGCCCAAGGCTGAGAATCAGACGAAGAGGGATACCAACGACTATGAACCGCATCACCGCCCTGAGAGAAAAGTACGGCCAGAGCGTCTGGATTGACTTCATCAGTCGAGACGCGCTGGTCTCGGGAGAACTGGCGCGCCTGGTTGACCTGGGCGTCGTCGGTCTTACGTCGAATCCAACCATTTTCGAGAAGGCGATTTCCCTCGGCAAGACATACGATGCGGACATCGCCGCCCTTGCGAGCCAGGGAAAGTCGCTGCTGGAGATCTATGAGGCGCTCGCCATGGCCGACATCGCCGCGGCAGCCGACCTGCTACGTCCGGTCTACGATCGGACGGACGCCGTAGACGGCTACGTGAGCCTGGAAGTCTCGCCGCACCTGGCGCACGACACAGCCGGCACGATCGCGGAGGCCAAGCGGCTGTTCGCAGCGCTGGGCCGCCCGAACGTGATGATCAAGGTGCCCGGCACACCCGCAGGCGTTCCGGCTATCACCGAGCTGATCCGCTCGGGAGTCAACGTGAACGTGACGCTGCTTTTCGCCCTGGATGCCTACCAGGCCGCGGCCGAGGCCTACCTGGACGGCCTGGAGGCACGGGCCAATGAAGGCAGCGATATACGGCGGGTTGCCTCAGTGGCCAGCTTCTTCGTCAGTCGCCTGGACACTGCGGTTGACCGGCGCCTTGCCGGGCACCCTCGTGAGGCGGAGCTGCGTGGCCGGGCGGCAGTGGCCAACGCGAAACTGGCATACGCCCGGTTCCAGAAGATCTTCGCCGGACCGCGCTGGGAAGCCCTGGCAAAGCGCGGCGCCCGCGTGCAGCGACCGCTGTGGGCCAGCACCAGCACCAAGAACCCGGCCTATCCCGACACCCTCTACGTGGACGAGCAGATCGGCCCACACACCGTCAACACCATGCCTCCGCAGACGCTGCAGGCCACGCTGGATCACGGCCGCCTGGCGCAGACGATCACGGAAGGCGTGGAGGAGGCCCGGGCACTGTTGGCAACGCTGGCAGACGTGGGAATAGATATGGACGAGATCACACAGGAGTTGCTCCGCGCAGGTGTCAAGTCATTCGCCGACTCACTCGACCAACTGCTGGCCGGGCTCGAGGCAAAGATCTCGGCCCTGAGCAGGCCTTGACAGGCAGCCGGCAGGGCACCATCTGCTGTCGCAGACGAACGAACCCGAGGTGTTCATGGCCGTCTCTGCAAGGGCTTCGGGGGTCCCGATTCCCCCGTCAGCCACGATCATCATCTTCGGGGCCAGCGGGGATCTTGCCAGGCGCAAGTTGATCCCGGCCCTCTACACGCTGGACATCGAGGGACACCTGCCGCCCAGATATGCGGTGGTTGGCGTTGCGCGCTCAGAGTTCGACGATGAGGCGTTTCGGATGCATCTTAGAGATGCAGCGCTGGAGAACGCCAGGCTGAGCAGCCCCTCGCAGGACAGCCGAACATCCCCCTCCGGCAGCGGCGCCGCTGAAGACACCTGGCAACGCTTCGCTCAGCGCCTGCACTATCTCCGGGGCAGTTATGACGATCCGGCGTGCTACGCCGCCCTGGCCGATCGGCTTGCAGAGCTCGACGCCGAGTGTGAAACGTGCGGCAATCACCTGTTCTATCTGGCAACGCCACCCGGCCTCTATCCAATCATCGTGGCCCAGCTCGGGATGGCCGGCCTGAACCGCAGCCCCGGCGGGTATGCCCGCGTGATTGTCGAGAAGCCCTTTGGCCATGACCTGGCCAGCGCCCGGGCGTTGAACCAGCAGATCCACGAAGTCTTCGATGAGAGCCAGGTCTACCGGATTGATCACTTCCTGGGCAAGGAGACGGTCCAGAACATCCTGGCCTTTCGATTTGCCAACGCCATCTTCGAACCGATCTGGAACCGCAACTATGTGGACCACGTGCAGATCACAGCGGCCGAAACGGTCGGGGTCGGGCAACGGGCCGGATACTACGAGCGGGCCGGGGTGCTGCGCGACGTGTTCCAGAATCACCTGCTGCAGTTGCTCACCCTGACTGCCATGGAACCGCCGGCGGCCTTCAACGCCAAGGCTCTGCGCGACGAGAAGGTCAAGGTTCTGCAAGCGGTGCGGCCCATGCAGCCCCATGAAGTGCCCACCAGCAGCGTCCGCGGCCAGTACCGCACCTACCGCAACGAGCCAGGGGTGGCGCCCGATTCCACCACCGCCACCTATGGAGCGCTGCGCCTGTGGGTAGACAACTGGCGCTGGCAGGGGGTTCCGTTCTACCTGCGCTCGGGCAAGTGCCTGGCGGCCAAGGTGACTGAGATCATGGTGCAGTTCAAGGGCGTTCCGCACAACCTCTTCCCGACAAACACTGCCGGAGCGCCGAGCGCCAACACGCTGAGCTTCTGCATCCAGCCGGATGAGGGCATGCATCTTCGCTTTGAGACCAAGATCCCCGGGGCCGGGATGAACATGCGCTCGGTGGATATGGACTTCCAGTTCGGCGAGGAGTTCGGCCAGGCCGCCCTGCCCGACGCATACGAACGGCTGCTCCTGGATGCCATGATCGGTGATGCGTCCCTTTTCGCCCGCTCGGACGAGATCGAACTGAGCTGGCAACTAATTGACCCCATTCAAGCCGCCTGGGACCAGGAGATCATGCCGACCGGAGGCGGCTGGCACGCCGAGATGGCCCCCGCGCTGGAGTTCTACGAACAGGGCACCTGGGGGCCTCTAGGCGCCGACCGCCTGCTGGCCCAGTCCGGTCGGCGGTGGCAGCTTGGCTGCTACCGCCAGAAGGGCGCACCCCAACTGCAGCAGCCATGAGCCAGCCCGAAGTCGTGATCTTGCCCGAACCCGCCGCGCTGGCCGCAGAGGGTGCGCGTCGCTTCGTGGCCATTGCCAGGGCCGCACACGCCAGGCAGGGCAGGTTCAGCGTTGCCCTGGCGGGCGGTGCCACGCCGGCAGGTATGTATCGGCTGCTGGCTGATCAGCCCTATCGGGAGCAGGTTGCCTGGCAAGATGTCATCGTTGGCCTCGGAGACGAGCGTTGCGTTCCGCCAGACAGCCCCCATTCCAACTTCCGGATGGCGCGCGAAACCCTGCTGGACCGGGTACCGGTGCCCGCGGCGAATGTGTTTCATCCGCCTGCCGAACTGCCGCCAGCGGAGGCGGCCTCGGCCTACGCCGGGCTTCTGCGCCGCCATTTCCACCTTCGTGGGGCTGCCCGGCCGCGCTTCGACCTGATCCTGCTCGGCATGGGAGAGGACGGCCATACCGCGTCGCTGTTTCCGGGCATGCCTGCGTTGCGTGAGACGCGGCGCCTGGCTGTAGCCACAGAGGTGCCGGAGTATGTGCAGCCGGCGGTCCCACGCATCACCTTGACGCTGCCCGTGCTGAACGCGGCGGCGAACGTGATCTTTCTGGTTGCAGGTGCGGACAAGGCAGCAGCCGTAGCCGCAGCACTGACGGGCCCGGAACCGGACGATCCCCTGCCGGCGCGACGGGTGCGGCCCGAGTCGGGACGGCTTGTCTGGCTCCTCGATGAGCCAGCAGCAAGGGAATTGCGCTGAGGAGGTCTGCGTTGGGCAAGCGCGGTGAGGGATGGTTCGTGTTGCAGTTGGTCCTCTTTGCCGTTATTCTGGTTGCTCCGAGGGTTCTGGCCCTGGCTCTGCCGATGCCGGTGCGCATCCTGGGGCTGGCGATCATCGCCGTCGGCGGCGTCTTCGGCACCGGCGGCGTGCTTGCCCTGGGCCGCAACCTGACCCCCTTCCCGAAACCGATCGAGGGCGGCACCCTGGTGACCACCGGTGTCTACCGGTGGGTGCGCCATCCGATCTACACCGGCTTGATCCTCGGCACGTTCGGCTGGTCGCTCTGGAGGGAGAACCTGCTCGGCGTGGCTTTGGCCGTGCTGCTCTTCGTCTTCTTCGACCTGAAGTCGCGTCGGGAAGAAGCTTGGCTGATGGAAGCCTATTCTGACTACGGGGAATACCGCCGTCGCGTGCGAAAACTGATCCCATTCCTGTATTAGGGGACAGCGTGACGATATCGAACACTCTACGGGTTCGCACGAGAGGCTTGAGAGCCATCACCCGGTGTCGGCGTTCGGCCAGTTCCGGCGGCGTTCCCCCGGAGATTCGCCCGCCAGGCCCGGCGCGCCGATGGGCTGCGTGTTGCCAGGGACCTCTCGCCTGCCGATCCTGGTAGCCGCTATGCGAGACAGAAACCGGTTCGGGTTTGCTGCGCCAACTGCCCTGCGCGATACTGCCCCTGCATGAAGCACAGCATTCTCCGCAGTCGCTGCCATCGAGGGATCTGAATGAGGCGCCACGTGCCCGGCCGCCGGGCGACGATTGCATGGTTGACAGCCCTGACCCTCGTGGCCCTGGGGCTCCGCCTGAGCCTCATCCCAACGCGCGTGGTCGCCGAAAACGACGGGCCCTACTATATTGCGCTGGCAGCCGAACTACTGCGCGGCCACTGGTCGGGAGCGCTCAACCCGTACTGGTCACAATTCTACCCGGTGGCCATCGGCATCGTCGGCATTTTCACCGGTGTTCCCGAGCTGGCCGCCCGCCTGGTCTCGGCCCTGTGCGGTGCGGCCCTCATTCCAGCGATATGGTGGCTGACACATGAGACGGCTGAGCCACGGGTTGCCTGGCTGGCGGCCCTTCTGGCCGTCTTTCAACCCTGGCTGCTCGTCTTCTCGGTTCTACCGCTCACCGAGATGCTCTTCACGTTGTTGATCGTGCTGGCGCTGGCGCTCGCCGTATACGCCGCGCGGCGCGGCGGTCTACAGCGCTTCGGCCTGGCGGGATGCGTAACTGCATTGGCCATCCTGACCCGTCCGGAGGGCGTGCTGTTGGTACTGGTCCTGCTGGGAGCCGGCGTGGTGCGCCTGCTGCGCTACAGGAGCTGGCAGCCGGCGCGGGAGGCCATCGTGGCATTCGGCGCGCTGATAGTGATCATGGCACCTCAGACCACCGCCACCTACGAAGCCACAGGGAAGGTCAACTTCCTGTGGAAGAGCAGCGTCAATGTGATCGTGGGCGAGGCCTATGATGATTCCGGCCAGACCGAGCAGACGGTTTACAGCCTGGATCATGAAGGAAGGCGGACGCTCGAAGCACGAGCAGGCCAGATGAGCCTGGGACAGTACTGGCTGAGATATCCCGGCCAGGCACTGCGGCGCATGTTAGCCAACATTTTGATGACTGTCCGTGACCGCCTGTTTGTCGTGCTGTTGCCCGTGCCGCCCGCCGTGAACCGTCTGGCAGTCGTTGCCCTGGCGCTGTTGGCCCTGCTGGGCCTCGCTGCGGGCCTCCTCGGGAGGAGGCGGGCGGGCTGGTTCGCACTGCTGGGCTACCTGGCCGCCTATAGTGTCGGCCTGTGGTCAGTGCTGGTGCATCATCGCTTGCTGGTGCCGCTCGTCCCGTTCTTCCTGATCCCGGCTGCTACAGGGTGCTCCGTCGTGATACAGGTGGTTCAGGGGGCAGCCAGGCGGTTCATCCGACCGCCGTACCGGCAAGCTGCAGGCCGGGCCGCCTTGATTGGCGCCAGTGGTCTCCTGTTATGGGCTGCCTTCTCGAGTTACCTCTGGGCCTATTCCCGATCGGATCCTTTTGCTGCAGAGCCCGTTGCCCAGAAAGAGGCGGGGCTGTGGCTGCGCGCCAATGCACCACAGTCAGCCAGATTGATGAGCCATAACCCGCAGACGCCGCTCTACTTCTACGAAGGCTGGCCATTTGAGCGCGCGCTCGCGCTGCCGTGGGCTGAGCCAGACGAAGTCCTGGCTTTCGCCCAGGGCCAGGGTGTCCGCTACATCGCACTCGAGGAATGGGTCGTCGGCGCAGCGCACTTCCCGGCAGAGTCCTGGCTCGACACGTCCCGATCACACGCGGGGCTGCAACTGCTCAGGGTCTTCGGCACCCCGCCCAATCGGGTAGTCCTCTACGAGATCACGAACTGAAAGCCCTGGACCACATCAAGGCTGAAGTTCGGCGAGTCTGCCGGGTCGCATCCGCACCGGGGCACCCGCCGGACCGCCTGGGCCTCACCATACTTGCGTGCGAACTCGTCTAACGCATCCTGCCTGCTGCAAGGAGATTGCTGTAGATAGCGAGGACTTGTTCGGCGTGCTCCTGGATCGTGGGCCCAGGGCGGATCCGTGCCCGGAGAGCCTCCAGGCGTTCCGGTTGGTCAACCAGGTCCCTCAAGACGCGCGCCAGGTCGCCGCTGTCGCCGGGGGCGAACAGGCAGCCTGTCACCCCGTCTTGCACCTTTTCCGTTAGCGCGCCCAGCCGGCTCGCTACTACCGGCAGCCCCACCGCGTAGGCCTCCTGGATCACCAGCGGCGAGTTCTCATACCAGAGAGACGGCACAACCAGGCAATCCATCTGGCGCAGCGCTGCACCGACGCTGCGGTGATCCAGCGCCCCGGCAAAGCGGATGCCGGGATGCTGCGCGCTGGCCCTGACCCGGGCCGCGTAATCCGGGAAGACCGCTTCGCTCCCATAGATGGTGAGCCCTGGGCCGGCCGGTAGCCGGTTGAACGCCTCCACCAGCACGTGGACGCCCTTCTGCCACGCCAGGGAGCCCAGGAAGCCAAAGTGCGGACGGCCGAGCGGCGGTGGCAGGGGGAAGTCGGGCTCGCTCTGCAGACGTGCCACATCCAGGCCGTTCTCCAACACCTGAATGCGCTCAGCCGGGAAGCCGTGACGCACGTACTGATCGCGCAGAAAGGCGCTGGGCGAAATAAACAGGTCTATTCCGGCCGCCAGCCGCCGCAGATAGCGATTGCGGTAAGCGAAAGGCAGGGCGACCAGGGGCCGCGCGATCTGCAACACGCGTAGATCCGCGCGCGCTGTCGCGCAATCCACGCACTTCCACCCCCAGCCCGGCCCGCTGCAGACCGTACAATCGGGCCGCACCAATTGGCTGTTGGCGCAGAAGTACCAGTAGTCGTGCAAGGTCGCCACGCGCGGCCGGCCGCGCGCCAGCGCGATCAGCCGCGCCGACACCCCCTGCACGTGCTGGAAGTGCACCACGTCGGGCTTGACCGCGGCCAGAAAGCGCTGAAACTCGGCTTCGATGGCCGCATCGCGAAACGTGTGCCAGAATTGCGCTGCGGGGTTCTCGGTCAGGCGCCTCGCCGGCAGCGGAACACGCCACAGGCATACACCATCTTCCCCCTTCATCACACTG
>FWPV01017273.1_pt1 | contig 10020 bp, 10 predicted proteins | sample 2228371 | NCBI WGS metagenome assembly FWPV01 (sample SAMEA103939776, study PRJEB20133) | metagenome
TTTGCCCTGGGGGCTCATGGGGTAGTGACCGAGGAGCGCCGTAGCGCGCCGCTTTCTGCTTTGGTGGTGAAGGCCTCGGCGGGAACAGCCCGAAAAATCCCACTGGTGCAGGTGAAAAATATCGCACGGTATCTGGAGCAGCTCAAGCAGCAGGGGGTGTGGGTCTACGGCACCAGCGGAAAAGCGACCAAAACCGTGGATCAGCTCGATTATCGGCGTCCGCTGGCGGTCGTGATTGGTTCCGAAGGCGAGGGTATGCGCCGCCTGGTTACCGAGCACTGCGACGAACTGGCCCGGATTCCCCTGGTCCCGGGGGCCGAGAGCCTGAACGCAGCGGTGGCGTTGGGGGTGGTGCTGTACCAGGCGGGGTTGAGTCGCAAATAATCGGCAGCCCATGTTGGTACAGTGCTGGCTGATTTTCCTATCTAACGATAGTAGCGTGCGGTGTCGCGCAGATGCCCCTGGAAGTCCACGTTCAGGAACAACCGACCCTGGGCATGCAAAAAGTACAGATACTTCTGGCCCCGCTCGTTGGTGCGCTGGGGGTTGAGCACCGCGCGCAGCGCTTCTGCGCCGGGGTTGCCAATTGCACCTGGGGGCAGGCCGCGCCGGGTGTAGCTGTTGTAGGGGGTGTCCTTCTCGAAGTCGCCCGCGTTGCGATTCAGCTCGGGCAGGCGCTTGCCCAGGCCGTAGGCCACGGTGGGGTCGGCCTGGAGCGGCATGCCGATTTCCAGCCGGTTGAGAAAAACCCCGGCGATTACGGGTTTTTCGCTGCTGTTGGCAGCCTCGGCCTGCACGATGGAGGCCAGCGTGACCCAGTCGTGCAGGCTGGAGATTCCTACCTGCTGGAGGCGGGCTTTGGCCGTGGGGGTGAACTCCTGCTCCATGCGGCGGGTCATGGTGCGGATGATGTCTTCGGCGGTGTAGTCGAGGGGGAAGTCGTAGGTGGCGGGGAAGAGATAGCCCTCGAGAGTGGGTCCCCTGGCTTCGGTAGGGCGCAGTTCGGGCGTAGGCTGGCTGACCAGCTCGAGGAAACGGGGGCCGTCCAGGTTGTTTTCGCTCAGACGCTGGGCCATGTCCACTGCCCGCCAGCCCTCGGGGAAGGTGATGCGCACCGTGAGGGGGCGGGATTCGTCGGTGATGGCCAGGGCGATGGCCCTGAGGCCCTTGCCCTCGAGCCGGTAGTAGCCCGGCTTGAGTTCCTTGTCCTGACCAGAAAAGCGCAGATAAAGGGCAAACATGTAGCCCGAGCGCACCAGACCGGCCTGCTCGAGGATGCGCCCAACCGCTGCCGCCCCGCTGCCCCTGGGAATGCGAATTTCTGCGCTGGTGCCCGTGGGCCCCATCAAGTAAAGGGCATAGCCCAGCACCGCTGCAACCAGTACAAACATGCCCAGCACCCCCCGCAAAATCCAGCGGGTGGGCGACTTTCCCCTTTCCTGGGGATCGTCAAGGGCCGCAGGCCCATCGGAAGGGGTTGGCTTGTTCGAATCGTCCATGCTAAAAGGCTCCACAATCAGATGTAGCTTATACACCTGCCAAATAGGATTCCAGCAGCGCGATGGCCGCGGCTTCGTCTAGCTTACCCTTCTCCTGCCGGATGCGCTTGGGGGCGTTTCGCAGGCGACTCTGCCCCAGTTTGGTTGTGAAGCGCTCGTCCAGCAGCTCGACCTGCAGGCCCCTCTGGCGCATGGCCAGAGCCAGTGCTAGCACCCTTTCAGCCTGGGCACTGGGCCTGCCGTCGGTGCGCAGGGGCAGCCCCACCACGAAGCGCTCGGCCTGTTCGCGTTCGGCAAAAGCGGCGAGGGCCTCGAGGTCGGCCTCCAGGCTTTTGCGCACCAGGTAGCCCCGGCCAAATGCCCAGGGCGAGCCTGTTTCGCCAACCGCCAGTCCAATCCGGGCTTCCCCCACATCCAGTGCCGCCACTTTCATCCTGCCTATTATTTCGCCAAGCGGGCCGGTGAAAATGAGGATAAAGCGCCAAATTCGTTCTGGCTGGCAAAAAAGCCGGGCCATGCGGGTGCACCGCGCATTGAGCAGCGCCGCATCTCTGGCCAACAAAACGCCCCCAGGATTTGATAAATTTAGTGAAGCGAGCCGCTGTATGCCTCTGTTCGGGAATTTCAAATACATCCCCTTTACCGAACTGATTCCCCCTCTGGTCAAGCGCACCGGTGGGCTGGTGGTGCAGATGCCTTCGGCGGCTGTTGCAATGGAACTCAGCCAGGGCACCCTGGTGCGCGCCTACCGCAACCAGGAGCTGCTGGGCCTCGAGCCAGCCAAGGAAATCCTGCTCGAGCTAACCCAGCTACCCGAGGCTCCGTTCGAGTTTGTCGGGCGGCCCATCCCACCGCAGCCCGATGGCCTCAACTACTTTTTGCCCAATATGCTGGTGGATCTGGTAGCCCATACCAACGCCCGCCCCACCTATGCCGATCAGTTCATAGACCCGACCACCCGCTTTTGCCGCACCGAGAAAAACGGCTATCCGCCAGGTATTCCGGGGCGTTTTTTGATCGAGGCCAGCTACTGGCTCGAGTCTCCCAAAGGGGCTTCCTCCCACGAACTCTCGGGCCACCTGCGGGTCTCGCTGGACACCGTGCTCTACAACCTCTACAGCCTGCGCCAGTCGGGTTATGTGCAGGCCCTGGATGCCTTCCGTTTACAACAATCGCCCAACCCATCCCCGTCCCGCCAGGGCCTGCTAAGTCGCCTCGCTAAAGGGCTGCGCCTGGGGTCTCGATAGGGAAGGGCGTATTGCGCGCCCCTACACCAGCGCCTCTCTCAGCGCCGCAAAGGCCTTATCCAGGTCAAACCCGCCACCCTGGGCCAGCGCCCCCTTGCCGCCGCCGCGCCCCCCGGCAGCCGCCGACAGTTTCTTCATTACCGCGCCTGCGTCCAGCCCCTTGTCCTGGGCGGCTTTGCTAACCTTGATGACCAGGTTCTGCCCCGAACCCACCGCCACCAGGTCGGCCTGGTGTTTGTCCAGAAGCTCGTCGGCGGCCCCACGCAGGGCCCCGGCCTCGACACCTTCCAGCTTGACGGCCAGGTATGTGTAGCCGTTTGCCTCCAGGAGCAGAGCCCCCGCCGACCCGCCCCCCAGCTGGGCTCGAGCCAGATCCAGCTTCAGTTTCTCGATTTCTTTTTCCCGGGCCTTTATTTCTTCTTGCAGCCGGCTCACCCGCTCGAGCAGGTTTTCGGGGGCGGTGCCCAGCTCCCGGGCCAGGCCACTGACCCGCTCGAGCATCCCCCGCACATACCGGGTAGCCCCCGTTCCGGTGAGCGCCTCCACACGCCGCACCCCTGCCGCCACCGACTCCTCGGCCACAATCACAAACGTTCCAATCTCGCCGGTGCGCCGCACGTGGCAGCCGCCACAAAGCTCCTTGCTGCGCACGTTCTCCACGCTGCCCTCCACGCTCACCACCCGCACCACGTCGCCGTATTTTTCGCCAAACAGCGCCATAGCCCCTTCTTCACGGGCTTCATCGATGGGCTTGTAGGCATAACTGACTGGGAAGTCGGCCTGAATCCAGCGGTTGACCAGCATCTCGACTTTGGCCAGGTCTTTGGGCGCAATCGGCTCGAACTGGCTGAAGTCGAAACGCAGCCGATCCGGCCCCACGTAGCTCCCCTTTTGCTGGACGTGCGTACCCAGCACGGCCCGAAGTGCAGCGTGCAGCAGGTGGGTAGCGGTGTGGTTTTTCTCGGTGTCGCGCCGGTGGATGTCCACCAAAGCCCGCACCACCGTACCCGACTTCAGGGTGCCCTCTTCGACCCGGGCCATGTGCAGATAGATGCCATCGGGGTTTTTCTGGGTGGTCGAGACCCTGGCCCAGCCGCCCTCCCACTCCAGAATGCCGGCATCGCCCACCTGGCCGCCCCCCTCGGCGTAGAAGGGGGTTTTGTCCAGCACCACCTGCAGCTCGGTTCCGGCGGGCGCCTCCTGCAGGGTTTGCTCGCCCACCAGCAGCAGCTTGACCTGGGCCTGCGCTTCCAGATCTTCGTAGCCCACAAAGCTGGTTCCGCCGTAGTCGGCAGCCAGGGCGGCCAGGGCCTCGTTGGACTTCTTGAAGAGTTCCTTATCGAAAGCCGCGCTGCTGCGGGCTTTCTCCTGGGCTTCTTCCAGGGCTTTCTCGTAGCCCTCGGTGTCGACCTTAATGCCCCGCTCGTCGGCGATTTCCAGGGTGAGGTCGAGTGGGAAACCATAGGTGTCGTAGAGGGTGAAGGCATCTTTGCCCGAAAGGGTTTCGCCCGGTTTGAGGTGGGCCAGCATCCCGTCCAGCCGTTTGATGCCGCTCTCCAGCGTCCGCAAAAACTGCTCCTCTTCAATTTTGATCTGTTTTTGCACACCCTCGAGGTTCTCCCTTAGCTCTGGGTAGACCCCGCCCATCACCTCGGCGACCACCTCGGCCAGCCTGTACATGAAGGGCTCGCGCAGGCCCAGCAGGTAGCCAAAGCGCACTGCCCGGCGCAGCAGCCGCCGCACCACGTAGCCCCGCCCGGTGTTGGAGAAGTGGGCTCCGTCGGAGAGTATAAAAGACACGGCGCGGGCGTGCTCGGAAATGACCCGGTGGGCTACCGAAGAAGGCCCCTCGTAGCTCACCCCGCAAAGCTCCACGATTTTCTGGATGAGGGGCACAAACTCGTCGGTCTCGTAGAAATCGGTCACGCCTTGCAACACCATCGCCACCCGAGCGAGGCCCATCCCGGTGTCGATGTTGGGTTTGGGCAGGGGCTCCAGAACGCCGCCGTCCTTGCGGTCGTACTGCGGAAACACCAGGTTCCAGATTTCCACAAAGCGGGTGCTCTCGCGGGTTTCGTAGTAGTCGGCCCAGGTGTCCGTACCGAACTCTGGGCCCCGGTCGTAGTAAATCTCGCTGCAGGGGCCGCAGGGGCCGTTGGGGCCTTTGGTGGGGGCGTTTTGCGGCCAGAAGTTCTCGTCGGCATCGAAGCGGTGGATTTTTTCGGGTGGCACCCCCACTCGAGTCCAGTGCTCGAAGGCCTCGTCGTCGTCTTTGTAGATGGTCACATAGATACGCTCGGGCTCGAGGCCCAGCCACTTCTTATCGGTCAGGAACTCCCAGGCCCACTGGATGGCCTCTTTCTTGAAGTAGTCGCCAAAGCTGAAGTTGCCCAGCATCTCGAAGACGGTCTGGTGCCGGTTGGTACGGCCCACGTTCTCGATGTCGCCGGTGCGCACCGACTTCTGGCAGGTAGTCACCCGGTACCATTCCCCCTCGTGGCCCGGAAAAACCGGCTTCCGGCCCAGGAAGTAGGGCTTAAGGGGGGTCATACCGGCGTTGATGAAAAGCAGGGTGGGGTCGTCCTGCGGCACCACGCTAAAGCTCGGCAGGCGCAGGTGTCCTTTGGACTCAAAAAACTGTAAAAACTTCTCGCGGATTTCAGCGGTTTTCATGCAAGCCTCTCAGCGTTCAACGAAGACACAACCCCCATCGACAGGGGGTTTGTTGCGAAACCCAGTTTACCCCGACCACTGCCAGGTCCCAAAAGGGCCTCCGATGCCCTCCGGCAGGGGTTAAAAGTCGGCTGGCCAACCAACATTTTTTCGCCAGCGGCGGTACAATTCCATGCTGTGAACTACGGAATTTTTGACGACATCGCCCAGGAGGCCCTCGAGCGTACCCAGGCCGATCTGGCCCGCTATCCCTTTGAGCGCTTTGAAACCTACTACACCTTCGCCGACAAAACCATTATCCCCACCTTCCTGACCCAGCCGGTTTCGCGCAAGCAGGTGAATGTGCGCCAGCTTTTCCATACCACCAAAGGCTCCAGCGAATTCTTCCCGGCCTTTGGGGCTTCCATGAGCATGATGCGCAGCCGCTTTGCCAGAGACGTCTGGGATCAGGGCAATGGCGGGGTGCACATCCTGCCCAGGGTGGGGCTCTCTGACGAAGAGCGCATCCAGGACGTGCGGGCCAGTGCTCCGGCCCCGGTCGGGGCGGCCCTCGGCACGGGCGAGAAAGAAGAGTTTCTGGCCGAACTCTTTGCCCAGCCCAACCTGATTTTTGCTTCGATAGACATCGCCCACGGGGCCAATGCAGCGGTGCTGCCGGTGCTGCACAAGATTCGCGGGCTGGGCATCGACAGCGGCATCATTCTGGGCAATGTGGGTTCCATCGAGGGTTTTGCCTACGCCTACTGGCTGATGAAGCTTTCGGGTTTCCGGCACTTCATCCTCAAGGTCGGGGTGGGGCCGGGCTCGGTCTGTACCACCCGCATCAACACCGGGGTGGGGGTGGGGCAGCTATCGGTGCTGGAAGAGATCCGCAAATTCCAGGCCGTGGTGGGCTACACCGACGTGCAGGTGATTTCCGATGGCGGGGTGAACAGCTCGGGCGACTTTGTGAAAGCCCTGGCCTACAGCGATGGGGTGATGATGGGCAAGTTCTTCGCCTCCGGCAGCTTCGAGGACGATGTGCTGATCCATCAGAACGGGGAGCTGGTCGGGGTGTTGCTGTATGGCATGGCTTCGACCCTGGTCACCGAGAAGCGCAACTTCATCGAGGGCTCGAGCCAGACCCTGCGGGCCTTCCACCACACCGCCCAGGAGGCCATTGCCCGCCTGCGCGAAGGCCTGCAAAGCGCCATGACCTACGTGAACGCCACCAACCTGACCGAGTTCCGCGGCAATGTGCGCTTCGCCCGCAATTCGGCGGCGGCCATCACCGAGGCCGGGGTGCATTAGCCATCGGGTGGGGCGGCCAGGCCGTATATTTCCAGATACCGCGCGACGCGAAGCTCGAGTGTCGGCAACGGGGCGACCTCGCCGCAAACCCAGTCCGGGGTGTAGTTGCGGCAGACCGGTGGGCGTTGCCGGTAGTTTGTGCACCGGCACCCGGCGTCCAGGTGCCTGCAGGCCAGGCCCAGCGGTTTTTGCAGCGCGGAGATGTCGGGCGCTACACAGCAGGCCCCGCAAAGGGTGCATTCCCGCTGCCAGAAGGTCGAAGGATGCAGGTTCATCGGGCTTGTTGCAAGACCTCTCGGATACGCCAGAAGGCCAGGTAGAGGTGGTGGGCCTCGTGCACCAGGAAGAGCTCGAGCCACTCCCTAAGGGGCATTGGCCCGGCTGCGCTGTGCACGCCCAGGCGGGCTAGCTGGTCGTCATGCAAGGCTGCTACCTGCTGGTTGAGCTGGCTACGAAGCTCCTTCAGCTCGGATAAGACCTCCTGGGGCGAACGCTCGACCAGTAGCAAAAAGGCCGGTTCGGTATCGGGCTTGAGTCGTTCGATGAGGGGAGCCTCCTCTTGCAGGATGCGGGCCATGCGATCCTGGGTGACCAGGGTGAAGTGGGCCAGATGGGCAAAGTTCTCGTGGGCCGACCATTTGTCTGGCTGGCTGCGCTGGCGCAGTTGCTGTGGGGTGGCGTTGCCCACAATTTGCTCGAGCCCGGCCAGCGAAAGCTCAAAACGGGTCAGCAGGGTACTGTCCATGCCTAAAGCTTACTATTGGCCCAAACCCTGGCATATGCCCCACTTTTTCTGGCGTTTATGGTTATCCTGATGGGCGTGGAAGTTCTGGCGCTGGTGTATCGAAACCTGCGGGCGCGGCCCATCCGCAGCATCCTGACCCTGCTGGGCATTGTGGTCTCGACCGCCTCAATGGTGCTTTTTTTGAGTTTTGGTGAGGGTCTGCGCAAGGCTTTGGGGGCCGAGCTGTCCAACGTGGGGCCGGCCATTCTGGTGCTGCCGGAGGGCGTGGAGGCCATCAGCCCTGGCTACCCCGAGCTGCGCCCCGAGACCCTGCGGCAGATCCAATCGGTCGCGCCCGAACTGGACATCACCCAGGTGATCCCTACGGCCACCTTCGCCAGGGGAGGCTTCGACCCCGCCAGCAGCTTTATCTTCCAGGGCTTGCCCCAGGGGCTGGGGCCTAAAGACCTCTACCCCAACGCCCAGATCGAGTCTGGCGACCTGACGCCCGGAACGGCAGGGGCGGTGGTGGGGGGTGGCATCGCCGAGCGCAACAACCTTTCGGTAGGCAAGACCCTGCGGCTGAACCCCCAGGTCTCGCTCCGGGTGGTGGGGGTGCTAAAGAGAACTGGCGGTATCACCGACAGCTTCATCTTCGTTCCGATGGAGTCGGTGCAAAAGGTGCTCAACACCGAGAACTACACCTCGATCCTGCTCTCGATAGACCCTGACCGTCGGGCCGAAGACGTGGCCCGGGCGCTCAAGCAAAAAATCCCCGGCGTGGACGCGCAGACCAGCGGCGATGTGATGCGCTTCGCCGAGCGGGCGGTGCGCATCTCCGACCTGGTGCGTTTTGGCATTAGCCTGGTGGCCCTGATTGTGGGGGGCTTGCTGGTGGCCAACACGGTGATGATGTCGGTCTATGAGCGTATCCGCGAGTTTGGCCTGATGCGGGCTCTGGGGGCCAGGCGGGGCTTCATTTTTGGTCTGGTGCTCTTCGAGGCCTTGCTGCTGGGTGTGGTGGGAGGGCTTTTGGGCCTGGGGCTGGGACAGGCCGCCTCGGGGCTGGTCAACTGGTATACCGGACGGGAGGTGGGCCTGGCGCTCTCGGCAGTGACCTTCCGCCTGGCTTCGTTTGCGCTGCTGGTGGCGGTGGTGCTGGGGCTGCTGGCGGGCTTCCTGCCGGCCCGCACGGCCAGCCGCATCAAAGTGGTGGAAGCCCTGGGGAGGGTGTGATGCTCGAGGCCCTCAACCTGCACAAGCGCTACCACCAGGGCGAGATCGACGTGGTGGCGGTGGATCATTTCACCTACCGCTTTCCGGCGGGTCTGACTGCCATTGTGGGGCCATCGGGTTCGGGCAAGACCACCCTCTTGAACCTGTTGGCTGGTTTTGATGTGCCCAGCGAAGGGGAAGTACGCCTGGACAGCATTCCCCTCTCGATCCTGCCCGAGGATGGCCGTTCGGAAGTGCGGCTGCGGCACATGGGCTTTGTGTTTCAGCAGTGGAACCTGATCCCCACCCTGACGGCCCTGGAAAACGTGGCCTTTCCCCTGATGCTGGCCGGCATCAGCCAGAAAGAGCGCGTGAATAGGGCCCGGCACCTGCTGGAGGCAGTGGGGCTGGGCCAGCGGGCCGGCCACCTGCCCAGCAAGCTCTCCGGCGGCGAGCAGCAGCGGGTGGCCATCGCCCGCGCTCTGGCCCTGAACCCGCCCATCCTGTTCGCCGACGAGCCGACCGGCAACCTGGACTCGGCCTCGGGGGCGCGGGTGGTGGAGCTGCTGCTGCACCAGGCCCAGGAGGGCCGCACGGTCATTCTGGTGACGCACGACCTCGAGCTCGCCCGCAAGGCCGCGCGTATCCTGCACCTGCGCGATGGCCGGCTGCTGCGGGTAGAAGAGACGGCTTTGCCGCTTTCCGCCATCGAGCACGCCTGAAGGAGAGGGCATGACCCCCCAGCAAAAAGCCGAACTTTTGCGGGTTTTGCAGGCCCGCTTCGAGCAGAACACGCCGCGCCACCCGGGGCTTGGCTGGCCCCAGGTACTGGCCCGGCTGGAGGCCCACCCCCAGAAGCTGGCCGCGCTGTTCCAGATGGAGGCCACCGGCGGCGAGCCGGACGTGGTGGGCCACGATGCCCGCACCGGCGAGGTAATCTTCTTCGACTGCGCCCCCGAAAGCCCCCAGGGCCGCCGCAGCCTCTGCTACGACCACGCCGCCCTGTTGGCCCGCAAGCAGGCCAGGCCAGCCGGTTCTGCGCTGGAGATGGCGGCGGCAATGGGCATCGAGCTTTTGAGCGAGGAAGAGTACCTGGCCTTGCAGCAGCTCGGGGCCTTCGATACCAGAACCTCGAGCTGGCTTCGCACCCCCGAGGGCATTCGCAAGCAGGGCGGGGCCATTTTCGGCGACCGGCGCTATGGCCGGGTGGTTATTTATCACAACGGGGCCGAGTCGTACTATGCGGCCAGGGGCTTTCGCGGCTCGCTACGGGTCTAGGCAGTTGCATGAAAATTGTTCCTATGGCCTTACCCAGCGAAACCGGCCTACCAAGAATTGCGATAGCTAAGGAAGGCATCCTGGAAGCCAAAAC
>FWPV01017276.1_pt1 | contig 10019 bp, 8 predicted proteins | sample 2228371 | NCBI WGS metagenome assembly FWPV01 (sample SAMEA103939776, study PRJEB20133) | metagenome
TACACTCTTTCCTGCGCGCCAACGGCTTCGTCCGCGCGGTATATCTGGACGCGGGCGAACACACGGTGGAGTTCGTCTTCGCGCCGCGGTCGCTGACCATCGGAGCCGCGTGTTCCGGGGCGGCGCTGGCGCTGTGGGCCGTGGCCGCAGTCGCACTCGCCGTCCCACGCCGCGCCTAGCGCCTCAATCTCACCGAGGAGATTCGCTTTGTCCGACGCTCTCCCGCGCCCCACACAAAACCCGCTCCGCCTGGTCATCTCCGCCGGCCTAACCATCGGCTTGGTGATCATGGGCGATTCCCTGCTGTACAACTTGCTTCCGCTGGAAGCGACGCGGCTGGGCATCTCGCTCCCTCTTGTCGGCGTCCTCCTGAGCGCAAACCGCATCGTGCGCCTGGTATCCAACGCATGGATGAGCACCGTCTTTGAGCGCTTCGGCCCGCGCCTACCCTTCATCGGCGCGGCGGTGCTGGGCCTCGCGACGACGGCCACCTACGGCGCGAGTTGGGGGTTCGCAGCGTTCCTCGCGACGCGCCTGGGCTGGGGCGTCGCCTGGTCGGCACTGCGCCAGGGCGGCTATCAGGCCGTCTGGACCGAGACGAATCACGTGAAAGGCCGCTACATGGGACTCCTGTGGGGCATGATTCGCATGGGCAGTGCCGTTGCGGTAGTGGCAGGCGGGCTCCTGCGCGACCGCTTCGGCTACAGCGCCGCCGTCTGGGCAGTGGCCTGCGCGGGAGCGATTGGCATCCTGGTGGCGCTGTCCATGCGCTGGCCCGCATCCAGGCGACCGGCCCGCACCCCGAACGGCTCCATTGCGTCGGGCTGGGGCGAAGCCTTCCGCGACCGACGTCGGCGGCTCATCCTCGCCGCCGGTCTGGTGGACAGCCTATTTGAGGGCGTCATGGTATCCACCGCCTCGCTGTTCATGGCGGGAATCATGGGAGGCACGGACATGGCCGTCGCCGCGGGGCTTGGGCTGGGGACCCTGGGCGGGATGCTCCTGGCGGTGCGGTGGACGTCGGGCCTCATCTTCGGCCCCGCGTTTGGCGCGCTGTCCGACCGCCTGGGCCAACCGCGCACGGCGGCAATGCTGGCCTACGCGCTGCTCGCTGCCGTAGCAGGCACGGCGGCGGCACGCGGCATCCCAGCCGCCTTGTGCCTGGCGCTGGTATTCATCCTCGGCGCGGGGTTGAGCATTGTGCTGGGCACGCTGGCCAACGGGCTGGCCTTGCGGGCCGAACGTCCGCACCTGTTCGTGGGCATATACACCACCGCCACGGACGCGGGGCTGGCCCTTGGCCCCCTGGTGGCCTATACATCGGGCGGGGTCAGCCGTCTGCCGGTGCTCTATTTCGCCATTGCAAGCCTCATTGTTGTCGCAGTTACAGCCTTCTGGCGCACGCGGTAGTCGCGGGCGCCCGTTGCGCTTGCCGCCAACGGCCCGTTTGGATACAATGTGCCTGCTGGATAGTCCCACCCAACCCCGAGGGCGGGCATTTCGCAAAGGAGCAGGACCGAGACATGTGCGGAATCTTTGGCATCATCACGGACAAAGAGCAGGTTTTGGGAGATACCCTTGTTGGGGCAGCGCGCCGCCTTGCCTACCGCGGCTATGATTCGGTCGGCTGCGCGACCATCGCACCCGATGGCACGATAGACCTGCGCAAGGACGTGGGTCGGCTGGACGACGTCAGCGCGCGCCTGGACCTGCCCACCATGCGCGGCTCCCGCGGCATCGCCCAACTGCGCTGGGCCACCTTCGGCGCGCCGTCCTACGCCAACGCCCAGCCCCATCTGGATTCCGACGGCGATATGGTGGGCGCCCACAACGGCAACGTCGTCAACAACGTCCAGTTGCGCGAGATGTTCATCCGCGAGGGCCTCGTGGTGCGCGGCACCAACGATGGCGAAACCTGCGTCCACGCCGTGGAACGCCACTTTGACCGCAATGGCGGCCGCATGTTGGATGCCATCCGCGCCGCCTACAGCGACCTGGAAGGCGACTACGCCTTCGTCATCACCCACCGCGACGACCATCGGCTGTTCGCCATCAAGAAGGGCTCCGGCCTGGTGGCGGGCATCGGCGACGGCTTTACCTGCGTCTCCTCGGACCTGCCCAGCATCCTGCCCCTCACGCGGCGCATCGTCCGTATCTACGACGGCGAAATCGTCGTCCTGTCGCCGCATGGTTTGGAACTGTACCGCGTGGAGGACGGCGCCCCCATCCAGCGCCAGGCGGAGTGGTACGACGGCCCCGTGGAGGTGGCAGAGAAAGAGGGGTATCCCCACTTCATGCTCAAGGAGATTCACCAGCAGCCCACGGTGGCCCGCGAACTGCTCCACCTACTGGATAACTCCCCCCATGTGGATCGCTTCCTGGACGCAATGAGGGCGAGCGGGGAACGCCCGCTCTACTTTGTGGGTTGCGGCACCAGTTACCACGCCTGCCTGCTGGGCGCGTACTACTTCGGCCAGATCGCCGAGCGGATTGCCGTGCCGCTCCTCGGCCCGCAGTTCATTGAGCAGTGCGGAACCGCCGTGGACCCGGACGATGTGGCCGTCTTCGTGAGCCAGAGCGGCGAGACGAAGGATATCCTCAACGCAGTCAAGGTCATGCGTCGGCAGGGTGGCAAGGTACTGGGCGTGCTCAACGTCCTGGGGTCATCGCTGATGCACCACAGCGACGTGTATCTGCCACTGGCGTGCGGCTACGAAATCAGCGTGCCCGCCACCAAGACCTTCGTGAACCAGGCTGTGCTGTTCCTGTACCTGGCCTACCGCATGGCCGGCCGCGACGTGAAGCCGCTGCACGCCCTGCCCGACCTGCTGGCGCGTGCGCTGGAGGAAAGCGAGCCATATGCCCGCGGCGTGGCCGCCTACCTTCAGCACTGGAGCGCCATGAACTACCTGGGCTACGGCATCACCCACGCCATTGCGCTGGAAGCCGCGCTCAAACTGAAGGAAATCACCTACACCCACTGCGAGGGGATGTTCTCCAGCGAATTCAAGCACGGCCCCCTGTCCGCGGTACACGATGGCTATCCGGTGCTGTTCATCACCGCGCCGGGCGACGAGGCCATGATGATCAACCACATCAACGAGGTTACGACCCGAGGCGGCCGCGCTATCGCCATCGCGGCGGAACACCAGGTACTGCGCGCCAACGTCCACGACTACGTGCCCGTGCCGCCCTCCGACCGCGACCTGTCGCCCATCGTGCTGACCATACCGGCGCAGTTGATTGCGTACCATCTGAGCGTGGCGCGCGGCATTGATCCCGACTTCCCGCGCAACCTCAGCAAGACGCTGACGGTGGACTGAAGCCGCGACGGACGCTAATCCGCCCGCCGGTAGAGCGTGAAATGCTCCACGACGGTCTCTACGCGATAGCCGGCGTTCAAGCGCGCGACCATATCGGGATACCACTCTAGCGCGGTCTTGGAGTCCACCCGCTGCACCGGACTGTAGTCCTGCTCCACCACGACCACGTAGAGCGGGGGCGCACGGTCAAGGTCGGCCAGGAACTCCGCAAACCACTGCTGCAACAGCGGATGTCCTTTAGGCCCCACAAGAAACGGCCAGATCACACTGAAGCGCGTGGGCGCGAATCGCTCCGCCAAGAAATTGATACCCGGCTCAAAGCCCCAGACTTGCACCGAATCGGCGGGCGACGAGCGCTCTCTGAGATAGTTTGCCACTTCCAACTCGGCCACAAACGAGAAATCGCCGCGGCCGTAGGTGCTAAACCGCTCGTAGAACTCCGTCGGTGGCCTGAGCCCCACCACCACACGGACCACATCCCACGCGCGCATCGCGATGGGCCAGCCGGCCCCGACGAGCGCCACCAGAAGCACTGCCGCCGCAAGCCACGTCTGGAGATCGCGCCGCGCCTCGCGCACCCATCGCATCGTCCCGGCCCACGCCATGCCCGCCAAGATCGCCAGACTTGGCAGCGCGGGAATCCAATGATGAAGCCAGTGATAGGGCTGGGCGACTACGGAGAACACGGCGGCGACGCCCATGAGCACGACGGGCATCGCCCTGGAAGCCGTGCGGGCGGCCACTAGCCACAGAGTCGTAGCAAGGGCGGACACCGTGAAGCCCGCCCATTGGGGCGAGAAGAAAGTCTGCAAGGCCGCATCCGTGAGTCCCCGCGCCCAGGCGAACAGCGAATGATAGCGCACGGTCTGTCGGTAGAGCGTCGTATTGAAGATGAGGACCTGGCTTACGAAATCGCTCCACGCGCCCATCGCCAGGAGGTAGCCCACCCCCGCCGCCAGAATCACAGTCACGCCCGCGGCAAACGCCGTGGCGTCCCACAGCCCGCGCGCGAGGCCGGCGGGCCCGCGCCGCAAGAGCAGGTAAACCCCCAACGCCAAAGGCCACAGCGCCAGCGTCAGTTTGTACCCAGCCGCAATCCCAAACATGCACCCGGCAAGGGCCAGCCCCAGGCGACGGCTCTCCACTCTTCCGTTCACCAGCAGACATAACCCCGCAAGGCCGAAGAGATTGGCAAAGCATTCGGGCTGCGCGGTAGACCAGGGATCCAAAGGCACGTACAGCAAAGCGTAGGCTGCCATGGCCGCATAGCCGGCGCGTCGGCCGAACAGAGCCTCGGCTACTCTCCCCGCCAGGTAGCAACTGACGACCAGGGCCACCCACTCCACGATCCGGATGCTCACGATGCGATGGCCGAAAAGGGCCTCCGAAAGCGCATACGTCCAGTAAATAGGCGGACACGGGTTCTGCCACGTGTCGCGGTAGAGGACGCCCCCGCGTAGAATCACGCTCCCGCCATAGGCATAGATGCCCTGGTCTCTACCGAAAGGCAGGGGCAGCAACAGAAGGCCGCAGAGGCCGATGAGGAACACCGCGGCGATAGGCCATGCGCGGGCATGCACCCGCGGCCCCGCGAACCTGCGCCTTGCCATAACGGCGACTCCTTCCGGAGGTCGCGACGGTCAGCGCCCTTACCAATCGCCCGTCGGTCGCCCTCCACACGTGCGCCGCACAACCAGGTACACCGGCAGGATCTTGCGCACCGGCTCGGTGAGATTCCCGTGGATCGCCTCAAGCAGAAGCGTCGTCGCCTCGCGCGACAACTGGCCCAGGTCGCCGTGAATCGTGGACAGGCCGACCAGTCGGTGGGACGCGATGGCAATGTCGTCAAACCCCACCACGGCCACATCCTCGGGCACGCGCAGGCCCAGGGCCGCCGCCGCGTCTATGACGCTGAGCGCCATGACGTCATTGGCTGCGAATACAGCAGTGGGGCGATTCTTCATCCGCAGCAGCAGGTCAGCCGCCGTTCGCGCCACATCGGGATGGTAATCGCCCCAAGCGATCAGTTCCGGGGAGGGCTCAATGCCGTATTCGTGCAAGGCCCGGCGGTAGCCCTGCTCGCGCTCAATGCTGGTGGACGCGCCGCGGGTTCCACGAACGAAGGCAACCCGTCGGTGTCCCAACTCCAGCAGGTGCCGAGTGGCCAGATACCCACCGTGCTCATTGTCCACGCCCACGAAACTCACCGAGTACTTCTCCGGGTGGCGGTTGAACAGCACGACCTTGATGCCCGCGGACGACAGCGTCTCGGCGGCCTGGCTGTCCATGCGGCTGCTCGCGATGATGACGCCGTCCACCCTCTGCTCAATCAGCAGGTGGACGTACCGTTCCTCTTCCTCCGGGTCGCGCCCTGTGTTGCACAGCATGACCATGAAACCCGCTTGTCGGGCCAGGCTCGCCACCCCCTCCACCATCTCAGGATAGGCGGGGTTCGTGATGTCGGCCAAGACCAGCCCAATGAGCCGACGGCTGCGTGTTACCATGCCCCGCGCCACGGCGCTTGGGTAGTAGTGCAGTTCGCGGATGGCCTGGAGCACGCGCTCGCGGGTCGCGGGCTTCACGACGGGGCGGTTGTTGACCACGTTGGAGACTGTCTTGGGAGACACGTTGGCCAGACGTGCCACGTCCTTGATGGTTACGGGCCTCCCCCGGGCCGGAATGTCATCGCTGGACACGCTATCCTCCCAGTATGTAAGAATGCATTAAGATTTTCGGTCAACAACGATTATAGCGCATGTGCGAACAGACTACAAGCGCGGCATACGCCCCTTTTGCCCAAACCCGCGCCCACCGCTATAATGAGGCCAAGCGGCAAGCGCTCTGCCGCGGTGCCGAACCCCACCCAGGCGAGGAGAAGAAGCCATGCGCGACAACCTGGAATGGATTCTCACACGCGGAGTCGCCGAAATCATCGTCAAGGAAGAACTCCTGCAGAAACTCCGCTCGGGCAAGCCCCTGCGGCTAAAGCAGGGCTTTGACCCCAGCAAGCCCGACCTGCACATCGGCCACGCCGTCGGCCTGCGCAAACTGCGGCAACTGCAGGATCTCGGCCATCAGGTTGTGCTCATCGTCGGCGACTGGACTGCCCAGATCGGCGACCCTTCGGGCCGCGACGAATCGCGCACCATGCTCACCCCCGAAGAGGTCAAGGCCAACGCGCAGACCTACATGGACCAGTTCTTCAAAATCGTGGACCGCAGCCGCACCGAGGTGCGCTGGCAGAGCGAGTGGTTCGGCAAGTTCACACTGGCCGACGTGTTCAACCTCACCAGCCGCTTCACCCTGGCGCAGATGATGGCCCACGAAACCTTCCGCAAGCGGTGGGAAAGCGGTTCGCCGCTGACGCTCATGGAACTCATGTACCCCCTGCTCCAGGCCTACGACTCCATCGCCATCCAGGCCGATGTGGAATTCGGCGGCACCGACCAGAAGTTCAACATCCTATGCGGGCGCGAACTCCAGGCCATGCTCGGCCAGCGGCCCCAGGATGTCTTCTTGGTGCCCCTGCTCCCGGGCACCGACGGCCGCAAGATGAGCAAAACCTTTGGCAACACCGTGGACCTGAGCATGCCGCCCGACCAGATGTACGGCAAACTCATGTCCATCTCCGACGAGATGCTCATGGACTACCTGACGCTGGTTACCGACATCCCCGACGAGGAACTGGCACAGATTGAGACAGACCTACGCGCCGGCGCGGTCAATCCCCGCGACGTGAAGATGCGCCTGGCCCGCGAGGTCGTCGGCTACATCCACTCACCGGAAGATGCCGCCCGCGCCGAAGAGGAGTTCTTGCGCGTCTTTCAGCGCCGCGAACTCCCGTCCGACATGCCCGAGTTCACCGTCCCGCCCCAGGGCCTCAACATCGTGGACCTAATGGTGCAGGCCGGCACGGCGGCAACCAAGAGCGAAGCGCGGCGGCTCATCCAGCAGGGCGGCGTGCGCCTGGATGACGCCGTCGTGGACAGCGTGGACCGCCTCGTAGAGCCGAAGGAAGCCGTGCTCCAGGTCGGCAAGCGGCGATTCGTGCGGCTAAAGGGGTAAGCCGCCCAGCCCATCTGCTTATGGGCTCGCGTTCCATACGCTGGCCTATGGGCGGGACAACTTACGCTATCGCTAGGAGGCCAACATGTCCAGTAACACGCGCACTCGTCCGATCGCCGTGCGAATCTTGATCGCGCTCCTCGTTCTCCTCGGCGTCGGCGCCGTCCCAAGTGGATTTCTCCTCGTCATCGCGCCTGACGGACATCTCATGCAGATGCCCCTCAGTATGCTGGAACATTCGCCGTTCTCTGATTTCCTTATACCCGGATTGATCCTGCTCATCCTGTTAGGAATCTATCCCCTTGTTGTCGCCTACAGCCTGTGGAAGCGCCCAAGATGGCGATGGCCTGACGCAATCAACCCATTCCGTAACACCCATTGGAGCTGGGCCGCGGCGCTCGCCGCAGGAGCAATTCTGATCATATGGATTATCGTTGAAATGATCATGCTCCGCACCGTGGTCTTCCTCCAGGCTCTGTACTTGGGATGGGGAGTCGCGCTCGTCCTCTTGACCGTCCTTCCCAGTGTCCGACGGTACTGTGCACGCGGAAGAACGCCATGACTCCTACACTCGCCACACCGAAAGGCCCTGTTGCCGTCCGGTACGCCGTCCCGGCCGACGCCGCCGCCGTGCGCGAACTGCGGCTGGAAGCCCTGGCCGGCGAGCCGATCGCCTTCTCCGCGGACTACGAGACCACCGCCGCACAGCCCGCGGAGACCTGGGCCGAGCGCATCACCCAATACGCAGCCGACTGCGCAGGGGCCATCGCCGTCGCCGAGGCCGATGGCCACCTCGTCGGCATGGCGGGAATCGCGCGCGGCCACTGGCCCAAGACCCGCCACCTGGCCGAAATATGGGGCGTTTATGTCAAGCCCCAGTGGCGCGGCCTCCGCGTGGGCGAGGCGTTATTGCAGGAGTGCGCCGCCTGGGCGCGCGCCAATGGCGTCGTCATCCTCAAACTCGGCGTCGCCAAAGTCAACACTCCCGCCATCCGCTGTTACACCCGCTGTGGGTTCACCGTTTGCGGCGAGGACCACCTGGCGCTCTGCGTGGACGGCGTGTACTACGACGAGTACCTGATGGAGCGCGTCCTGGCCTAGGGCAAAGTCCCCGCCTGCCGCAGGCACACGCCCGCGCGTGGACGTCAGATGGTGGCAAAACCCCATTGACATCCCCTGCATTCCATGCTACACTGAACTTGCGATTTCCAACGGTGGAACGAGCGGAACCCGATGCCCCGCAGATCTGTACCAGGGGCACAAGCATCCCATGAAAGGAGTGGGCTTATGGGAGGCAAAGCGAAGAAGTTGGTTCGCGTGGGAACCTTCACCGGCGGCATCGTGGGGCCCAGCATCCCCATGATCGGCCCCGTCGCCGACGGCGGGCGGATCATCGCCGACACCGCCCCGGGCTGTTGGGGACCCATGATCACGCCCTCTTTCCACGGCGGGCACGAAGTAACCACGCCCGTGGCCGTTGAGGGCGCCAAAGTGGGCGACGCCATCGCCGTACACATCCGCCGCATCCGGGTAACCTCCATAGCGACGTCATCGGGCACGATGACGGTAGTGGAGGGGCGGTACGTCGGCGATCCGTTCGTGGCGCGGGTGTGCCCTCAGTGCGGCACCGAAAGCCCGCCCACCAAGGTCGTGGGCGTGGGAGCCGAGGCCATTCACTGCGCCGTGTGCGGGGCCGAGGTCAGCCCCTTCCACTTCGCCAACGGCTACACCATTGTCCTGGATGGCGCAAACAAGGTAGGCGTAACCGTCGGCCCGGACGTGGCCAAACGCCTGGCAGAGGAAGCCGCCAAACTGATGGCCCTGCCCAAGAAGTCGGAGCAAAACCCGGTGGTTGCGCTGTGCCCTGCCGACATCGCCGGCGTCGTAACGCGCATGCGCCCGTTCCTGGGCAACATCGGCACGACGCCCTCCATTGACATGCCCGACTCGCACAACGCGGGCGACTTTGGGCAGTTCCTGGTCGGCGCGCCGCACAAGTACGGCATCTCCAAGGAGCAGTTGGAGCACCGCACCGATGGCCACCTGGACATTGACTCGGTGCGGGCCGGAGCCGTGCTCATCTGCCCGGTGAAAGTGGATGGCGGCGGCCTCTACATGGGCGATGCCCACGCCATGCAGGGCGACGGCGAGATCGCCGGCCACACCACCGACGTATCGGCGCGCGTCTCGGTAGAGGTACATGTCCTCAAGGGCCTGAAAATCGGTGGGCCTATTCTGCTGCCGCCGGCGGAGGATTTGCCCTTCTTGGCCAGGCCGCACAAGGCGGGCGAGAAGGCCGCCGCCAAGGCGCTCGCCGCCCGATTCGGCCAGAAGGCGCTGGAAGAAGCCGCCCCCGTCCAGATGGTGGGCTCCGGCGCCAACCTGAACGAGGCGGCGGACAACGGCGTAGCCCGCCTGGCCGACCTGCTGGGCATGTCCAAAGATGAGGTGCTCAACCGCGTAACGCTAACCGGCGCGGTGGAAATCGGGCGGCTCCCGGGCGTCGCTACGGTAACCATGCTCGCCCCGATGAAGACGCTGGAGAAGTTGGGCCTGGCCCCGCTGGTCAAGGCGCAATACGGGCTGTAGCGGCTACCCCTCGCTCTGTACGGGCGGCCGGCCGGTCGCCCG
>FWPV01017277.1_pt1 | contig 10019 bp, 5 predicted proteins | sample 2228371 | NCBI WGS metagenome assembly FWPV01 (sample SAMEA103939776, study PRJEB20133) | metagenome
AGGTTTGGGGCGCGCCGCCCTGCTAGGGGTCGAGTGCGCGGCGCAGCCATTGCAGGGCGCTCTTTTCATCGGTGATGAAGAGCGGCATTTGCTCCACTCGCTCGGCTTGCAGGCGCAGGGCGTCGAATTGCGCCGCCTGGGGATAGGTGAAGACCATGCCGTCGCGCTCGGTGAAGCGTTCTTTCAGCCCGGCGTAGAACTCCGGCGCGGAGAGCGGCACGGGCAAGCCGCGCTGAATGTGCCAGGCGACCATGCGGTCGTAGAGCAGGTAGGGGGCGCGTTCGTCAATGAACTCGATGACGCCCTGGGCGTTCAGGCGCGGCAACGCCAGGCGTTCGAGGTGCTGGCGGACGAACTCCCACGCGCCGCGCGGGCTGCCCGCTTCCTGGGCGAACTGACGCTCGAAGGCGGCGGCGGGCTTGTAGGCGGAGATAATCAGGTCTTGCTTGACAGCGCCGGTGGTTGTCACCTGATTGAATGTCCCCTGTTGCTTATCAATCGTGCGCACATCGGCGACCATGAAGCCCGCCCGCAAGAGGGCTTCGAGGATGGCGTTCCAGACCGCGTTTTGCGAGTTGTGGAACTCGACCGTCATCCAGCGCCCGGGCTTGAGCACGCGGTAGAACTCGCGGAAGCAGGCTTCCATGAGCGCCTGGTATTCGGGCAGCCCCTTGCGCTGGGTCTTGTTGACCACCGCTTCGGGTTCGTTGTTCGTAAAGACGCCCAGCCAGGCTTCCCACAGGAAGTTGAGTTCGCTGTACATCAGATTGGCGCCGAAGGGTGGGTCTATGAAGATGTAATCCAAAGCGTTGGAGGGAATGGATGTTTGTTGAGAAGACGCGGAAGCAATTGCTGCATTGCCAGTGATACTTGCAAGAATTGATTCGCTTACTGTGCCAATTTTGCCAAGCAACCCCCACATCACGTTTTTTTCAACGGGCAGTGAACTTGCATAGAGCGTGCCGCTTTGATGACCGGTCAATAAAGGCTTCTTGCCCCCTGTTTTGTAAATCATCCGCGTCATCTTTGTACTGTGGGTCATGTTATAGGATGAAACCAAAAAGAGAAGGCGCATTTTCAGCCAGTGAGGCAACTGGCTCTGTAGGATATGATGATGTACTACCGCCAGCGCCCACAGGTTGCGGCGGGTATAGAAGTGGTGGACGTGGGTGAGACCGTGACTTTCCCGCGGCTGTTGGGTGTTGAAGCCATCGGGCAAGGCATGGGTGGGGAAGGGATAGGGAATCTCGGCTTGTTCGATGCGCTCCAGCAGGTCCAGGTCGGCTGCGTCGGGGCGTTTTTCATAGCGTCTGGAACGGCTGGAAGCCATTCCCACAGTGTAGTTAATCAGCACGGGCGCTTGCTTTGCCATCCTCACCGTTTGCCCCAGGGCGCGGTCGTAGCGGGTCTCGAAGGCGCGCTCGGCGCGTTGAGCGCGGCTCTCCTTTTTGGGGCTTTTGCTCAACAGCGCGCCGCAGGCGGGGCAGGTCCAGTCATCGCGCACCGCGCCTTTTTCGTGGTCCACCGCCACGTCCCAAAAGACCATCTCCTGCCCGCAGGCGGGGCAGAGGAAGACATCCGACCAGACGGTGTAGTTGATTTTCCCCAGTGAAGAAGGCTTCCAGCCTTCTCTCGCAAGCAGGGAAGACAGGTAGTACCAGCGATATTGTCCCGTCTCGCGGCACAACCCCGCCTTGATTGGATTGTGCGCAATGTAACTCAAAATGCGCTGATACGCGCCCGTATCGCGGATGATGTGGTCGTATGTTTCGCTCAGCCACACGGTTTCGCCGCGGCGGTTCTCGATTTCGTTGATTTTGTTGGCGGAGAAGGATTTGACGCTGTGCATCAGTTCGGAGAGGTCCCAATACACGCCGGGGCTTTTTTCGCGCGGGGCAAGCACGGCATGAACATGGTCGGGCATGATGACAGCAGAAATCAAGTCAAGCCGCTGTCCATCCCAAAAGCGCAGGGCATCCAGCACAATCTGGCGCGCCGCTTCGCTGAGTATGCGGCGGTTGTGGGTGGTGAAGGTGATGAAATAGTGTGCTCCGGGCAGCTGCCAGTGCGGCAGGTCGCCCTGGCGGGTGGTAAATTCGGTGATTCCAGCTGGTTGTTGTTCGGTTGCAGTTGGCTGGCTGGTGGGATGGCTGGTGGGATGGCTAGAAGCCGTCCCCACATTGGAAACCATCCCCACAAAAGAAAGTTTTTCTTGAATGAGACGGCAGGATGCCGTCTCCACATGATATGTTTCATACATCCAACCGCATTCTTTTTCCACTTCCGCCAGGATGCGCCTGGCTTCGCGCTCGAAGGCGCGGGCATCTACCGGGGTGTTGTAGTTGTAGGCGATGAAGGTCGCGGCGGGGGAGAGGTCGGTCAAGACGGCTTTGCGCGCGCCGAGTCGGGCGATGGGCGTTTCGGGGTCGGGCGCGGCGGGGTCGAAGATGTTCCCCGCGCCATCCACGCGGTAGCCGAGACTTTCCACCGTTTTCCTGTCCCCGCACAGTTGGGCGGCGACGCCGGTCATGCCCGTGCCGCAAAAGCCGTCCAGCGCCACATCGCCGGGGTCGGTGTAGTGCAAAATGTAGCGCATGATGGCTTTATGCGGGACTTTGGTGTGGTAGGAATGGGCGTTGTAAATCGGGTCGTTTTTGCCTTCCGAAACATCGGCGGCGAAGGGCTCGCGGTGGTATTCCCTCACCCCTTGCCCCTCTCCCATAGTGAGATGGGTTTCACTCGCCCCTTGCCCCTCTCCCGCAGGGAAAGGAGAGGATGATTGCCAAGCGGCAAGCACTTCTTCCAGAAATGGATTGGGGCAGGCGGTGTAGTAGGGCGGGTCGGAGAGCGCCAGGATGGCTTCGTCGCTGGCTTTGGGGAAGCCGGGAATCTGGCGAAATTGGGGGTCTTGCAGGCGCAGGCGCAGTTTCTCCAGCCAGCGCTGGCGTTCGGTCTCATCGCGGGCGGGCGCGGCGGGTTCGGGGAGCAGTTCGGGTTGTTCGGTCATGGCGTCACCAGTCAATTTGAATGCGGACTTTGTCCCGCTTGCGGTCGCCGATGCGTTCTTTCAGCAGGGCTTCCAGCCGTTGATAGAGTTCGTCCACCGTGCAGGGCATGCCGCCTTTGTTGAGCGCCAGGAAGAAATCGGTGCCGTCCATGACGACTTTCTCCAGCCCGGAGAGGGCGTCGTTGATGGCTTCGACCAATCCCTGTGAAACGCTGGCGGGCAGTTCGCCCTGCCGGGCGAGGGCTTCTACCTGCTGGCGGTAGGGCGGTTTGAGTAGCGGGATGGTGGCTTGCGGTTCGGGCTTGTTCAATTCGGCGCGCAGGCGTTCCAGCCAATCGGCGTGCAGGGTGGCTAAATCTGCTTCCAGTTTGGTCAGGCGTTCCAGCGCGCTCGCCTGCTGTCCTTCGGCGCGCGGGTCGAAGCCACAGTGCGGGCATTCGGCGTGCTCGTTCAGGTCTGCGAGGGTCAGCGTGGGGCAGGCGCGCAGGGCGTTGAAGGCGTCGCGCAGTTTATAAAACGCCTGTTCGGGCAAGATGCGCGCGTCCAACAGTCCGTTCAACTGCCGCCAGCGCGAGTCCTGAGTCAGGGCGCGCTTGCGCTCATCCCCGGCGCGGTCGAGGCGGGCGTGCTGGTGCAATTCCAGATACGCCTGGGCATACGCGCTGCGCAGGTTCGACAATGCCCCGTTCAGACGGGCATACAGGGCGGGGTCGGCGCGCTCGGCGGGGTTGCGCAGCCAGTTCAGGTGCTGCTGACGGGCTTTGCGCAGGGTCTCGTGCCAGGGATGGGCGGGGGGCAGGCGCAGTTCGGCACGGGTGAGGTAGTTGAGATGGGGCTGGATGGATTGCAGCAATTCGCGCAGGCGGCTCAGGCGTTCCAGCGTCTCGCGCCCTTTGAGTTGGGCGCGGGTTTCACCGATTCCCTGGGCAAACTGGCGCAGGCGTCCGGGCGTGTTCATGCGCTCCAGGATTTGCAGCAGGTCGCGGTAGGCTTCGAGTGATTTGCGCCAGCCCTGGGTCTCTTCGGCGGAAAGCACTGGCTCGCCAGCGTAGCGCAAGCCTTCCCGCAGGGTATCGAGCGCCATCGCAACGCGGGGCAGTTCGCCCTGCGCCAGGCGGCTGAGTTCGGCGGCGGCGCGCTCGTGCTGGGCGGGGTCGGCGACCCACTCGGCGGGCAGATTCAAGCCCTCGAATAGGGCTTTGAGGCTTTGTTCGGGCAGGGGCTTGGGGCGTGCCAGGGAGGAAAAGCGCGTCAGGTCGTCCACGTCCAAGCGCGCCAGTTCGTTCAGGTCGTCACTGCCAAAGGCGCGTCCCATCCAGGTCAGGGTGATTTCGCCCTGCCGCAAGAGGGCTGCCAGCACCACCATCAGGAGCGGCGGCTCCAGCCCGAACTGTTTTTCCCGTTCCAGGCGGCGCGGGTCGCTCTGGAACAGGTCGGCGCGGTTGAGGACGCGCCCTTCGCCCGCCGCTTCCAGGCGGGTCAGCACGGCGCGGGCGTAGCGCGATTCCAGGACGCTAAAACGCGGCTGACCATCTTTTAAGGTGAGCAGTTCCAGCCCTTCCAGCACGGCTTGCGCCTGCTGGTTGAGCGCGCCGCCGCTCAGGGCGCGGATGGCTGCCTGGCAAGCCTGCGGCAGCGAAACGAGGGTCAGTTGCAGGCGCGGGAAGGTCGGGTAATCGGGGTAGGCTTGCTCGAAAACGGGCGCGAGCATGGCAGAAGCCAATTGAAAGACCTGGTCGCGCAGCGAGGATTCGGGGCGCAGCAGGCGATATTCCCCCTTGCGCTCGGACACGGCGCGGAGGCTCTCATTGTGCCGCACCTGAAAGGCGCGGTCGAAGTTCTCGCGCAGCCAGCGGTTCATCTCGCCCAGATGCGTCTCGGCTTTGCGCTCATATTGCGCTTTGTTGCCGCCAGAAGAAATGGCTGCCATCTCGCGCGCCCCGGCATAGCGGCGTAAAGCGGTCAGGAAGGTCTCGTCGGTCTCGGTGAGCAGGAAGAACAGCTCGTTCGCTTCGGGGTCGCTCTGCCCGTTGCCCTTGAACAGGTGCGTGAAGTGAATGTAAAAATCCCGTTCCGGGTGGGTGGTGGAGCGCTCATCGCGCGTGCCGAGGAAGATGTAGCCATCGCGGGTGATGCCGCGTCCGTTCCAGGGAATTTCCACCTGCCAGATGCGAAAACCGGCGCGGTAGGTGTTGTCGCTCAGTTCCAGGGCGCGGCGCAGGGCGTCGAAGTAGTAGCGGTCGAGGGCGTCATCGTCCAGGACGGCGGCGCGCTGCTCGATGAGCGCGTCGAAATCCACGTTTTTGTTCAAATCCAGGTAATACTGGTCATTTTCGGGGTTGCGCGAGAGGAACTGTCCGCTCACGGCGCGGGAAATTTCGCGCAAGACAGTTTCGATGCTGGTGAGCAAAAACGCCGAATCGGGTTCGGGGATGGGCAGGTGCAGGCACAGGCGGTCGCGCAGTTCGACGGGGGTGAGACCGATGGGGGCGCGCAGGTCGCCGGTGGTCAGGCGGTGCAGCGCCAGGGCGTGGATGACACGCCGCGCCGCCGGGCGATAGACCGGGGTCAGGGCGTTGTCAATCCGCTCTTCCAGCACCTGCACGCGCTCCTGCACCTCGCGGATTTCGGGGGTAGAGCGATAGGCGGGGTCTTCCTGAATCAGCCGCCAGAGCGAATCGAAAGAGAACAAGCCGGGATAGGCTGGGGGCAGGTCGTCTTGCAGACGCTGGCGCATTTCCTGGCTGACAGCGCGCAACGCCTGGCGTTTTTCGATGACCGTAACGCGCTCGAACATTTCCAGGTAGGACGGATGAACGGGGAAGAGTTCCACGAACTCATCCATGCGCTCCGCCATCAACTCGTACAGGGGCGCGAACGGCTCCAGATAGGCGCGAATCTGCTGTCGCTGCGATTCGTTTTTGGCAAGCAAACGGCGCGAGACCACGAACGCCACATCCTCGCGCACGATACGCACTTGCTGATAGCGGTCGCGCACGCGGCGGATGGAATCGGCGGCAAACTGAAAACGGGGACTGTCGAAGAGCGATTCTTGCAGCCCCGCCATGAAACGCAGGTTGGAGACAGAGCAGGTCTCGCCCATCTCGCGCAAGAACGCCAGGTCAAGGATTAATTCGCGCTCGCTGCGCCCGGTCAGGTACTCCAGCAATTCATCAATCACCACCAGCAAGCCCTGATTGGGATATTTCTGCTCGAAGGCTGCCAGCGCCCCGATGAGCAAATCTTTGGCGTTGGGGGCTTCATCCATGCGCGGGAAATGGACCGGGACGCCCAGTTTTTGCAGTCCCTCTTGCAAATAGTTCAGGACGACATCGCGCAGGGGCATGGTCGAGCTGCCGAACTCCTGCCGCACCACCTGGAATTTTCCCGCCAGGCTGGAGAGTCCCGCCGCGACTGCCGGATGACTGACCTGCTGCGCCAGGTCGGCGTGTTCCGCCACCGCCGAGAGCAAAGACATGAGATGCGATTTGCCCGTGCCGTAGTTGCCCACCACGAACAGCCCGCCCGTATCTTCGCCTTGTTCCAGGCTTAGGGTGGGCAAAATGCGGTGCAGGATGACGTCCGCCATGCGGTCGGAGATGACATACGAACGCGCCAGCCGCTCGGCGGTCTGACGTTCATCCGCCTGACGGACTTTGACCACGCCTTCGATGGGTTCGAACTGAATCAGGTCAGCATATTTCATGGGTTTCCTCGCTTGAGAATCTCTTCGATATGGGGTTGACTACGGCGATGGGCGACAATCACCAGGTGCGCGCGGGCGCGGGAGCAGGCGACGTACAGGAGCGGGTCGAGCCAGGCGGGGTCGTTATCTTCCAGACCGGTCAGAATCACCGCGCGATTTTCCAGTCCCTTGAAGCGGTGAACGCTGGAGACGCGAATATCGGCGCGACGCAGGTTGGGGTTTCCCCATTCCATCAAGACGAAATTGCCCATCTTCCTGCCCGGCAGGCAGACGGTTTTTTCGGGGCTGCGCGTGGTCAGCAGGGTGATGTGGGCGGGCTGTATGCCTTCTTCGTTCACCAGACGGTGCAACACGCTCTTTAGATGCGCTTCCTGTTCGTAGTCACTGTTGAAGTAGTAGATTTCCGGCGCGCGTCCGTGCGGGGCGCGGCTGATGAGCGAATCAGGCGTAGCATGGAACTGACGCACCACCTGGTGGATGGCGCGGGTGTTGCGGCAGTTTTCATTGAGCGTAAAAGGCGGCGCGGACATCAGGCGCTCCAGGCTGGCATGGCGGCGGTAGATGTTTTGATTGTTATCGAAGAACACATACCAGATGCCGTTTTGCTTGTCCCGCAACAACTCCTGGATGATTTCCCACCACGCGTCCCGAAAGTCCTGCCCTTCATCCACGATGACGGCATCGTATTGTGGACCCAGTTCAATCAGCGCATCGAAAAGCATTTCTGGTAGCACGTGGTCGAACCAGTCTTGCTCATTGCGCGAGGCGCGGTAGCCCAGCCCTGCCTGGTCCGCCAGGCGCTTGCACAAGCCGTGAAAGTGAAAGACATCTACATTTTGCGGCGCGCGCCCGCGCAAATGCTCTGCCAGGGGCGCGTTGAAAGTCAGCAAGAGGACATCGAATCCTTGCTCACCGAGTTGACGGGCTTTTTCCAGCGCCAGGGTGGTTTTGCCCGAACCAGCGCAGCCCTCGATGAGCGCCCGGCGGTGGCTCTGAATGAAGCGCAAGACCCCCATCTGCTCTTCGGTCAATTGCAAAATGCGCGCTTCGTCCTGTTCCAATTCCACGCCCAGGCGGGAATGCAGGGTGAACGAGCGGGCGAGCAAGCCTTCCACCAGGCGCAAGCGGTCATCGCCCAGCGCCCCGGCGCGTCCTTCATGCCCTTGAAACCAGGCAAAGCCGGCTTCGATGCGCGCGGTCAGGTCGTTCATATCGGCTGCGTCTATCAGCAGTTCGCGCGGCAAATCCGGGCGCAGCGCGGCGCTACCCGACACAACATCGGGAAAGACCACCATGTAGGCAATCATCAGGTAGCGGGGGTCCCAACCAGGCAACTCGCGCAATTTACTCAAGAGCGCGCCTTTGCTGTTACGCACCTGCCCCACCGGGTCTTTGATGGCGCGTTCTTCTCCGAACCGGTCGGTGCTGTACCATTGACTGAGCGCCGCGTCATAGCGCTTGCGGGTGGGCAAGCACGAAATCCGCTTCGCCGTCCTGCGCGCCCGAACCCGGTTCGCGCGTTTGCCAGCCCACGCTGTAAAACACAACATAGCCCGGTGGGAGATTCGCCAGCGCATCGAACGCCTTGCGTTCCGCGGAGCGCCTGGGGTCATCAAGAATGGATTGGGATAAGCGTTCAGGGTAGATTTTTGCCATTTTAGCGCTGTCTGATGATGGTCTGGATTTCCATGCTCAGGGATGAACAACCAATAACCCCAAATATTGTTCGTAAGCGTCGAAATCGCGGTCATTATGCAGGAGTTCGTGGTCGTGTTCGATGCAGTAAGTGGCGATCAGGCTGTCGATGGTCTTGCGGACGGTGACGCCTTTTTGGCGCAGGGCGCGATAGTTGCGCGCGCTCTGGACGGCTAACGCCGGGCTGACCATTTGCGCCTGAGTAAAACGGGTGAGCAGGCGGCGCGCGGTTTCAAAATCGGCATCGCTGCGAAAGCCTTGCAGGACTTCGGCCAGTACCAGGTCGCCGACCAGGATGGGGGTATTCTCCAAAGCCCGGTGCAGGAAGTCAGTTTGCGGATTCTCGACGCCGTTGAAGTAGTCAATCCAGACGGTGGAATCGACAAACAGCATGGTTAGTTCTCCGAAGCACGCGCCTGGCGCATGTCATCGAGATTGCCTTCCCACTTTAGTTTGCCGCGCAAATTGCGAACTTCAGCCTGCTCGCGCAGCAAGATAAGGGTTCTCAGGGCCTCCTGGACCACTTCGCGCTTGGTTTTGATACCGGTCAGCTTTTGGGCGCGTTCGATTAAGTCGTCATCTAAAACGATGTTGGTTCGCATGGTCGTCTCCAGGATGTGTATAAATAAACTGGTGTATGTGTATTATACCCCTTCTTTTCGTATTTCATCCCACTGGTTTGAAGTTCAAAATACCACTGAACGCGCAAAGAATCCCAGAACGCCTACCCACCAATGCCCAACAACAAGTCCATCCCAAGTGGAACGCCGATGGAAATTCGTCCGCCATAGAGCAGCCAGTTGAGCAGCCCAAAGCCGAGCCACAGCCCGCCTAAATGGAAAAGGGTCACTCACGTCTGTCCAGGATTAGAAGCGGAGATTTCGCGGCACGCAACTGTCGGACATACTCGTATCCGTCAACCCGCCGCTCGATAAGGAACTGAACAAGGCGTGGAAGTGTTTCCATATTCGTCTGAATCTCTCGGACGCCTTCCATGAATGGCTTGGCTACTTTCGATATGTCGCGTCCTACGTCTTCCACCCGTCTCTTTGTCTTGGACGCTAGATGGCTTGATTTAGCCTCCTGAATATCAATCGGAGAAAGAGAGTTGAACGCATCTGAATACCACTTCGATAACTCCTGGGCATAATGTTTTGCAGCCTCGAGTTCTCGACACAAAAACAGCGTTTGCAGCCGCGTTGCATGAAAAATGACCAACCTCTCGAAACTCAAAATACAGTATTCCAGTGGAAATTGTTCATCCAGGAAGATATTTCTCTCAGGGGAAAACAAAACTCGATAGTAATGTTCTTCTCGCAGCAACTGTTGAGTCAAGTCCCTCCAGGTGCGAAACCTATCGTTGTGGTGCCAGGCTTCTTCCGCCAGCGACAGGAGGGAAGAGAATGAAGCCTGCTCCCTTGCGCTGTTTTGAATGTCAATCCGATGAACAGTCTCGTAAATACGCGCGAGTTGTTGACTTATTTCTTGGTGTTGTTGAGAAAGCCAGGTGACAGGAACAGGCTGTGGGCAAAAAAGAGCGGGTCTTTGAGAAAGCGAAAGCCCCGTTCCACTAAGCGGGCATGATCGGGACCTAGGGAGATTGCTTCGGCG
>FWPV01014373.1_pt1 | contig 10018 bp, 7 predicted proteins | sample 2228371 | NCBI WGS metagenome assembly FWPV01 (sample SAMEA103939776, study PRJEB20133) | metagenome
CAGTTACAAGTCATAAGTATCAAAGTCAAGAAAAACTGTCTTGTTAATTTATTGAAAACCTACCATACGGACACACTTTTTGGGATGCTACCATTATTTGCAATGAGTACACAAGTATTGATAATAATGAAGTTGTTTATTTAGCAAAATTAAAGACCAATGTTGGTGGTATAGTTACATACGAAAGAAAGCTTTACCTAAGATGTTAAAAATAAAGGAAGTCATTTTTACAATAAAATTTACAAGGCCAAAGGAATATTGTATTAACGATTAATTATCTAATTTTGTATTTGTAAAAAAAACTAACGTTTAACTATCCAGTTTCAGGACAGCAAGGAAAGCCGATTGCGGTACTTCTACAGTACCAATTTGTCGCATACGCTTTTTACCTTTCTTTTGTTTTTCGAGCAGCTTGCGTTTGCGGGTTATGTCGCCACCGTAGCACTTAGCCGTAACATCTTTACGCAACGGCTTGATGGTTTCGCGAGCAATGATTTTGCTTCCAATAGCTGCTTGAATAGCCACTTCGAATTGTTGACGGGGAATAAGCTCACGAAGTTTTTCGCAAATCCTTCGTCCAAATGCGTAAGCATTATCCTGATGAATGAGGGTTGAAAGTGCATCCACTTGTTCGCCGTTAAGCAGAATATCGAGTTTTACCAATTTGGCAGGCCGATAATCGAGTGGATGATAGTCGAACGAAGCATATCCTTTAGAAATGCTTTTTAATTTATCGTAGAAATCAAAAACAATTTCGGCAAGCGGCATCTCGAAAATAATTTCAACACGGTCGGTTGTCAGGTAGTTTTGATTTTTTAAAATACCACGTTTGTCAATACAAAGTTTCATAATAGCTCCAACAAATTCAGCTTTGGTAATGATTTGAGCAAGAATGTAGGGTTCTTCTATATGGTCAATGTAGTTTGGAGCTGGCATACCCGAAGGATTGTGAACTTCGAGCACTTCGCCTTTCGTGGTATATATTTTATAAGAAACATTCGGCACGGTAGTAATTACATCCATGTCGAACTCACGGTCTAATCGTTCTTGCACGATTTCCATGTGCAGCAATCCAAGAAATCCACCTCTGAAACCAAAGCCCAAAGCTGCACTCGATTCGGGAATGAATGTTAAAGAAGCATCGTTCAGTTGAAGTTTTTCGAGCGAAGAACGCAAATCTTCATAATCGTCAGCATCGACCGGATAAATTCCAGCAAAAACCATTGGCTTAACATTTTCGAAACCGGCAATGGCTTCTTTGCAAGGATTTTCAACATGGGTAATAGTATCGCCCACTTTAACATCGCGAGCATTTTTTATTCCGGAAATAATATACCCCACATTTCCTGCAGAAATTTCGTCTTTGGGTTCCAAAGAAAGTCTTAAAATTCCTATTTCATCAGCATGATAATCCAATCCGGTATTAACAAATTTTACATGGTCGTTAGTTCGGATTGTGCCATTAAAAACACGAAAATAGGCTATCACCCCTCTGAACGAATTATACACAGAATCGAAAATAAGAGCTTGAAGAGGAGCATTCGGATCGCCCTGTGGAGGCGGTATGCGATTTATTATGGCTTCCAGAATTTCTGTTACCCCCATGCCTGTTCGTGCACTTGCTTCTATAATATCTTCACGCTTGCAGCCAATTAGGTCAACAATCTGGTCTTTTACTTCCTCGGGCATAGCTGCTGGCATATCCATTTTATTAAGAATAGGAATAACTTCAAGATTATAATCTATAGCTTTGTATAAATTAGAAATGGTTTGTGCTTGTATTCCCTGGGTAGCATCAACTACAAGAAGTGCTCCTTCGCAAGAAGCAATGGCTCGCGATACTTCATAGCTAAAATCAACATGGCCCGGTGTGTCTATAAGGTTTAAAATATAATTTTTACCTTGATATTGATAATTCATCTGAATAGCATGACTTTTAATAGTAATACCACGCTCTCTTTCCAAATCCATGTTGTCGAGCACCTGTTCCTGCATTTGTTTCTGATTCAAGGTGCCTGTAAATTCCAGCAAACGGTCGGCTAATGTGCTTTTGCCATGGTCTATATGAGCTATAATGCAAAAATTGCGAATGTGATCCATTGTTTAATCAAAATTTTTGCAAAGATAATGTAAGAAATAGATTTTTTAAAACATAGATGCATATCGTTCCTTATAATATTACAGTAAAATTTTTTTCTATTCAGAAAAAAAACGTAATTTCGAAGCATAAAAGTTATAAATTAAAACTTCTATGAATTCTATAAAAGACGTGAATTTTAAAAACAAAAAGGTGTTAATCCGTGTAGATTTTAATGTACCATTAAACCACAATCGTCAGATTATGGACGATACCCGCATACGGGAATCGTTGCCAACCATTATGAAAGTGTTAAACGACGGCGGTACGGTCATTTTGATGTCGCACCTTGGTCGTCCCAATGGCTATGAGCCCGACTATTCGTTAACTCCAATTGTTCCCTTGCTTTCCAAGCTATTGGGAAGAAATGTGATTTTTACCCGCGATTTGTTTGGCCCAAAAACTTTTGAAGTATGTGGTAAGATGAAACCCGGCGAAGTTGCATTGCTCGAAAACCTTCGCTTTTATCCGGAAGAAGAAGCCGGCGACGAAAAATTTGCCAAGGAATTGGCTTCGTTGGCCGATATATACATAAACGATGCCTTTGCTACCTCTCATCGTAATCATACCTCTGTTGCTACCATTGTAAAGTACTTTAAAGACAATGCTTACTTTGGACTGTTGCTCGAAAATGAAATTCAAAATCTCGACAAAGTATTATATGAAGCTGAACCTCCCTTTACTGCCATTATTGGTGGAGCTAAAGTCAGCACAAAAATTGGCGTAATTAAGAACTTATTGAACAAAGTAGATAACATGATTATTGGCGGTGGAATGGCATTTACTTTTATTAAAGCTTTAGGCGGTAAAGTTGGCGACTCCATTATAGAAGACGATAAAATTGACCTTGCCCGTAGCATCATTCAGGAGGTTATGCTTAAAGGAGTTAATTTGTACTTGCCAACCGATGCTGTGATAGCAAATGGATTTTCGAATGAAGCACAAACCCAGATTGTATCAGCCGATAGCATCCCCGACGGTTGGATGGGACTAGATATTGGTCCGAAAACACGCCGTCGCTTTGCTGAAATTATTACACACTCTCAAACCATTCTCTGGAACGGTCCTATGGGAGTATTCGAAATGGAAAACTTCCGCCAGGGAACCAAATCAATTGCCATTGCCGTAGCGTCGGCTACCATTAGCGGATCATTCTCGTTAGTCGGAGGTGGCGATTCTGTGGCTGCCATCAATCAATATAATCTTGCCGACCAAATGAGTTATGTGTCAACTGGTGGCGGTGCTATGCTCGAATACCTGGAAGGGAAAGAATTACCCGGAATCGCTGCTATTCGTAAAAAAGCAAGTGTTGAAAAAACTACCAAAAAGAAATAGTATATGATTCAAAACCTCCCAATTAGAGGCATTCAGGAAGCTGACCTGAAAGACAAAATAGTCCTCGTTAGAGTTGACCATAATGTAGTGAAAAAAGGTGTCATTTACGACCCTTATCGGATTGATGCTACTTTGGGAACACTTTACTACATAAATGCAAAAGGAGGAAAAATCATCTTAATGACCCATGTTGGACGGCCAAAAAATAAAAAAACCGGCGAAATTGATATTAGCTTCAACACATCGGTTCAACCCATTGTAGATTATTTGCAAAACAAATTACACATCAACATTGGTGTACCCGATTTTACAAAAGATGGCAACTATGGCTATTTTGGCATAGAAACTTCTATCAACCACATGATACGCGAATTAAAAGATGGAAAGTTAGATGCCATATACCTGCCCAACACCCGATGGTTTAAAGGAGAAGAGTCTAAGGGCGAAGATGCCGACCGCTTTGCTCATCAACTGGCAGGCCTTGCCGATATTTTTGTTAACGATGCATTTGGTTCGTGGCAGCCTCATGCTTCAACAGTAAAGGTAAATAAATACCTACCCTCTTATGCCGGCTTTTTAATGCAAAAGGAGCTGGCAAACCTCGATCGCATCTTTAATCCGAACAAACCTTTTTTGGCAGTTGTTGCTGGAGCAAAATTCGATACCAAAATTGAACCTTTGTACGCTTTACTAAAACAAGCAGACTTTTTAATGCTCGGCGGTGTTATTTACAATGCTTATCTCTGTGCAAAGTACAACATATCTATTAAGGGCATTGAGGAAGAAGACCTTGAACATGCCCGCAAGTTTGTAGAATTTGCAAGTCAATACAGCGATAAAATTATTGAATGCCCTTATATTATTGAATCAGACACATTGGAAGGAAAAATTGAAGGACAATATAGAACGCATGATATTCGCACACTGAAACCAGGCACTCAATTAAACTATGTACTCGATGTGTCAGCAGATAATTTCAAGGAACCTGAAATTGTCGACAAGTTTCATGCTGCTAAAACAATTTTCGTTAATGCTGTGATGGGTTATATGCCTTACTTTAACGAAGGTACCATAGCTCTCGATCAGATTATTGATGAAAGTCCAGATTCTGTAAAACTATACGGTGGTGGCGATACCATGCAGGAATTAAAACGACTTTTACCTGGATTGTACATTGTAGCACTTGATAGTCCACGATACTATATCTTTACAGGAGGAGGAGCTGTGTTAAAAGCCATTCAGGAAGGCACCTATATGGGTATAGAGCCAGTTAAAGCATTATTGAAATAACAAAAGAGGCTGTCCAAACGGGCAGCCTCTTTTATTTTCCCATAAACAATGTTATGCAGGATGAATTGCTTCTACGGGGCAAACATCTGCACATGCACCGCAATCAGTGCAAATTTCGGGGTCAATCTTGTAAATATCGCCTTCGGAAATAGCACCTACCGGGCATTCATCAATACATGTACCGCAAGCAGTACAGTCGTTTGAAATTACGTAAGCCATTGTTTTAACATTTTTGGTTAATCGCAGCAAAGATATACATGTATTTTAAATTGAAAAATGATTTTGGTTTTATTTTTCGTTAATTTTTTTCAGAACTCTCTAAAGCCAATAATTTTTCTAACATCATTTAGCGTTTTCTGAGCACTATAACGAGCTTTTTCTATGCCCATTTGTATAACTCTTTTTAAATAGGCATTATCGTTTTTCAAAGCTTCTATTCGTTCTCTTATAGGAGTTGTAAAAGTAATAATGTCTTCGGCAAGCTGTTTTTTCATTTCGCCGTAACGTATAGAGCAGTCGTTGTAGCGATCCAGAAAATATTGGTATGTTTCTTTACTCGACATAATCTGCATAAGGGTAAATAAATTCTTTACAGGCTCTGACATCGGTTGATTGGGTTCGGTAGGTCCACTATCGGTAACGGCACGCATTACTTTTTTCCGTATTACTTCCGGGCTATCTGCAAGGTTAATGGCATTACCTTCCGATTTGCCCATTTTTCCGCTTCCGTCTAATCCGGGTATTTTTATCAATTGATCGCCAAAATTAAATGCCACAGGCTCCGGAAAATATTCTACACCATACATGCGGTTAAAACGATTGGCAAACGTGCGGGTCATCTCCAGGTGCTGCTCCTGATCTTTTCCAACCGGCACTTTATGAGCCTTATGAATAATAATATCGGCGGCCATTAGAACAGGATAGGTCAATAAACCTGCATTTATATTATTGGGTTGCTTGCGGGCTTTTTCTTTAAAGGTTGTGCAACGTTCAAGTTCGCCTAAATAGGCATTCATATTAAGCAACAAATACAATTCCGGTATTTCTTTAATATCACTTTGACGATACAGCGTACATTTTTCCGGGTCAATGCCACAGGCAAGGTATTCTACCAGCACCTGACGAGTGTTTTCGAAAAGATTTTCGGGAGTAGGATGAGTAGTTAACGAATGCCAATCGGCTATAAAAAAGTAACACTGATATTCTTCCTGCAGTTTAAGAAAGTTACGAATAGCACCAAAATAATTTCCCAGATGAAGATTTCCTGTCGATCGGATACCACTTACTACTATTTCGCTCATTTTTTTCTTGCAAAAGTAAAGTAAGATTTTTAATCTACCTATGTATCACCTAAATTTTTTAAAAAGTAAATTGTGTAACTAATAATTCCTTACTTTAACGTAGCAACTCCAAACCACCTTGTAAGTTCAAATAGAAAATGTATTACTCTGAATATTCTGCCGACTAATCAGTAAAATAATGCAACCCATAATTTGGTATCGCAATGCTTAATTTTTCTTAAAAAATAATTATGCAGCCAAAATAATTTGGAATTATTCTAACTTATTCATACCTTTGAAAATCTAAAATAAAAAAATTATGAAATCGGATATTGAAATTGCCCAGGCGGCAAAAATGAAACCAATAACAGAAATAGCCAAAACATTAGGAGTTCCTGAAGATGAAATTATTCCTTATGGCAAATATAAAGCCAAAATTCCTTTAAAATTTATTGATGAGCAGAAAATTAAAGAACACAAACTTATTCTTGTAACAGCCATAACACCAACACCGGCAGGTGAAGGTAAAACGACAACTTCTATTGGGCTAACTCAGGCTATGAACAGAATTGGTAAAAAAACTACCGTAGTACTACGCGAACCTTCGTTGGGTCCGGTTTTTGGTATTAAAGGTGGTGCTGCTGGTGGCGGTTATAGCCAGGTTCTTCCCATGGAAGAAATAAACCTTCACTTTACCGGCGATATTTCGGCTGTTGAAAAAGCACACAACTTGCTTGCAGCATTAATAGACAACAACATTCAAAACAAAAAGCGAAATCTTGGAATTGACCCACGTACTATCCGCTGGAAAAGAGTAATGGACATGAACGAGCGTGCTCTAAGAAAAATAGTTATCGGCTTAGGAGGAACTACCGAAGGCATGCCTCGCGAAAGTGGCTTCGATATCACAGCTGCATCAGAAATCATGGCGATTCTTTGTCTTTCCAAAGATATTAATGACCTTAAAGAACGTTTGGGCAACATCTATATTGGCGACACCTGGGATGGTAAACCTGTTTTTGCACGCGATCTTAAAGCTCAGGGGGCTATGGCTGCTTTACTTAAAGAAGCCATTATGCCTAATCTGGTTCAAACCATAGAAGGTAACCCAGCCATAATTCATGGTGGTCCTTTTGCAAATATTGCTCAAGGAACAAATTCCATAATAGCTACTAAAATGGCTTTAACATTTTCAGATTATGTTGTAACTGAAGCCGGATTTGCCAGCGATTTAGGAGCTGAAAAATTCTTTAACATCAAATCTCAAATTGCAGGATTATTCCCCAATGCAACGGTTTTGGTTGCAACTGTTAAAGCATTGAAGTATCATGGAGGAGCAAAACTTGCCGAATTAAGTGTTCCTAACCCCGCAGCAGTCGAAAAAGGATTGGAAAACCTGGATAAGCACATCGAAAACCTGAGCTATTTCAACCTTAAACCTACAATTGCAATTAATCGTTTTCATACCGACAGCGACGAAGAACTTCAGGTTATTAAAAATCATTGCCAACAATTAGGAATAGATGTGTCTGTTATTGATGTGTGGGCAAAAGGTGGCGAAGGAGCCTTAGAATTGGCCGAAATAGTTGCACGCAAAGCCGATGCTTGTAAAACCTGCTTTAAGCCACTCTACGATTTTGACTGGCCAGTAGAAAAGAAAATTGAAACCATTGCAACAAAAATGTATGGAGCTGCAGGTGTAGAATATTCGCTCAAAGCACGACAAACACTTCAAAAAATCAATGAATTGGGTTTTGACAAGTTTCCGATATGCATGGCAAAAACTCAAAAGTCACTATCGGACGACCCGGCTAAGAAAGGCAGACCTCGCGATTTTATCATCAACATCAGAGAAATAGAGATAGCTGCAGGAGCTGGATTTATTATTCCAATTGCAGGAACCATTATGCGTATGCCAGGACTGCCTGATGTGCCAAGTGCCGAACTTATTGATATTGACAATGATGGCAATATTTCAGGATTGTTTTAAAAATTTTCAGCTATGAATTTTGCAACAATAACAATATGTATCGAAAACCTGAAATGTCACGGTTGTGCCAACACTATCAAAAAGAGCTTGTTGAAGATGAACGGTGTTCAATCGGTGAAGGTTAATTTAGAAAGCAGTGAAGTAGAAATTGAATTCGATGAAACCGTCAATAGCAGACAAAACTTTGTAGAAAAGCTTTCATCGTTGGGCTATCCAGAAAAAGGGAATAATACGTTGATTAAAAATGTAACCTCGTACGTAAGTTGTGCAGTAGGTCGCATGACTAAAAAAGCCGAGGACTAACGTTTTTCATCACTTTTTGGGAACATCGTTTTTTCAACGAGCTCGCACAAAATATGACCAATGGTTATGTGCAGTTCCTGAATTCTTGGTGTGTCCGACGAAGGGACAGAAAAAATATAATCCGAAAGAGGCTGAAAATCATTAGTATAATTACCCAGAAAAGCTATAGTTATCAGACCTTTGTTTTTGGCTACTTCAAAAGCACGAAGCACATTTTTGGATTTGCCGGAAGTAGATAGGCCTATCAATACGTCGTTAGGTTTTGCAATTCCTTCAACTAAGCGTGCAAATATTTCGTTATAACCATAATCGTTGGCTACAGCAGTAAGATAAGAAGTGTTGACATTCAGTGCTTCGCTCGGCAATGGTGGCCTATCGTAATAATAGCGTCCCGAAAACTCTGCTGCCAAATGCTGAGCATCGGCAGCACTGCCACCATTTCCACAAAACCAAACACTATTGCCTCTTTTGAAACAACTTACCAAAACCCTGTTTACTTCATTAATTTGTTCGATAAATTCTTCCGACGAGAACAGCGTTTCTCTTAATTGAATACTCGTTTGAAAACGGTTGCGTATGATGTCTGTATTATCCATGATATGTTTTCTTTGTATAAATCAACTTGCTATATAAAATATAAAAAGTTTCTTCCATTCGTTTCCAGGAATACTTGTTTTTAACAATAGCAGCCATAGCCGAAAAATCTTTTTCCTTGTTCTCGGTATAAAATTTTAAAATAGCCTGTGCTATGGCAGGTGCAAACGGATGAACAACATATCCCACTTTACCGTCGGGAACCATTTCGGGCAATCCTCCTACTTTAGTAACAATCATTGGCTTGTTAAAATGATAGGCAATCTGCGTTACACCACTTTGCGTTGCCGATTTGTATGGTTGAACGACAACATCGGATGCACAGAAAAAATAAGGCACAAGGTCATCGGGAATAAATTGTGCAAAAATGTGAAAACGGTTTTCTAAATGATATCGTTGTATCTGTTCGCGGTATCTCTGTTCGTCGTTGTAAAATTCACCTGCAACAATAACATCAAAATTGGCAAATGAGTTTTCAGTCAGGTGAACTGCTTCTATTAGCAAATCCAGCCCTTTATAATCGCGTATCAGTCCAAAAAACAGAATGTAATTTTTATTAACATCGAGTTTTAACAAGCCATTAGCTTCATCTTTGGGAATAATTTTTCCAAAATGGTCAAATAAGGGATGAGGACAATATTCTATGGGCATATTGGGGAAATCTTTCTCAATATCGGCTTTTACACTATGCGACATCACAACACATCCGTCTACAGCTTTCATGAAATATTTCGACAGCATTCTATCGCCGATACGTTTTTCATGAGGCTTGTAATTGTCAACCAGTGCTATAATTTTTGTATGACGATTCCTTTTGGCAATGCGGATTATTCTGCCAAAAGCAGGTGCTAAAAAGGGAATCCAATAGCGAACAATAACCACATCGGGCTTTAACTTTTTGAGTTCCAGACCTATTTTATACCAATTTAACGGTTGTATGCTATTGATTTTCCTGTCAATTTTCAATGAAGGTTTTTTAGCATTTTCTACAAATTGAGTTTTTCCGGGAAACAATAAAGAAGGGTATTGCAAAGTAAAAGTATAAATTCTAACATCCACTCCCGAGGCAGAAAACTCCTGAGCCAGTCG
>FWPV01014075.1_pt1 | contig 10017 bp, 7 predicted proteins | sample 2228371 | NCBI WGS metagenome assembly FWPV01 (sample SAMEA103939776, study PRJEB20133) | metagenome
ACCTGGTCCTGACCATGAGCCAGCAGCAGAAGAAAAGGGTGCATCAACTCGCACAGGCTGACGGGAAACCGATATTCACCTTGAAGGAGTTTGTAGGCGAAACAGGGGATATCGGCGACCCCTTTGGCAAAGACGAAGAGGTATACGCCCATTGTCGCGATGAGATAAAAAGGTGCCTGTATAAGTTATTGCCCATGCTGCTTCCCGACCGCTTATTGAAAGAATAGCACTTTCCTCTGGTTGTTTTGACTGCCCCAGTGCATGAATTTCGTAGCTGCGAGTCTGAAACATGTCCCCTGCCTTGTGGTGCAATGCTTTGTGCCGCTGCTCAGCAATCAGGCATTGTGAACGAATGCACAAGATGCTATAATGAACGGCGAATGTTGCTTACTTAAGGAGGGCAAATGGCAGGCATTGCATCGTATGGTGCATATATTCCTCTATACCGTCTGAGCCGTGCTGAAATCAACAAAGCCTGGGCTGCTATGTTTCCCGTCCCCGGCGAGAAAGCGGTTGCTAGCTATGACGAGGACAGCATAACCATGGCGGTCGCAGCCGCCAGGGACTGTCTGAAGGGTGTAGACCGGAGCAAAGTTGACCGGCTGTACTTCGCTTCAACGACCTCGCCTTATAGGGAGAAGCTGGCTGCATCAGTGGTGGCAGGAGCCCTGGGACTGCGCAAGGATATCTACACCATGGACTTCGCAGGTTCCCTGAGAGCGGGGACAAGCGCTCTCAGGGCAGCCTTTGACGCAGTTGACGCTAAGGCAGCGAAATGCGTCTTGGTCACCTGCGCCGAGACCCGCCTGGGCGCTCCAAAAGGTGACAAGGAATTGACCTTCGGCGACGGGGCGGCGGCTTTTCTTGTATCCGACACAGGTACAGCCGCCGATTTAGAGGGCAGCTACTCGGTGTTCCAGGAACTTCATGAAAGCTGGCGCTCCGATAAGGATACCTTCGTCCGTTCCTGGGAAGAAAGGTTCAGCCGGGAGGCCGGATATGGCCGCGTCGTACCGGCAGCAGTCAGCGCAGCCTTGAAGCAGTTAAAGCTGACGCCAGCCGATATCACTAAGGCTGCCATCTATACTTCCGACCCCAGATTGCTGGGCACGGTGGCTGGCAAGATAGGCTTTGAACCGTTCTCTCAGCTTGTTGACCCGCTGTTCATGACCGTGGGCAATACCGGCGCTGCACTGCCCCTGATGATGCTGGCTTCCGCCATCGAGGATGCCAGCGCGGGTAACAGGCTGATGTGCGTGGGATACGGCGATGGATGCGACGTCCTCATCATGAAGACAAACGAAAACATCGAGAAAATAAAGGATAGGCGGGGCATAAAGCGCCATCTGGAATCCAAAAAGATGATGCCCAACTATCTCAAGTATGTGCAGTGGCGCGGCCTCATGGAGACCGAGCCCCCACCCCGCCCTCCCATCAACCATATATCGGTGCCGGCACTATGGAGAGACATGGACTGGGGCCTTTCCCTGCACGGCGTTCGGTGCAAGAAATGCAGAACGCCTCAGTACCCGCCGCAGCGCGTCTGCGTCATGTGCCAGGCGCAGGACGACTTCGAGCCCTACGGCTTTGCCGATGTGAAGGCAACGCTGAACTCCTTCTCCCATGACAATCTGGCAGCAAGCATTGACCCTCCGACGACCATTGCAGCGGTCGATTTCGAAGAGGGCGGCAGAATCATCTTCAACATGACCGACCGTGAGCCCGATGAAGTAAAAACAGGCATGCCTGTGGAGATTACCTTCAGGAAAAACCATTACTGGGAAGGAATCCACAACTACTGGTGGAAGTGCATGCCGGTAAGATGCTAGGAACAGCCATATCCGGAACAGCCACACCCAGCTACATTAAGGAGGATAAATGGCAAGCGTCAAAGGAATAAGAGACAAGGTTGCAATCATAGGAATGGGCTGCACCAAGTTCGGTGAGCACTGGAATAAAAGCAAGAACGACTTGATTTTCGAGGCAACCAAAGAAGCTATCGAGGATGCCAAGATAGAGCCGAAAGATATAGAGGCAGCCTGGGCCGGCACCTGGGTATCCGGCTTCGACGGTCGCTGCCTGGCTGACCCGCTTAAGCTGCAGTATATACCCGTGACCAGGGTAGAGAACGCCTGTGCCTCGGGGTCGGATGCTTTCAGAAACGCCTGTTACGCCATAGCTGCCGGAGCCTACGATATCTGCCTGGCGGTTGGATTCGAGAAATTGAAGGACTCCGGCTGGAGCGGACTCCCCGACCAGCAGAGCCTGCCCAGCAACAGATATCCCGACAGGACTGCACCAGGAATGTTTGCCCTGATGGCGACCACCTACTTCGCCAAGTACAAGCTCAGCCCGGAAGAGGGCAAGAGAATGATTGGACTGGTGTCCGTGAAAAGCCATCACAATGGGACCCTGAACCCCAGAGCGCACCTGCGCAGAGAGGTAACCATAGAGCAGGTTATCAACGCTCCCATAGTTGCCTGGCCTCTGGGGCTTTTCGATTGCTGCGGCGTAAGCGACGGCGCTGCTGCTGCCATCGTCTGCCGTGCTGACATGGCGAAGAACTTCAGGCCCGACCCGGTCTATGTCAAGGCGCTGCAGATTTCCGTGTGCCCCAGCGAGGGCGAATTGAGGTCCGACTACGACTTCACCACAGTGAAGGCAACAGTTCGAGCAGGCGAGGCTGCCTATGCCGAGGCAGGGATAAAGAACCCGCGTGAGGAGATAAGCATGGCGGAGCTTCATGACTGCTTCAGCATCACCGAGGCTGTTACCTGCGAGGACCTCAAGTTCAGTCCCAGAGGGAAGGTAAAAGAAGACATAGAGTCCGGTTTTTTCAATCTCGATGGCAAGCTGCCAGTGCAGCCCGACGGCGGTCTGAAGTCCTTCGGACATCCTATTGGCGCCAGTGGCGTCAGGATGCTGTTTGAGATGTACCTTCAGCTTCAGGGCAGGGCAGACAAGCGCCAGATAAAGAACCCGAAATTCGGCCTGACCCACAATCTGGGTGGCATCCCGGTGAGCAACACCGTCAGCGTGCTCATCATCGGCCTGTAACCTCAAAGAACAAAACAGAGTGTAAAGGGCGACCCGCCTCAGGCGGGTCGCCCTAATATTGTCCGACGTGAAGTAAGGCATACTTGTGTCTAAGCTTCAATTCATCGGGCTATCAGAAGTGCTGCATCATTACAGCCTTAAGAACTTCAGGCAAAGTGCCCTGAAAACACTCGCTTTTTGAGAAACTTCATCGCCTCTTAGAGAATTCGTAATTCTTGGCGGTCTGGCACATAGCTCTCCAGTTATCGAGTTTGACGGCGGTGGGCATCTCGCAGCCGGTGCTAAGAATGAAACCACCATCACCGCCGACTTCATCGATCAGCTTCTTGCAGTAGGCTTCCACATCCTCTGGTTTGCCCAGGCACATCAAAGAGGAAGGTACGTCGCCGGCAAGGCATAAGTGATTTCGCAACACCTCTTTAGCGGTAAAGATATCGGTGGTGCCATCCAGAGCAAGAACCGCCGAACCACGGGGCAGCTTCTTAAAGTAGGGAATATTCTTGTCCCAGCACTGGTCCAGGTGGAACCAGGTGACGATGCCCTCGGACCACACGGCGTCCACTAGTTCTTGTGTATACGGCCACCAGAAGCGCTCGAATATATGCAGGGGGAACATTGCGCCCTCGGCTCGCTCCTCTGAGACGAAAGTTAACTTCGTGTCCCAGGCCTTGCAACCACTAATTATTTGCTCGATGTACTCACGGGTCACTGTCTTCAAGGCCTTCTCGACCAGCGCCGGGTAGTAGTAAAGATCTTCTATAAATTTCACCATGGAGCGGGCCATAGCAAACCTAAAGAATGGATGCATAGCGTGTGCAGTGGCAGGATTCAAGATAACAACTCCTCGCTTCTTCCACGTTTCAAGTGAATTCATAAAGCCTTGTGCCATTACCATCATGGCTTTGTCTAGTTCCCCTTTTGTTACATCTACGATGCGGAATTGGTAATCCTCGTTCAGAAACCGCTGCCAACCTATTTCGGCAACAGTATCGTAGTCTTCCCGTTTCATATACTCTTGCTCAATCACTTGCGCCGTATAGTTATTAGTCAACTCCTTACCTGGGAATTTCATCTTTATGCCCATGCTAATAGCGGAGAACAGCGGAGCATTAGGATCCTTCTCCGTGACGATAGACGCCAAATCCATGTCCCATCCGCCGGTATAGTCCCATACCTTGTCGATGGCGGCCCATTTTTGTTCTACAGTCATATTGAAGTACCAGTCCGCCACCGTCCAACCAGTGACCGGGGCATAGGCTGCTGTGGCCAGTATATCGACAGGAACATGGTCAGGCTTCTCCAGGCGGATTGCGGCCCATACCCTTTCTTCATGGGTCATAGTCTCTTTTGCCATTTTTCACTTCCCTCCTATCGATTTCATGCAATATGCCACACCTTCCATTGCGTCAGTGGTAAAGAAATCAGCACCAATGTATTTCTTGACCATCTCACTCGCTATACCGCCTCCAACCATAAGCTTGAATTGTTTCCTTAGGCCAGCCTCCTCAAGCATCTCCGCGGCTTCCTTCATGGCATCAAATACGCTAGTGATCAGTGCTGAGAAGCCAACAAAATCAGGTTTTACCTCCTTGACTTTCTCTACCACTAGGGCTGGGGCCACATCCACTCCCAGGTCGTGCACCTCAAATCCCTGTGCCTTGAGCAGCGCGGCAAACAGGTTCTTCCCCAGATCATGGATATCGCCCCGTAATGTACCGATTACCATCTTGCCCACCGGTTTAGGCGGGCGTACCTTATCCAATTGCGGTTCGAGAATTGCGGTCACCCCCTTGAAAATCTCAGCGGACAGAATCAGTTCGGCCAGAAAGTATTCGCCCTTCTGAAACCGTTCGCCTACGGTGACCATGCCCTGGCGGCACTCTTCAAGGATTTTAAGAGGGCTTTCACCTTTCTTAGATCTGCTTTCAACCAGGTTCAGTGCCTTATCCCTGTCGAGCTCTACGATGGCGAGGGCCAGTTCTCCGGACATCTTTGCCTCCTTAATCCATATTTTCGTGAAAAGGTTATACGACTATGACCAGACGGGAAAAAACAGTCTCATCCACGTAGCCAGAGTATATAATGTAGATCACAGTTTTGCTATATTTACAGTACCATAATATTACGTATTTTTTACGGTCAAAAGAGGGGTATTATTGGGTAGATAAGAGGTAGGTCCTCAGATTGGCTTTTTTGTTCTTTATTCCCAGCTTGTCTCTAACATTGCTACGGTGACGATCGATTGTTTTTGTCGATACATTCAGCACTTCCGCTATTTCTTTAGTAGTTTTGCCCTGCTTGACAAGATTAGCCACCTGGATCTCCGCGGGTGTAAGGTTGGAAAGCCTGGTGTATGATCTATCTGCGAACGGGGAGATGATATCATTCAAATTCGACTCCATGATACTCAAAAAAGCCTGGACTTTTTGATCTTTCGCAACTTTCTTCGCTTCTTCCAGGTAAGGCCTGACTAATTGCCTTATACTAAAGAGTACCCCTTCTTCAAATTTTGCCTGGTCTTCCTCTCTCATCTTCAACAAGGTTCTTAGCGCGTTATTTACCTCTTCAAGCTTGAGCTTGTTGGCTTCTAATTCCGCCTTCTGTTTTTCTAACAGTTCCTCTTTCTTCTTTTGATCAGTTACGTCCATAGTAATAATGCCAAGTTCATCGCCCACTTTGAAAACCTTAGCCTTCCAGCGCTGTTCTCCAAACATAGAAGGAGCAATTACGTCATCAGTGATAATAGGCACACCAGTTTTCAATACATCTAAAAGAGTTTTTATATCTCTCCGCTTCAATTCTGGCACTATTTCAACAATGTTCTTGCCTAGCAGATCCTCTCTTCGGGTCCCGGGAGGATAAAGCTTAAGTGTTGCGTCATTAACGGCAATCAAATTGAGTTTTGAATCAAAAATGGAAAATGATTCAGTCGCTGACTTTGTGAAAGCAACCCACCTTCTTTCAAACAATTTGTCGTTAGTGATGTCTTGACCAAATCCCATATCAATGAGTTTCCCTATTCGTTCATTTGTCTGACGTTTTTTATTCGATTTCAGATTACTAGGCATTCTTATCCCTGCTATGCATTCGGCGCGAATCCTTGCAGCCTTTGCAGCGGTCATGCCATCCTGAAACTGACGACCGGCCTTTTCCTCGATTTGCTTACCATCTTTACGATAGACAACATAATATACTTTCTCTCTTTTTCTGTATCTATTCCTCTTTCTCCGAATGTAGTAGACACCGGGATACTTTGTTCTATTTCGCGTCGAAGCAGGCATCGTAATTTTTCTCCGATTGATTTTGCTGGGTAACTTGCTGGGTATTGTAGTCAACCGAGCGCCAGCGTCCATAAACGGTACCGATATACCCAGTATTTCACCCTGCGTTTTCTAACTCTAAAAGTACAAGGTGAGTTTAGAGAAGTCAAGTTTGCGCAATGTTTCTAGTCCTTCCTTAACGTTCCACTGAATGAAGTTTCGGAGAAGTTGGCGACGACATAGCCCTTTTTGACAACCGCTTTCACCAACACCCTGCCTGTGTCAAATGCTCATCTTTGCCATGCGGCGGTTCGCGAACCGTCCCTAAATATTTATGGGCGAAATCCGCGCCACAATGTGCTATACTAACCCAAACATGTCTTTTCCTTCTTAGAATCTCAAGCGCTTTCACTTTGAATGGAGGTGGCGATAATGAGGAAGTTGAAGGCTGAGGAAGTAAGAAAGGTCTGCGACCCCAACAGCTTTGGATTTGAAAGCACCGAGAAGCTTGAACCTGTTCAGACCATCATCGGTCAGAGCAGAGCCCTTCAGGCTATCCAGTTCGGCCTGGGCATACAGAACTACGGCTTCAATATTTATGCCGCAGGTCTGCCGGGCACAGGCAAGAGGACAGCCATCGTGGCTTTCCTGGAACGTATAGCCAAAGACAAGGATGTGCCGCCCGACTGGTGTTATGTGCATAATTTCCAGGACCCCTACAGACCGAAGGCACTCAGGCTGAAGGCCGGCATGGGTGTTCAGTTCCAGAAAGATATGAAGAGATTCATAGAGAACGCTCAGACGGAGATGCGAAAAGAGTGTGAAAGCGACGACTACACGAGGAGGCGAGATGCGATTGCACACTCCTTTAACGAAAAGAGAGAAAGGCTGTTCAACCAGCTCAATCAGATGGCGCACGAGAAAGGCTTTGCCATCCAGATGTCCCCCATGGGACTGCTTCTCATACCGATAATCAATGGCAAACCCCTATCGGAGCAGGAGATGCTGGCGCTTGTCCCCCCGCAGAAGGAGGAACTCGCCATAAAGCGCGAGGAGATTCAGGACCAGATTAAAGAGGCTATGGCACAAATGAGGACCTGGGACAGGGAAACCAGCGAACAGATTGAGAAGATGGATGAGGAGGTGGTCAGGTTTGTGCTTGATGCTTCCATTGAGAACCTGACCAAGAAATATGCTGAGAACCCTGATGTAGGCGAATACTTGAAGGTGGTGGAGAAGGACATCATTGAAAACAGGAACCTTTTCCGCTCCCCTCCGGAGGCAGACTCCGCTAACCCATTTATGCGCATGGCTCTCGTGCAGACCTTCAGGAAGTATGAGGTGAATGTCCTGATAGACAACTCGCACCTCAAGGGAGCTCCGGTTATTATCGAGACCAATCCAACATTCAATAACCTTGTGGGTCGTCTGGAAAAAGAGGCATATTTTGGTGCCGTATCAGGCGATTTCACCATGATTCGCGCCGGCTCCCTGCACAAGGCAAACGGCGGATACCTCGTGCTCAGAATAGATGACGTGCTGCGCAATCTGCTGTCATGGGATATCCTCAAACGCTCCCTCAGAGAGCAGAAGATTATCATCGAAGACCTGGCGGAGCGTTTCGGCTTCCTTAGCATGAAAAGCATCCTGCCAGAACCCATACCTCTGAACATCAAGCTTATACTGGTCGGAGAGAACCTTTATTACCACCTGCTGTATACCCTCGACCGCGAGTTCGCCGAGCTGTTCAAGGTCAAGGCAGATTTCGATAGCAGAATGGACTTGAACAAAGAAAACCTCAAGCAGTACACTTCTACGCTCTGCGCTGTTTGCGGCAAGGAGAAACTGCGCCATCTCGACAAGAAGGCTGTAGCCAAGATTATCGAACACAGCTCCAGGCTTGCCGAAGACCAGCGCAAGCTATCGACAAGGTTCGCCGAGATTGCAGACATCATAAGGTATGCGAACTACTGGGCAGGCGAAGACGGCGCAAAGCTGATAGGCAGCCAGCATGTCACCAAAGCCATCGAGCAGAAAGTGTATCGTTCGAATCTGATATATGAGCGCATCAGGGAGCTGATAGAGCGGGATGTGCTTAAGATTGAGACCAAAGGCGAGGCGGTCGGACAGGTGAATGGCCTCTCTGTGATTGCCTTCGGGGACCTCTACTTCGGAAGGCCCAACCGCATCACCGCCAGCATAGCCGCCGGGCGCGAAGGGGTGGTAGATATTGAGAGGGAGGCGAAGCTGGGCGGACCTATTCATACGAAGGGCGTGCTCATACTCAGCGGCGTGTTGGCGGAACGCTATGCCACCACCACACCGTTATCCCTGTCCGCCCGCCTCGTCTTCGAGCAGAGCTACGAAGAGGTGGACGGCGACAGCGCCTCGACCGCAGAGCTGTATGCCCTGCTTTCGGCGCTCGCCAATGCGCCTGTGAAACAGGGCATCGCCGTCACCGGGTCCATCAACCAGAAGGGCGAGGTGCAGGCAATCGGCGGCGTAAATCAGAAAATAGAGGGCTTTTACGATGTATGCAAAGCCAAGGGCTTGACTGGCGAGCAGGGCGTGATAATCCCTGAAAGCAAGGTGCAGAACCTGATGCTCCGCGAAGATGTGGTGGAGGCAATAAAGAAAGGTAAGTTCGCCGTGTACAGCGTGAAGAATGTGGACGAGGGCATAGAGATTCTCACTGGCAGTAAGGCTGGCAAGATGCTCAAGAGCGGCAAGTTCCAGAAGGGCTCGATTAACGCCATGGTCCAGGACCGATTGGAGCAGCTTGCCAAAGGACTGAAAGAGTTCGAGAAGAAACCGGAGGAAAAGAAGAAAAAAAGCAACAAGAACAACCATTCCTCATAACAGACAAAGAACCAGACAAGGGGCTTAAGCCCCTTGTCTCCTTTCTCATCGTGAAGGAGGCATTTTGGACAAGTATCTCAAGGCGACAGCTACTTTCGACTGCGACAGCGAAGCCATAAGAAAGAAAGCGCAGCAACTGACGGAGGGAAAGGCCAATGACATCGAAAAGGCGAAAGCCCTGTTTTATTTCGTCAGGGACGAAATCCCTTACAATCTCTATGCGCCGAAGCATATGCCGGAGCACTTCAAAGCCAGCAACACGCTCGCCCGCGGCACAGGTTACTGCGTTCAGAAGGCGGTGCTCCTGATTGCCTTGGCTCGCGCTGCGGGAATACCAGCGCGGCTGTGCTGCGCCAAGATAAGGAACCACCTTGTGCCGCCCAAGGTCCTGGAGAGGCTTAAAACAGATATATTCCCCTGGCACGGCTATGCCGAGCTATACCTCGACGGTAAATGGGTCAAGGCTACGCCGGCTTTCGACATCAGGATGTGCCGGGAGCACAGGTTCATACCGGTGGAATTCGACGGACGCAGCGATGCCGCGTTCCCATCTCACAATCTGGATGGCAAGCCGCACATAGAATATCTCCTTGATAGAGGTATCTTCGATGACGTGCCTCTCGACGAAATCCGCAAGGCATTAATCGAAAGAAACCTGCTCGACCCCGAAGCGCTGAGAAATTTGAGTTAGAAAAAGGGCGCACGATAGTGCGCCCTGACCCTTCTTATAACCCCACAACACCGAAGGCTTGACACTTAACCAGATATTGTGTTATTTTAATTATGGACATATGTTCATAACTGGAACTCAAACGCAGGTGAAATCCGATGCCCAGACCTG
>FWPV01017288.1_pt1 | contig 10017 bp, 5 predicted proteins | sample 2228371 | NCBI WGS metagenome assembly FWPV01 (sample SAMEA103939776, study PRJEB20133) | metagenome
ACAGATAATTTACAGCATAATAACAATTAATCACAAATAAAGAAATTATACATTATATGCCCTGATAATTTTAAAATATGATTTTATTATTAAATTTGTTCAGAGCAACATACCTAAACTATGAATAAACTCAGACTACCTTTCTGTATTTCTTTATTTATATTGGCCTTAAATTCAGCCAACTTCAGGATAACCGCCCAGGAAGAGGCAGATACAAAACTCAAAAGCTTATTCCTTGAAGCCGAATCATATTTCCTCTTCGAAGAATATAAGGATGCCCTCCCCTTATACCAGCGCATCCTTAAAGCCGACCCTGATAATTACAATATCAATTATAAAATTGGAATCTGCTATATCAACGATGTATATCAGAAACATAAAGCGATCTCTTATCTTGAAAAAGCCGTGCAGGGAACAAGTCCGGCATACAGGCAGAACAACTTCAAGGAGCGGATGGCGCCTCTTGAAGCTTACTATTATCTCGGCAATGCATACCGGATCAATAACCGTCTTAATGATGCAATAGATGCATATAACCAGTTTAAAAAAATACTCGACCCGCTTGTTTACGATGAAGAACTCGTTGATCAACAGATCAAAGCCTGCAAAATAGCTGCCGATTTACAGTCAAGGCCAAATTATTATATTTCAGTTAACCTGGGTGATAAAATTAATGGCCGGTTTGAAGAAATAAACCCCGTTATCTCGGGCGATGAATCAGTGCTGGTATTTACCCGTAAACTTCAGTTTTATGACGCCGTCTTTTACTCCGAAAAAATAAACGGAAAATGGTCAGAACCTGTCAATCTTACGCCTTCATTTGGCGTCGACGGTAATTCTTATTCAACCGGACTATCTTATGATGGCAAAGAACTATTTGTTTACAGACTCGATGATTTTGACGGCAATATTTATGTAAGCAAACGTGAAGGCAATAAATGGTCAAAACTGGTTAAACTGAACGAAAATATTAATACAAAGTATTGGGAATCACATGCTTCTGTTTCCAAAGACGGAAAAACTCTTTATTTTACCAGTAACCGTAAAGATGGCTACGGAGGACTTGATATTTATAAATCTGAAAGAACAAAAGGGGGCGACTGGGGCCCGGCAATTAACCTCGGACCTGTTGTAAATAGCAAGTATAATGAAGAAACACCTTTTATTTCTGAAGACGGCAAAATTCTCTTTTTCAGTTCCATGGGGCATTCAAGTATGGGAGGTTATGATATTTTTTACAGCATAAGGCTTGATAACGGACAATGGACAAAACCTGTAAACCTCGGATATCCGGTAAATACTACCAGTGACGACCTTTTCCTTACACCTGTAAAAAACGGTGAATTTGCATATTATTCAACCTATGACCCTGCCGACAGTTACGGACTTGCTGATATCTATAAGCTGGAAATATTCTCTGACAGGCATCCCAGAAAATTTATCCTTAACGGTATAACCCGTGTTGAAAGTGAATTAAAAATTGATTTCAGCAAAATTACTGTTAGCTTAATAAACAAGAAAACAAAAACTGTAATTGATAAAACTCAGGTTAACCCCGATGGTACGTTTACCTTAAATGCCTTATCAGGCGATTTCGAGATGGTATTCCATGGAGACGGAATTCAGAAAACTACTGAGGACATTTCCATACCTATTAATAATCCGTCAAATATTATCACTTATTCGTCACCCTTACTGGCACCCGGACCTACCAAAGAAGAAAAAGCCGGAACAGTTACACCCGAAGCCTTAAAAAATATTCCTGAACTTATCTGTAGCATCGACAGGCTTGATGTTACAAGCGGAGACCCTATCGCTATTAAACTCGAACTTGAACGCAACACAAAGCTGACAATAGAAACTTACCTTAACGAATCACTGCTGAAAACAGAAGAATTTGATATTAGCCGCAGAAAATTTGTATATATGTTCACTCCTCAACCCGGCAGCAACCTGCTGAAACTAACGCTTACCGACCGGGAAGGCAATGTTAATACCCATGAAATAATTATTAATTACACTCCGTCAGCTGAAGAAATTGCTAAAATGAAGAAAGGGCCATCTTACGAATCCACAGTGGCTGACTTTTATAAAGCCCTGACAAGCATTTCTGAAGGAAAACTGAAAACATTCCTTGAAAAAACAAATTTCGATTCACTTCATTTTTCATCATTATTTGATCTATATAAATATCTTATTGACAATGCGATAGCTAACGGATATTCGGTTGACGATGTCGACAGGTTGTTCATCCGGTTACTTGCTGCAAAAGATATTAACGTATTTCATAATGACATGCTTTACCTGTCTTCGGGGAATCTTAAATCAACGCTTGACACTATCGACCTGCGCAAACTTAACCTGTTTTATCCCCTGGAATATCTTAATTTGTTACATAAGTCTGCATCCCAGAATAATTACGACAAATCTGATTTACGGAAAGTTATTTTATCATCACTCAGTACAGGGGATGAAGATGTTAACCGCTTTATCAGACTGCTGAAAGAATATGCCGATGATAGCCTGAAAAATGTACTTCAGCAGACAGATTTGACAAAACAGGGAATCAACCAGCCTTCGGCACTAATAAATTACATAATTCAAAACTACCCCTCACTTGAAACCAACCTGGATAACGCACTCAATAAAGCTGCCATTAACCTCGATATGATGTTTTTATATCAGAGTTTACTTTTCGCATCAGATGACAGTCTGAGGAATACGTTATTAAGGCTCAATACTGAAAAAGAGAATATAATAACATCGGGTCAGCTTATTGAATACCTGTGGAAAAAGTCGGCCACTGATGGTTATTCTCTTGAAGAGCTCATCAATCTTATTGATCATATACGCAAAGATCCATACTATTATGTAGATATGTTCAGAAAACTGCTTGCTTCCAAAGCCAAAGGCAGTTTGAAAACTGTGCTCGATGAAATTGACGTTCGTGCTTTACATCTTGATACCTTTGAAAAATTACTCGATTATTTGTTACGGCAATCGGCGAATTACGATTATAATCGTGAAACCATTTACCGTCTGCTGCTTGATCTGATTAATCCGCGGGATGCCGAAGACTTCGTTGCAATGATCAAACGTTACGCCGGCAAAAATATACTTGACGCTATTAACGCAATTGACCTTCAGTTATATTCCACGCCGCTTGAAGTGATTAAATACCTGCTGAGTGTTTCTGAACAATATAATTACACCGAACGCGATATTTTAAATCTGTTGCTGAAACTGATTTTTGAAAAACGGCAATGGTTGGAAGAACAAACAGGTTTTGGCAGGGCATTACTCGATTATCTGACAAAACCGGGCGTAGCACGCACATTAATAATAATTAACGGAATCATTCTTATTCTGATCATTTTGTATGTATTCCGCAAAAAATCAAAGAAAAAGTAATACCTGCCATGACCAGTCAATTGATAACCCGCAATCTATTTATTCATCTTTTACTTTCTTGTATTCTGTTTTCACGGGTTATTTATGCGCAAAAAATTGTTCCGACCAATGATGATATTTATGCTGAAGCCGAAGAATATGTTTTTGCGGGCGAATATAATGAAGCACTTCCTCTGTATATTCAGTTATATGAAAAAGGCTTTAAAACAGCCAATATTAATTTTAAAATAGGGGAATGTTACATTAATATTGCCGGACAGAAAGATAAGGCTGTCCCATACTTAGAGAATGCCGTTAAAAAAGCGTCACATGCTTTTTCCGGAAAAACGCTCAATGAAGAATATGCTCCTGTTAAATCATACCTCTACCTCGGATTGGCATATCAATTAACCTATAACTTTAATAAAGCCAGGGAATGCTATTCTGAGTTGCTTAAACTGGCCGACAGTACGGATAATCACGAGAGCACACTGGCCGCATTCTTCCTCAAACAATGTGATAATGCCGAAGAGCTCGTTAAAGCTCCTGCCGAGGTTGAAAAAGAAAAACTACCTCAAATTATCAATAACAATTTCTCAAATACACGTCCGTTGGTGCTTGCAGATGAACAGCTTATTTTTTATATCAATCAGTTCAAATTTTATGATGCCGTAATGCAGGCTGTAAATTCAGACAATGGCTGGCAGGAACCTGTCAACATCACCCCGCTGGTCAGATCTGACGGAGATCATCTCCTGACAGGTATTGCTGCTGACGGTAATATGTTGTTATTTACTGCTTATGACCCCTTGAAGAGCGGTGAAATATTTTTCTCACAGAAAATAAACGGTAAATGGACGCCTGTAATAGAACTGAATGATAACATCAATTCTGTTTTTAATGAAACCCATGCAAGCCTTTCGCCCGATGGTCATATACTTTATTTCACAAGCGACCGTAAGGGAGGTTTCGGTGGACTTGATATTTACAGGTCAGAACTTATTAACGGCGAATGGGGACCTCCTGTAAATCTGGGGCCTGTAATTAATACCATGTTTGATGAAGAATCGCCATTTGTTTCATCTGACGGCCTAAAACTCTTCTTTAGCTCAAAAGGTCATTATAACATGGGAGGATATGACATTTTTTACAGCCAGCTCGAAAACGGAAACTGGTCAGCGCCTGTCAACATAGGTTATCCGGTGAATACTCCTGATGATGACTTATTTTACTTCCCTGTTGATACCGGCTCTCTGGCTTATATACCTGTTATTGACCCGAAAACACGGCAGTCGGACATTTTTCGCATCAGGCTTAAAAAATATGCCAATCCGGCCATGTATATTATTAACGGAAAAGTAGCCATTGAACAGGGCGCGGAAATCAACCCGGCTGACATTAATGTAACCTTTGTTCAAAAAGAAAACCTCGATACGATTGGTGCGGTTTCTCTTAATGAAGAAGGAAAATTTCAACAGAAAGTGCCTCAGGGAACCTTCAATCTGAGTTTTTCAGATAACACAGGCAAATTATTAGACTCGGAAGAACTATATATACCGCCATACTTCGCCCAGGAACAGCTGGTTTTTAACACCACCATTTCAGTAAAGGGCAAAAAGACATTTGACACGCTATACATTGAAAATATCCTTTTTGATTTTGACAAAACCAGTCTGTCTGCTCCATCTATGCTGATGCTGAATTCGCTTGCCGAATATATGAAAAAATATCCACAGATATTCCTGCTGATTTCAGGTCACACAGATGCTCTGGGAAGTGAAGAATACAATCTTAAACTTTCTGTCAACCGCTCCAGTTCGGTTGCCGGTTACCTTAAAAAACAGAATATCAATCCTGTAAGACTTTCTGTTAAAGGATTCGGAGAATCAAGCCCTGTAGCAGAAAACACTAACCCCGACGGGACAGACAACCCTGAAGGAAGGGCTTTAAACAGACGAGTTGAATTGCAGTTGAATGATTTGCCGGAAAATTGCCTTGTCATAAAAAAGAATAATATACCGGAATATCTTAAAGTTAAAAATAAATAACTTCAGGTGTTCATTGAGTTTTGTTTGAAAAATAATAACATTGGGGAGCACTAATAAATTGAAAAATAAATATTAGCAATACATCATTATTATTGTTAAATTTGTTTTAAACAAAAACCCGATTCATGAGAAATTTACTTTTACTCATATTTGCACTGTCAATGTTTCCGGATATATATGGACAGCTCAGGAAATCTGAATTAAAAGAATATTTCCTTGATGCCGAATTCTTTTTTGCTCAGGAAGAATATGTTGATGCTTTGTATGATTATATGGAATTATATAATAACGGCTTCAGGGAGAACGCCAATATCAACTACCGTATCGGAATATGCTATCTTAATGTGCCCGGACAGAAAGATAAGGCAATCTCATATCTTAATGCTGCCGTTAATAATGTGAGTAAAAAATATAAACCGGGATCATTTAAAGAAACCAAAGCTCCTGTTGATGCATGGCTGTATCTGGGAAATGCTTACCGCATTAATAACCAGCTTAACAAAGCCATTGAAATATACCAGAAATATAAAACCCTTACCAAATCAGCAGACGAAATACGTTATACTGATCAGCAGATAGCTGCCTGTCAGATTGCTATTGAATTTATGCGTAATCCGGTTAATGTACGCAAGACAAACCTTGGTTCACCAATCAACACCAGCTCTTCCAATTTTAAAGCCGTAATATCAGGTGACGGTAAAACACTCGTTTATATGACCGAATTGCCGTTTTACGATGCCGTATATTTTTCAAAATTTGAAAACGGCGCATGGACAGAACCGGTAAATATTACTTCTCAATTGCAATCAGACGGAAACCAGTATGTTTCGTGTATATCCCATGACGGTACCGTACTATATCTCACCCGCGAGGACAATTTCAACAGCGACATAATGGTTAGCCGTTATGAAAATGGTGTATGGACAAAATCCGTTCCGCTTGGCGGAAATATTAATACCAAATTCTGGGAGTCTCATGCTTCTGTTTCAAAAGATGGAAAAACCCTTTACTTTGCCAGTAATCGCAAAGGCGGACCCGGAGCAATGGATATTTTCAAATCTGTTTTAACTGCAGGCGGGCAATGGGGTGAACCTGTTCCCCTCGATAATACAATTAACACTCCCCTTAATGAAGATACTCCTTTTATTACTGATAATGACAGCCTGCTTTATTTCAGTTCACAGGGGCATACTTCCATGGGTGGTTATGATATTTTCCTTTCCAGACTCACCACTTCAGGCACCTGGTCCGATCCGGAAAATTTGGGCTATCCGGTTAATTCAACCGACGATGATTTATTTTATTACCCATGGAATAACGGTATGATAGGTTATTTTTCAATGTTCGAAGAAGGTTCCTTTGGCAAGGAAGATATTTATGCCCTTCAGCCTTATGCAGACAAACCTTATTATGAATTACTGGCTGACCTGCTTTCGGAAAAGACGGCCGAAACAGCCGGAACCGCTCCAGAAGAGACTTACACCCAACCCGATCAGGTAACTGAAACGTCATTAACCAAACCGGTTGAAACAAAAGATACATCAATAACACAACCTGCAAAAAAGCCCGCTGAAAGAACAGTTCAGGAAATATTACTATTGCCGGTTTATTTCAATTTTGATAACTATCAGTTATCTGATGAAGGGAAAAAGAATCTTGAAACTTTTGCCGGACTGCTGAAAACTATGCCTGATGCCTCAGCCAAATTATATGGATATGCCGATGCTGTAGGACCGGCACAATATAATCTTACCCTGTCGGAAAAACGGGCAATTGCAGCCATGAAATACCTTGTCAGCCTGGGTATTGAAGCAAAACGACTTTCGGCAACCGGAATGGGAGAAACCAATTTTGCAGCTATTAACAAAAATCCCGACGGAACAGATAATCCCGAAGGCCGCCGGCTTAACCGCAGGGTTGAATTCGAAATTTTCGGCATTGATAATGAAAAAGTTATAATCAAACGGCCATTAATCCCCGAACATTTGAAATATAAAAAAGAGTAGCCTGACAATTTGAACCAGTTATTCATTTGAGTTTGTCTATTAATTTCTTAAATTTGAAATGCCTCTAAACCAAATGATATGCGGTATATTTTTGCTTTTGCCTTGTGGAATATTCTTTTACCTGTCTCAGCACAGGTTCAGGATAATGCATTACTAAAGGAATATTTCGATGATGCGGAATACTTCTTCTATCGTGAAGAATATAGTGAAGCTGTCTATTATTATAAAAAGCTACTTGAAGCATTTCCTGATAATGCGAATTATAATTTTAAAGCCGGCGAATGTTACCTGAACATCCCGGGAGAAGAACCAAAAGCCATTCCGTATCTTGAAAAAGCTGTTAAAAGTGTTGTTGAGAAAAAAAAATACCGAAAAAAACTCTTTGAAGAAAAAAACGCCCCTCTGCATGCCTACTACTATCTGGGTAATGCATACAGAATCAATAACCAGTTGGATAAAGCCCTGGAATGTTATAAAACGTTTATCGCTTCGCCGTTTTACCCCGGAAATTATAATGATGAGATTGTTGAAAATGAAATACAATCATGTGAACGCGCAAAAATTATTCAGGATAGCCCGGTTACGCTTACCGAACAAGCATTGCCTGGGCCTGTAAACACATCAGCAGCCGAAATCCATCCGGTTGTATCAGGTGACGAAAAAACAATAATCTTTATACGAAGGCTTAAATTTTACGATGCTGTACTTCAATGCCAGCTCACTGATACCGGATGGACAGCTCCCATAAACCTCAATCCGCTTATAGGCTCTGATGGCGATTTTTATCCTGCTTGCCTTTCAAATGACGGCAAAGAACTTTATCTTATAAAAAACTCTCCTGAGGGGAAAGATATATATGTCAGCTATTTTAAAGACAATACATGGACAAAAGCTGAAAAACTCGGCAAGTCAGTTAACAGCAAAGCCGACGAAACATCTGCATGCATTTCAGAGGACGGACAATTTCTTTACTTTGCCAGCAACCGCCAGGGAACTAAAAAAGGGCTTGACATATACATATCAAAGCGTAACACAAACAATCAGTGGGGAAAAGCCAGAAATGCAGGCAGAATGATTAATACTCCTTTTGACGAAGATAGCCCCTGTATCACAAACAAAGGTAAAACCTTATATTTTAGCTCCAAAGGACATTTCGGCATGGGCGGCTTTGACCTCTTTTATTCCAGCTACAGGGATAAAAAATGGTCAGAACCTGTTAATGCGGGTTCCCCTATTAACACCACTGCCGACGATAACAATATGACCGTATTGTCGGGCGGCAGAGTAATATATCGTTCAAGAATCAGCAAAGATAATGAAGCACCTGAAGATATATACAAACTGACCATTGAATCGTATCTGCCCCCTCTGCATTAAAAATATATAACTCTACTAATGCCAGCAGGTGACCGCAAGTAACCCATATAAGACAACCATTCGCCTCAGGGCACTTGAACCTGAAGATCTAGAACTTTTGTATCGCTGGGAAAATGATATGGAAATATGGGGAGTAAGTAATACCATTAACCCATATTCACGCTATATTCTCGAAAGATATATCGAAAATTCACATCTCGACATTTATCAGTTAAAACAATTAAGGATGATGATTGATGTGAAAACATCGGGGATGAAAAAACCCCGTACAATAGGCACCATCGATTTATTTGATTTCGACCCCTATCACAACCGCGCGGGAGTGGGTATCCTTATCGGAGAAAAATCATACCGTAAAAAAGGCTATGCTTCACAAGCCCTGTCACAATTTATTAAATATGCGTTTAACACCCTTCAGTTGCACCAGCTATACTGTAACATTGCCACCGATAACCTCGAAAGCTTAGGCTTGTTTACCAAAAACGGTTTTCTTATAACAGGCGAAAAAAAAGACTGGCTAAAAACTACCTCCGGATATAAAAACGAGTATTTACTCCAGCTTATTAATTCTGATATTACCCATTACCGGTAAACTTGCATTTTATTACTTGTTTCTGCTGGTCATTATAAAATTGCGCAGCAAATAATGCTTTCTTCAAAATATAGTGGAAAATATCAGAAATAATTCATAACTTTAATAATACTTGATTTCAATATTACTATTATATTGAAAATTAATAATATAGTGAATTCTGCATTTAAAATAATACTGGCTGCAGGCGTTTTCACAGTTATTGCAACACAATTTACCTGTGCTCAGAATGAAGATAAAATAAAACCGGTACTCGAAACCTCTGACCTTAAAAAAATTGAAAAAGCAAATGTTTATAAAGAAGAGGGGGACAGGTTAATTGAAGAAGCCAATCAGATTTACCTTGATATTTTTGCAACACAGGGTAACTATGAACTTGACGACCTTACAAAACAAAAAAAAGTAAAACAGCTTGAAACAAAAGCAAGAAAAAAGGTTATTGAGGCTGCATCGTTTTATCAGAAATGCAATGAAATAAAATTCGGCGTTTATAAGGGATATATCGAAAAATTCTGGTCGCATTTTTCCGGAAGTGATGCTCAATACATAGACGCAAAACTAATTGAAGAGCAATCGAATGACTATTATTATCAGGCACTTACCA
>FWPV01017289.1_pt1 | contig 10017 bp, 8 predicted proteins | sample 2228371 | NCBI WGS metagenome assembly FWPV01 (sample SAMEA103939776, study PRJEB20133) | metagenome
CGCGGCGGGCAGCCCCGCCACAGGCGGCGGCCAGCCGGGCGGCACCCCGGCCATCCGCTCAACCAGCGGGGCGGCGGCCTCGTCCAGCGCCGCGTCCGGAAGGCCGATGCGCGCCAGCTCCCGGCCGGTGCGGCAGCGGTACAGCATGCGGGTCTGCTGCAGCCAGTCCGCATCCAGCCGGTGCGCCGCTTCCGTGCCCGCCGGACGGCGGCTGATCCGCGTGAACAGCCCCTCCGGCGTGCCGGCCACAAAGAGGCCCCGCCCGCCAAGGGCGAAATAGACCCCGGCGCCGGCCTCGTTGAACGGCTCCCACTCCCGCAGCCACATTTCCAGGAGGGTCATCCCCGCGTACACCGCCTCCGGGAGCCAGGCCGCCCCGAGACCCAGCCAGCAGGATTCCATCCATGCCGGAAGGCGCGGTTCGGCCGCGCCGGCCGCGGGCGCCGGTCCGCGGGGCGGCAACAGTTCCGGGAACACCACCCAGCGCGCCGCGGGCGGGCGTCCGGCGCCGGCCAGCGCCTTGATCGCTTCCCGGTAGCGCGCCGCGTCGCACGCGGTCGCCGGCACCCCCAGCGCCGCCCGGCAGGCAAGCCCGCCGTCCCCCTGCGCCTGCCAGTGCACCAGCGACACCTGCTCATCCAACCAGCACACGGTCACCAGCGACCGCGGCTTCCCGTTCCTCGCGCATGGCAACGTGCCCATGCCCGTGATCCTAACGCGCCGCAAGCCGCGATTCCATGCCTGAAATCAGGCACCATCGCCGGTCTTGCCATGGCAGGGCGCGGCCGCAGGCTGGGCCGCCATGGATGCCCTGCCCTACAAGATCAGCACGCTCATCTACCTGCGCGACCGGCAGGGCCGGCTGTTGCTGCTGAGCCGCCGCAAGGCCCCCAACCAAGGGCTGTGGAGCCCCATCGGCGGCAAGCTCGAAATGGCCTCCGGCGAGTCGCCCCATGAGGCGGCCGCCCGCGAGGTCAGGGAAGAGGCCGGCATGGCGGTCGCACCCGCCGATCTGCACCTGTTTGCCATGATCGCCGAGAAAAACTACGAGGACCGCTGCCACTGGCTGATGTTTCTGTTCGACTGTCGGCGGCCCCTCGACGCCCTTCCCCCGCCCATCGAGGAGGGCGAGCTCGCCTTCTTCCGCGAGGAGGAAATCGCCGGCCTGGCCCTGCCGGAAACCGACCGCACGGCCCTTTGGCCGGTCTATTTCCAGGCGCGCAAGGACTTCACCGCCCTGCGGGCCGACTGCCGCGGCGACCGCCCGCTCGCGGTGCAGGTCGACGAGCGGATGCGCCTGCGGGAGGACTGAGTCCGGCGGCGCGCCGGGCGGCCATCCCCGCCCGCCCGCTTGCGCTTTTCCCTTTTTTGCTTGGACTGACGGGGTGAATCTTCTCCATTGGGACCCTTTCGAACCCAGGCAGCTGTGAGCACGGAAGCACCCGAGAACCATGACTACAACAAGGGCAGGTCGCGCACCCTCGCCAAGGAGGACCTGTTCGCCTACGCCAAGGACCCGGTCAACGCCGCCATGTCCGTGGAAAGCAAGATCAAGTGCTTCACCGACATGGTGCGCATCCGCAAGTTCGAGCAGGCCGCCCTGCAATCCTACCAAAAAGGCAAGATGGGCGGCTTCCTGCACCTGTACATCGGCCAGGAGGCCACCGCCGTGGGCACGGTGTCGGTCATGGGCGAAAATGACCACATCATCACCGCCTACCGCGACCACGGCCATGCCCTGGCGGTCGGCATGAGCATGAACGAGTGCATGGCCGAGCTGTTCGGCAAGTTCACCGGTTGCTCCAAAGGCAAGGGCGGCTCCATGCATTTCTTCGCCCCGGACAAGCGCTTCTGGGGCGGCCACGGCATCGTTGCCGGCCAGACCCCCCTCGGGCTCGGCCTCGCCTACGCCATCAAGTACAAGGGCCTCAAGGGCTGCGCCATCTGCTATCTGGGCGACGGCGCGGTCAACCAGGGGGTCTTCCACGAGTCCCTCAACATGGCCAGCCTGTGGGATATCCCGGTCATCTATGTGATCGAGAACAACGGCTACTCGATGGGAACCAGCCAGGTGCGCTCCAGCGCGCATCCCGATGCCGGCCTGGCCGCCCGCGCCGAGGGCTACAAGATCGACTGGGACACCATCCACGGCGAAAACCTCTACGAGGTGCGCGCCAAAACCCATGCCGCGATCCGGCGCGCCCATGAGCAGAGCCGGCCGACCGTGCTCGAAATCTACACCTACCGCTACTACGGGCACTCGATCGCCGACGCCAACCACCAGCGCTACCGCACCAAGGAGGAAATCCGCCACTACCAGGAAAACAAGGACCCCATCAACGTGTGGGAGCAGATTCTGATCGAGGAGGGGCACCTCGACGAGGACCGCATCCGCGCCATTGACGAGGCCGCCCGGGAGGAGGCCAAGGGGGCGGTGCGCTTCGCCGACGAGTCGCCCTACCCGCCGCCACAGGAGCTGCTCACCGACGTCTATCACTCCGTCGACAATCCGGGCACCCACGCCAACGAGGGGCGGATTTTCTTCAACGACCGGCTGCCGTTTTAGGGATGGCGGGTCGGCGCATCTAGGATGGGGACGGTTGAAGCGAAAGGGAGGAAATTGAAATGGCAGTAATCACCTACCGGCAGGCCTTGAAGGACGCGCTCGCCGAGGAGATCGAGCGTGACGAGAACGTCTTTGTCATCGGCGAGGAGGTCGCCCAATACAACGGCGCCTACAAGGTGACCGAGGGGCTGTGGAAGCGCTTCGGCGACAAGCGCCTGGTGGACGCCCCCATCTCGGAGGCCGGCTTCATCGGGCTGGGCATCGGCGCCTCGTTCCTCGGGCTGCGCCCGGTCATCGAGATGATGTTCTTTTCGTTCGTGTTCGTGGGATGGGACCAGGCGGTCAACAACGCCTCGACCATCCGCTACATGTCGGGCGGGCTGATCAACTGCCCGATCGTGATCCGCGGCCCGGCCAACGGCGGGACCAACGTCGGCGCCACCCACTCGCACACGCCGGAAAACCTGGTCGCCAATTTCCCCGGGCTGAAGGTGGTCGTGCCGGCCACCCCGGCCGACGCCAAGGGGCTGCTCAAGAGCGCGATCCGGGACAACGACCCGGTGTTCGTCATGGAGAGCACCCTGCTGTACGGCAACGAGGGCGAGGTGCCCGACGACCCGGACTTCCTCGTCCCGCTGGGGCGGGCCGACGTCAAGCGCGCCGGCACGGACATCTCGCTGATCGCGCACGGCGGCAGCGTGCCGGCGGCCCTCAAGGCCGCCGAGGCGCTGAAGCGGGACCACAACGTCGACGCCGAGGTGGTGGACCTCCGCAGTATCCGACCCTTGGATACAGACACCATCCTCAAGTCGGTGAAGAAGACCAGCCGCGCCCTGCTCATCGAGGAAAACAAGCCGTTCTGCGGCGTGGGCGCCCAGATTTCCCACATCATCCAGCGGGAGGCGTTCGACTACCTCGACGCGCCCGTGCACCGGCTCAGCGCCGTCGACGCCCCGGCGATCTACAGCCCGCCCGTCGAGCGCCTCCAGATTCCCGACGCGCGCCTGATCGTCCAGGAGGTCCGCGACATGCTCCAGATCAAGGCCTGATCCCCCCATCCTCAGGAGTCCCCGACCGCCACCCACCATCCACCAGCAACCCGTCCACCCATCCAACGCGCCATGGCCGAGATCATCGAAATGCCCAAACTCAGCGACACCATGACCACCGGCACCCTGGTGAAATGGCTGAAGAAGGAGGGCGAGCGCGTCGCCGCCGGCGACATGCTGGCCGAGGTCGAGACCGACAAGGCCACCATGGAGGTGGAGAATTTCGAGAACGGCGTGCTGCTGAAACACTACGTCAAGGAGGGCGAGGCGGTCGCGATCGGGGCGCCCATCTGCGCCATCGGGGCCGCGGGCGAGACCGCCCCCGCGCTGGCGGCCAAGGCGCCCGCCGCGGCCGGCACGGTGCGGCCGCCGCAAGAGCAGGCCGGGGAGCAAGCGCAGGAGCAAGAACAAGAGCAAGAGCAAGAGCACGAGCAAGAGCGGGAGCGGGAGGAGGTGCGGGAACCGGCCGTGGTGGCAGCGGCCCCGGGCGGTCGCATCAAGGCTTCGCCGCTGGCCCGCAAGATCGCGGCCGCCCTCGGCGTCGACCTTGCCCGGGTCAAGGGCACCGGGCCGGGCGGGCGCATTGTGCGCGCCGATGTCGAGGCCGCCGCCAAGGCCGGCACCGCCAAGCCGGCCGGCGCGCCGGCCGGCGCCGCGCCGGCTTTGACCCTGGCCGGCCTTGAGGAAAAGACCGAAAAGGTCTCCAGCATGCGCGCCGCCATCGCGCGCGCGCTGGTCAAGTCCAAGGCCGAGGCGCCCCATTTCTACCTGCAAACCGAGATCGACGCCGGGCCGCTCACGCGCCTGCGCGCCGACCTCAACACCTTCCTCGCCGAGCTGCCGCCCCAGGCCGGTGGCATCAAGTACACGGTCAACGACCTGATCCTGCGGGCGGCCGCCCTGGCGGTCACCCGCGTGCCCGCGATCAACCGCTCCTGGCAGGGCGACACCATCCGCCAGCACGGCGCCGTGCACCTCGCCTTCGGCGTGGCGGTCGAGGACGGCCTGGTCACGCCCGTCATACGCGACGCCGAACGCAAGCCGCTGCGCCAAATCGCCCTCGAGGCGCGCGACCTGATCGGCAAGGCCCGCACCCGCAAACTCAAGCCCGAGGAAATGAGCGGCAGCACCCTCACCGTGACCAACCTCGGCATGTACGGCATCACCGATTTCTACGGCATCATCAACCCCGGCAACGCCGCCATCCTCTCCATCGGCGCCACCATCAAGGCGCCGGTGGTTGACGCGCAGGACCGCATCGTCATCGGCCAGCGCATGAAGATCGGCCTCAGCGGCGACCACCGGGTGATCGACGGCGCCGTCGGCGCCCAGTACCTCGACGCCCTGCGCAACCTGCTCGAGCATCCCGCCATCCTGCTTGTGTGAGCGCCCTCCAATCAGGGGCTCTAGGCTGTAAGAAAACCAGCCGCTTTCGATAATTGCGAAACAGGGGAAGCGGAAAGGCTGCTTTGTTCTTGCCTGCAGGCTTCGGCCGACTCAGCTTCGAGCGCCTTGCTCCCCGGAATCCATACCCCCGCATGATCCCATTCGGCGCCATCAAATACGTCGTTCTCTCGGCGGTCTTTGTCCTCTGCGTGCTGTTCGGCCTGCGGTTGGTTTTGGCCGGCTATTACACCCGGGAAGTCTGGCGCACCCATGTCAAGCGGCACGTCTACATCAGCCAGCGGTGGTTCCGCGTGATTACCCTTGTGTCCGGCATCCTGCTGCTGATCATCGCATTTGGCATCGGCTACAACGAAGTGGTCCGGCTGCTGGGCAAATGATGGTCGCGGCAAGTGCGCATGAAGAAGAGGGGCTGCGGCGGGAAGCGGCTTTCTGGGAGCGGTGGTTGGAAGGCAACATTCCCGATCCGGAGGCGCGGGCGCTCCGGCTGAGCTACGGGCGGCCGTTCCCCTGGTGGGCCAAGCCGCTGGTCCCGGTCGGGGCCTCCCGCCTCCGCGTGCTGGATGTGGGCGCCGGCCCGGTCACGACGCTGGGGGATGCCTGGGGCGACCGCGCGATCACCATCGTGCCCGTCGACCCGCTGGCGGAAACCTATGATCGGCTGCTGGCCAAATACGGCATCGTCCCGCCGATCCGCACCATCCCGGGCGCCGGCGAATCCCTCGAGGAGCAGTTCGGCCGCGATTGCTTTGATCTTGCCCACGCCAGCGACAGTCTCGACCGCGCCGCCGACCCCATCGAATGCTTCCGGCAGATGCTGGCCGTGCTCAAGCCGGGCTGCTCGCTGGTGACCTTTCACCAGGCCAACGGCGGCGAGCGCCATCAATACGAGCCGCCGCACCGCTGGAACTTCACCGTCCGACAGGGCCGGCTCATTGTCTGGGACCCGTCCGTGCAGCGCGATGTGGCGGCCCTGTGCCAGGAGGCCGCGCACTTCCGCGTCGCGACCGAGGGGGGAGTCATTCAATTCACCCTCACCAAGCGGGCCGCCGGCTCGCCCACGCCGCCGGCGCTCCCCGCGTCCGCCTAACGGAGCTCCTGGCCGGTGCGCGCGTCGAGGATTTTGAAGTTCTCGACATGGTAGGCCGGGTCCGCCCGGAAGCTGAGCTTGACGTTGCAGGCCTCCTCCATGTCCAGCAGGATTTTCTCGTCCTCGTGGCGCAGGCGCTCCAGCGCGTGCGGGTGGCAGAAGACGCGCAGCCACAACGGCTCGTCGGCGCGCCCCGGCTGGCTGCGCAGCCGCCGGATGACATTGGTCAGGCGGCGCTGGATTTCCACGCTCATGGTGCGGGCGCTCTTGACCGAGCCGCGCCCGCCGCAGTACGGGCAGGTGCTGTACAGGCCGCTGGAAACCGACTCCTTGTGGCGCTGGCGGGTCATCTGCATGATGCCCAGCGTGGAGATTTGCAGGATGTTGCTCTTGGCCCGGTCCTTCTCCATCTCCTCCTTCATCTTGCGGTACACCGCCATGCGGTCCTTGCGGTTCTTCATGTCGATGAAGTCGATGATGATCAGGCCGCCGATGTTGCGCAGCCGGATCTGGCGCGCCGCCTCCTCGGCCGCCTCGAGGTTCACCTGCAGGATGAAGTTGTTGCTGCTGTCCTTTTGCGCCTTGTGCGAGCCGGTGTTCACGTCGATGGCCACCAGCGCCTCGGTCTCCTCGATGACAATCTCGCCGCCGCTGGGCAGCGGCACCCGCCGCTGGAAGGTCTGCTCGATCTGCCGCTCGATGTTGAAGCGCTCGAAGATCGGGATGTTCTCCTCAAAGATGGCGATCTTGCCGGCGCTGCGCTTGCTGACGCGGCTTACCAGCTCGATCATCTTCTCGCCGTCCTCGCGGTTGTCGATGATGACGCGGTCGATGCTCTCGGTGAGGAAATCGCGGACGGTGCGCTCGATGATGTCCGGCTCCATGTAGAGACAGGTGGGCTGCCGGGCCGCCTCCAGGCGCGCCTGGATTTCCCGCCACTGGTTGAGCAGGATCGACAGGTCGCGCACGAAGTAGGTCCAGCGCTTGCCCTCGCCGGCGGTGCGGATGATCACCCCCATCCCCTCCGGAATCGACAGCCGCCGCAGAATCTCCTTGAGCCGCTTGCGCTCCCGGTCGTTCTCGATCTTGCGCGAGATGCCGCACTGGCCGCCGAAGGGCATCAGCACCAGGAAGCGCCCGGGCAGGGCGATGTTGGTGGTGATCCGCGGCCCTTTCGAGCCGATCGTGCTCTTGGTGATCTGGACCAGAATCTCCGAACCGATCGGGTACAGGTCCGGGATGTCCTTGATGGTGATCTTGTCCTTTTTCGCCTTCTGCGCCTCGCTGCGCGTGTCGCGCACCATCTCGACCGTGCTGTCCGCCTGCGGCAGGATGTCCCAGTAGTGCAGGAAGGCGTTCTTCGGCATGCCGATGTCGACGAAGGCGGCCTTCAGCCCCGGCTCCAGGTTCTGGATGCGGCCCTTGAAGATGGCGCCCACCAGGCGGTCGTCCCCCGCCCGCTCCAGCTCGAACTTTTCCAGCACGCCGTCGCTCAGCACGGCGACCCGCTTCTCCAGCGGCTCGGAATTGATGATGATCTCCCGGTAGGGGGCCGAGTCCTTGCGGATGCGCGCCACCAGCTTCTGCAGCAGCGGCCGCTGCTGGGCGCGCTGCGCGGCGGCTTGCTTGAACTCGGCGGGATCGACCGCCTCGCCCGGCTGCTCGACCGGCCGGAGCTTCAGCCCGGATTCCTGCTCCGGGTTCAGTCTCGGCTCTTCAAACGTTTCTGTGGGTTTCATTGCGTCTTGTGGACTCCGTTGTGCGTTGTGTTGCGGGTGCACTCGTTCGGGGTCCGCAAGACTGGTGCGAAATCCACATGCGGGAAAAGGCGCCGCAGACCCGCCTCATGGGAAGGCCCTCCGGTGCCGGTGCACGCTTTGCACGATTCCCTGCAGGATGCAACAGCTCAAAATGAACGAGCCACCATAACTGAGAAAGGGGAGCGGCAGCCCGGTGATCGGCGTCAGCCCGATGGTCATGCCGATGTTGATGAAAACATGGATGGTGAAGATGACCGTGACCCCCACCGCCAGCAGCATGCCGAAGCGATCCCGCGCCATCCCTGCAATGCGAACCCCGTTTGCAAGCAGCAGCGAGAACAAGCCGACCACCAGCACTCCCCCAAGGAAGCCTTTTTCCTCCGCCAGGACGGCAAATATGAAATCATTGTGCGCCACGGAGCGCGGCAGATACCCGAGCCGGGCTTGCAGGCCGGCCTGCCAGCCCTTGCCGGTGAGGCCGCCGGTGCCCACGGCCTGCTGCGCCTGGTTGGCGTTCCAGGCCGCGCCGGTGCCGCGCGGGTCCACCACTTCCGGGGCGATAAACGTCATAATGCGTTCCCGTTGATAATCCCGCAGCGGCAACCATGACCGGACCTGATAGGCGCCGCGCGCCTCGTGGGCGGTCAGGTTGTTGTCCTTGAGGAAGCGGCTGTAGCCGTGCAAGTCCAAGCTGAGCACGGCCCCAAGGCAGACCACGAGCCCCAGCACGCCCAGAAAGAACCCCCGGGAAAGGCGGGAAATATAGAGCAGTGCGAGCATCATGGGCGGGATTATCAGGCAGGAACCTAGGTCAGGCTGGGCAAAAATCAAGGCCAGAGGTATCGCGGTGACAAAGAACACCTTAAGCAACACCCAGAAGCTCTGTCGAACGGTCCCGAGTTCAGACCGGGTAAGGATGCTGGCCAGCATGATCAGGGTGCAGACTTTGGCCGCCTCGGCGGGCTGGAAGGCCATGATCCGGAAGTCGAGCCAGCGCCACGCGCCCTCGCGCTGGACGCCGAGCAGCGGCACGCCCATGGAGGAAAGGAACAGCATCAGCAGCAGCACCAGGCTTCCGAGGTAAAACCACAGGGCGTTTTCGAGGTAGATTTTGTAGTCGACGCGGGCGACGGCCACGTAGCCGGCGGCGCCGAGCAGCATCCAGACGATCTGGCGCAGCCATTGGTTGCCGCCGACGAACGCCTGGGCGCTGTAAATGAAGGCGACACCGATGAGGGACAACAGAATCATGCAGACGGGATTGATCCAGTCTGTGCGGGCGTGCCGGGTGTTGGCGATCAGGCGCCGGGTGGTGTCCAGCAGAATGCGTGGGTCCAGCTGCTGCAAAGCGCCGGGCATCTTGCGGGCGGGGGGCGCGCGCAGGCAATCCTGAAACGGTGTTGTTGGGCTTGCCGTCCGGCGGTGGACAGCCTGTATCGGCGCCATGCGGAACCAAGTGGAAGGGCTGTTGGCGCTGGCGGCCCGGCTGCGGGACGCGTGCGCCGCGCTGGCGTTTGGCCCGCCGGTGTGGGGCGTGTACAACGCGCTGGAGTACGCCTGGGAGGGTTACGCGACCTATGTGCGGCGGTACGGCGGCGGGCGCAAGCGGGTGGTGTACCTTGGGATGAACCCGGGCCCGTGGGGCATGGCGCAGACCGGCGTGCCGTTCGGCGAGGTGGCCGCCGTGCGCGGTTGGCTGGGCCTCGAGGCGCCGATCGGCAGACCGACGCGCGAGCACCCGAAGCGGCCGGTGGCGGGCTTCGCCTGCGCGCGCTCGGAGGTGAGCGGGCGGCGCCTGTGGGGGCTGTTCGCGGAGCTGTACGGCAGCGCGGAGGCGTTCTTCGCCGACTCCCTCGTGCTCAATTACTGCCCGCTGGCCTTCCTGCTCGACAGCGGCGCCAACCTCACCCCGGACAAGCTGCCCGCCGCCGACCGGGCGCCGCTTGAGCAGGCCTGCGACGCGCACCTGCGGGCGGCGCTGGACATCCTGCGGCCGGAGATCGCCGTCGGCATCGGCGGCTGGGCCGCCCGGTGCATCGCGCGCGTCGCCGCGCCCGGCCTGCGCGTCGCCACCCTGCTGCACCCGAGCCCGGCCAGCCCGGCGGCCAACCGCGCCTGGCCGCGCCGGCCGCGCGCGCAGCTGCGCGC
>FWPV01000421.1_pt1 | contig 10016 bp, 8 predicted proteins | sample 2228371 | NCBI WGS metagenome assembly FWPV01 (sample SAMEA103939776, study PRJEB20133) | metagenome
CACGATGGAGGCGACAATGAGGTGACTGAGGCTCACCTGGAACTGACCCTCTCTATGTATACACCCGTTCTGGTGTCCACCTTCAAGAGGTCTCCCTGCTGAACGAACAGGGGGACCTGCACGACGGCACCTGTCTCCAGCTTGGCAGGCTTGGTCCCACCGCTGGCCGTGTCTCCCTTCAGACCTGGCTCTGTCTCGATCACCCGAAGATCCACGAAATTCGGGAGTTCCACGCCTATGGGACGCCCCTTGAAGAACAGGACCTTCACCTGGATCTGTTCCTGGAGGTAGAGGCGGCTGTCTCCCAACTGCTCCGAGCCCAAGTGGAACTGCTCGTAGGTGGAGGTGTCCATGAAGCAGTACTGCCCCCCGTCCTGATACAGGTATTGCATCTCCCTTTCCTGCAGATCCGGCCTACCGACCTTGTCCCCAGATCTGAAGGTCTCATCCCTGACCAGACCTGTTATCAAGTTCTTCAGCCTCGTGCGGACAAATGCCCCACCTTTCCCAGGCTTGACATGCTGGAAGTCCACGATGATGAAAGGTTCCCCTTGGAACTCTATCTTCAGGCCTTTGCGAAACTCCGCCGTGGAGTACATGCCCCCCTTCTCACCTCCAACAGAGAAAGTCGCCTCCCCCGGGCATCATCCCGGGCAGGCCTTTGGCTGGAACCGGCAAAGGAATCCCTTCCCCTGCACAGGGTGCCTCTGCGCCGACGCCCCCCGGAAGCCCTCACCCCCCACCGAGCTCGACCGAGCATCATGCGGACGGCATCCCCCCCAAAGGCCGGGCGCTTAGGTTCTTTACCCGCTCCTGCACATCCCGAAAGGCCTTGTCCTTTTCGCCGATCTTCTTGTAGAGGACCAGGGCCTGGTCCAGCATCCCGCGCTGTTCGAGGATCTGGGCCATCTGATAGCTCGCATCCAAGAGGCCCTCTTGAGGGACCCCTCGGCACTGCATGGCCTTGCGCAGGTAGGTGATGGCCTCCGCCAGTTCCCCCTTGCCGCGGAGACAGGCCGCTATCTCCATGTAACAAGAGAAGGCCAGGGATGGATCCGCCGAGGCCACCCGGAACTCCTCGATGCACTCCTCCACGAGCCCGAGGTCCCGATAGGCGAGTGCCAGTTCGAAGTGCATCTTCGCATCCGCCGGCTGCCTCGCCACCGCAGCCCCCATACCGCCCTGTCCCTCCTCCGGAGCCGCCTTCGGCTGTGACCTCGCCTCGAGGAGATTGAGCTTCTGGAAGACACTGGAGGGATCGACGGGGGCACGAATCCTCCTTCTTTGCTCCCTCACCTCCTCCAAGGCCTTCCGGGCCTCCTCGTGCTCGGGATGGGCATCCAGGATCGCCTGGAAGATCTCCTCTGCCTCCTCGAAAAGCCCCTGCTCGGCATAGAGATGCGCCTCCTCGATGCGACCGAGGATCGAACCCTCTTCCTCGACCGGGCCCTCCAAGACTTGATCCGCCTCCTGCTCGGCGCCTTCTCCAGCGGACTCCAGGTCGATCTCCCCTGGCGGCGACTCGCCCGAAGGGACCTCAGCCGGGGCCTCCTCGGAAAGGATTACCTGCAGCTTCCCCTCCAGGACCAGCAGATCCTCCGTCCTGCCCTGCCGGGTGAACTCCTCTCTGAGCTCCTGGTGCAAGGAGATGATCTGGCGATCGATCTCGGTGGTCGCCTGCGGACCGCCTCGCCCCTTGAGTTCCACACGGATCCGGAGCAATTCGTCGAAGGCATGGGACCAGAAGCCCTCTGAACGCAGGAGCTCCACATACTTGAGCCTCACCTCCACGTTCTCGGGGTCCACCTCTACCATCCGACGCAGGAGCCCTATGATCTCTTGCTCCTTTCCCTTCTGGCGATACTGTTTGACGAGCTTTCGGAACTGGACGAGGGCATCCCCCAGGAGCCCGTTGGCTAGGTAAAGCTCGGCCAACCTCAGGAGTATCTCCTGGGATTCCTCGTCCATGCGAAGGATACGCCGGTAAAGGGCTATGGCGCGAAGGTAAAAACCGGCCTGGGAATGGCACTCGGCGGCCTTGATGAACTCCCCGATGGCCTCCGCCTTCCGTCCCCGCTCCAGGAGGAGCTCGGCCAGCCTCTGGTGAGGCCGCGGGTCATCGGGCCTTTCATCGATCTTCCTCTGGAGTTCCTGTATCTCCTGGTCTTCCCCTTTCTTGGCGGGCCAACGGGGAAACCAGCGCCTCTTCTTGTTGTCCAAAGCGATGGTACTCCGGCTCGAGGCTTACGAATCCTTCCGCGCTCCCCTCAAGGTGGATGCCGTCACATGGCCTCCATGTCCACCACGAAGGCCCCCTTCTCTATGGAAGCTACGCCCCTGAACAGGGAACGCTCATCCCCTTGCGCAGGTCTGATGGCCACCCTGTCTCGGGCCAGCACTCGATCCACTAACAGGCCCATCTCCCCTGTCCCAGCCCTGACCAGCAGGACCCTCTTCTCCTCCTTGGGAAAGGTGTACAAGGACCTCCCCAAACCCAGCTTCCTCCATAGGGAGACCAGCGGCACCACCCGGCCCCTCAGGCTCACCTCGTTCATCTGGACCACCTGGGACACAGCCTTGCTGGGCACCCGGAATATCCCATGCACACAATTCAGGGGGATGCCGAATATCCTGTTGGACACCGAGACGAAGAGGACCTCCTCCTTCGGTGCCTCGGGCTCGGGGACCGGCTCCGGGGGAGGTGGCACCAACTCGAGTCGCTGCAATGCCTCGATGTGCCCCTGAAGGGCCTCCACCATCCTCCCCAACCCTTGGGAGAGTTCTTGCACGCGCCGCAGGGCCTCCTGGAACAAGGCATTGAGACCCAAGGGGTCCCCTGCCCCCCGTAGGTCCTCCACAAGGCGTTGAAACTCCGCGCCGGCCTGCGCCATGGAGGCCTTCACCTGATCCAGGTCACTCACCTCGGCCCCTGGAGGCCCTGCAGCAGGGGCCTCCTCCGGTACGGCCTCCTCCTCCACCTCCCCTGCCCCAGCCAGGGCCATCTCCGGTCCACCGGCAGCGACCTCTTCCTCAGGCACTACCAAGGCCCCGAGCTCCATTTCAGGCGCCGCCTCTTCTTGGGCGACACCGGGTCTCTCGACGGTCACCTCCTCCGGGCCCAGGGCCTCTTCCACAGCCTTGTCGAACTCCTCGAAGAGAAGCCCCTCCTCCTCTTCTATGGCCTCCAAGGCGATGGTCGGTGCCTCCTCTTCCCCTTCCAGCACCCGCTCCACATCCACCTTGAGGGATTCCACCACGCCCCTCGGGTCCCTGGAGGGGTCATCGATGACACCCATCAACCCATCCTTCACCCTGTGAAAGGCCTTCATCACCGGCTGGTCCAGATCTGCCCCGAGGGCCTGGATCCTCTCTGTCAACCGATCCATCCATCCCAGGAGGGTCGAAAGGGCGCCATCTGGGAACGTGGCCCTGAGCCTTCGGACCTCTTCGGAGAGCCTCTGGATGGTCCCTGGGTCGATCTCCCATTCCAGGGCCAGGAAATGCTCCCTCAACCCCCTCCATGGGTCCTCCTCCTTGACGGCCCCGGCCCCCTCCCCCTCCGCCGTCTCCACGAAGAGGCTGTCCACCTTAGCGTCGATCTCCGCTTCCAGGCGGCTGAGCTCCCTGTCCAGGGTGTCATCCGTAGCCATGGCGGCCTACCTCCTTTCCCCAAGCTGCAGATCCGCCCTCCGCCCAGAAAGGACCCGCCGGCTCACGTCCTTGGCCACAGCCTTGCTGATGGCCCTGAGTGTCTCGAAGACACCATAGCCTTCTACGGCGCTGGCCGGAAAGGAGGGCACCTTGAGTTGCGAGTTGAGGTCTTGTTCCAGGACCTCCAACGGAAGGATTGGGACGCTCCCTCCCTGGAGATCCCGCTTGTTGTACTGGATCACCAGCGGGATGTCCTCGATGCGAATCCCCTCGTCCCGAAGATTGTCTACCAGGTTCTGCATGCTCTCTATGTTCTTCTCCCTCCTGACCCTGAGGGAGTCAGCCACGAAGACCACGCCGTCGACCCCTTTGAGGACCAGCTTGCGGGTTGCATTGTAGTGAACCTGTCCGGGGACGGTGTAGAGCTGGATCCTGATGCTGAAACCTCCCACCTTCCCCAGGTCCAACGGGAGGAAGTCGAAAAAGAGGGTCTTGTCCCCCTTGGTGTCGATGCTGATCATCTTGCCCCGGACATTACCGCGGATCTTCGAGTAGATGTACTTCAGGTTGGTGGTCTTTCCGCAACGCCCCGGGCCGTAGTAGACGATCTTGCACTGGATCTCCCGCCCCGCGAAGTTTATGAACGACATGGACCCCCTTCCGGATCGCTACTTACGAAATACGTTTTCGAAGATCTGGGCCAACTCCCGGGCCGCCTTCTCCACATGAAGTCTGACCAGACCCAACGAGGCATCGTTGTTGAAAAGGGTCACCAGCAAGAAGTCCTCCCCGAAGGAGGAGAAGTGGATGTTCTCCTCCTTCCCTTTGTGAAAGAGGAGGGAGAAATCCCTCTCCCCCAGCATCCTGGCGATGGCGGCTGTGGCCCCGAAGTTCGCGGCAGTCAACGCGGCCAATGCCACGGTGTCCTCCGGGGGTTTGTCCCCGCAGGCGGAGATCAGTTGACCGGATCGATCGATGAGCAGGATGCAGTGGGCACCGGATTTCTCCAAGATCCTCGACAGGGTCGACTCGATCCTGTCAAGGTCTTCCTGCATAAGGACGATGTCCATCGTCACGACCCTCTCGCCCGGTCAAGAAGGGCGGACCAAACCCCTTCGTCCCCCGAGTGCATGGACATGTGGGCACGATAACAAAGGGATGGGCAAAATTCAATAGTTTTGTGACGAGCATGGCTTCGGCATCGGCGCTACATGCCGAATATCCGGCCCAGCGTCCTGCACCTTTCCCTGGACTCCATATGGACCATACCCATGTTGGCGTCGGGCCTGGCCAAGACCGATAGGATCGCCTTCGAGTCTATCATGTAGAGATGCACCGAACCCTGGGCGCCCCTCAGGTACAACTCCTCCAGTGCCCCCCTCCTGAGGGCCTTGAGGGCCTTGCTCCCGACCTTGAAGATGGATGCCGTGAGCGCACCCAGTTGATCCCCTGTGATCCCCCCTTGCGCCACGTGGGCCCCGAGGGTCAGCCCTTCCAGCGTGACCACCGCGGCCCCCTGGATCTCCTCCGTCTCCCTTTGCCAGTCCATCAACAGTCGCTGGATCATGGCCGCCTTCTCTTTCATGGAACGCGGGCGCTGGGGCTTGGGCTCCTCGATGACTTCCTTGGGTATCCTTTCCACCACCGAGGCATGGCGCGATGCCACAGCCGCCTCCTCTGGCCTGGAGACCGGAGGGCTCGAGGCCGGGCCATCGATTCGCGCCTTGGGTTGCCCTGTCTCGTAATCGATCTCAGCGGCGTCGAATTCAGGCCCCTCCTCTTCCTCATCTTCCTCCTCTTCCTGTCTCAGGGGCCTGCCCCGCTCGTCCGTATCCACCAAGTCCACAACCCCGCCCGGCCCCCCCTTGGCGGCGACCTTTCCCTCGTCCTTTCTCCTCATGGCCTCTATCAGGAGCTCCTGCCAAGGCCTGTCGATGGTCTTCTCCAGCGGTTCTGCCCCGCTGAGGGTGGTGAAGTCCCCCCCCTCCCAGCCCAGGATCTCGAACAAGGCCTCCTCCCCTGTGCGGCCGCCGCACTCCGCATGGATGATCTCCCCGTCCTGAAAGTAGATCACGCCCTCCAGATCGTCCTTGGAGACGGACAGCGCGGTCTTCATCTTCCCCAGGCAGTTCAACTGTATGATGTCCGTCAACTGCAAGTCTGCCACGCGCCCCACGAAGCCCTTCTTGTTGACCTTGATGGCATCGAGGATGAGGTTTCTGAGGTCCTCGATCTTGAACGGTTTCTCCAGATAGTGGAGACAGCCCCTCTCGTTGGCCTCCTTCTGGACCTCCGGGTTCCCGTAAGCGGTCATGATGATCACCTTGGTCTCCGGGTACTTCTCTCGTATCTCTTCCAGGAGGTCCAGACCGGACATCCCCGGCATCCTGATATCCGTGATCACCAGGTCCACGGGGACGGACTGCATGATCTCCAGGGCCTTGTTGCCGTCATTGGCCACCAGGACCTCGTACCTCTTCTTGTCCTTGGACAGGGTCTTGGACATGATCCAGGTGAGTATCTCCTCGTCGTCCACGATCAGTACCTTTTTGGGGCCATCTGCCATGGCTTCCTCCGAAGTCAGAGATCAGGAGCGATCCAACAGGGGACTCCTCGGGTGCGATACGCAAGAGGCGTGCCATCTCCCACACGGGGGCGGATCGCCCGAAGAGGGGAACCGGTGGCCGGGAGGGGCCATGTTCGGAAGGCCGGGCATCTGTGTGCCGGGGTCCCCGTGGGGAAGGGCATCACCGGCCACAGACCGTCTCATCCGGTGCGGTCCATGCCGGTTGTCCTTGGCGGGTGCCCCCCCTGTCAATCCCGACGATTCACGGGCCATGGAGCGCTTGCAACCGAGGGGAGGATGTCCGGCGGGGTGACCGAGTGTCGGCCACTGACCGGATTTCGGTCACCTTTGGGGCCCCTTGATCCTGTAGGCCCTCAGGCGCTCCTGGAGTGTGGACCGGGAGATGCCTAGGCGCCTGGCAGCCTCGGACTTGTTTCCCCCCACGAGTTGAAGGACACGGGCTATGTGCTCCCTCTCGAGCCGCTCGAGGCTCAAGTCCTCTTCGAGGGAGCTCGGCAGGCCATACGTTGCGGAGTCAAGGGGGGGCCTAACCGGGGTGTCCAGTTTGAGATGCTCGGCACGGATCGTGCCGGTGGAGGACAGGATGGCTGCCCGCTCCAGGACGTTGCGAAGCTCGCGGGCATTGCCAGGCCAGGGATACTGGAGCAGCCGTTCCTCGGCCTCCTTGGGCAGGTCCTTGAGGGGTTTGCCAAGGTCACGGGATATCTCCTGGAGGAAGTAGTGGGCCAGCAGCAGTATGTCCTCCTTGCGCTCCCTCAGGGGAGGGATCTCCAGGAACATCACCTTGAGCCTGTAGTAGAGGTCCTCGCGAAAGGCCCCCTCCTGCACCATCGCCCTTAGGTCCCTGTGGGTGGCCGCCACGATCCTCACGTCCACCTGTATCTCCCTGAGCCCTCCCAACCTTTGCAAGGAGTGCGTCTCCAGGAAGCGGAGGAGCTTGGGCTGGAGGGACGGGTGGAGGTCACCGACTTCGTCGAGGAACACGGTCCCCCCGTTTGCCATCTCCAGGAGCCCCTTCTTGGAGCCTTTGGCGTCGGTGAAGGCCCCCCTCTCGTATCCGAAGAGCTCTGATTCCATCAGGTGATGAGGGATGGCGCTGCAATTTATCTTCAGGAGGGGGAAATCCCGCCGGCTGCTCTGGAAGTGGATGGCGTTGGCCACCCTCTCCTTGCCGGTGCCGCTCTCGCCCTGGATCAGGACCGAGGTGCGCGGAGTCGCACTGACCTTTCGCACCAAGGCCCGAATGCGCCACATGGCGCGGCTCGACCCGATGATCTCATGGGCGGGTATGTCGCCATGGTACTTGTGACGCAGTGCCTCGATCTCGCCCTTCATGCGCCGGGTCTCCATGGCCTTGGAGATCAGCACCTTCAACTCCTCTAGGTCGAAAGGCTTGTGAATGTAGTCGTAGGCGCCGGACTTCATGGCCTGAACGGCCACAGCGGCATCGGCGTAGGCCGTCATCACGATCACCAGTTGATCGTCGTCTTGCCCCAGTATCCTGGAGAGGATCTCGAGCCCGCCCATGTCCGGAAGACGCACGTCGAGGAGGACCAAGTCGTAGGGGTGCTTGGCGTAGGCCTCCATGGCCTCCTGGCCTGAGGCGGCCACCTTGGCATCGCAGCCCGCCCGTCCGAGGGCATCGGCCAGCCCCCTCAGGATGACCGGGTCGTCATCCACGATCAAGACGCGCGGTCTTGTCTGCTTCTCCACTGGGCCCTCCGTCTTCCAACGGCAGGTGGATGAAGAAAGTGGTCCCCTTGCCCACGTCGCTCTGAACGCGGATGCGGCCACCGTGACGCTTGACGATGCGGTATGTGATGGACAGCCCGAGGCCCAAGCCCTTGGCCTTGGTAGTGAAGAACGGATCGAAGATCTTCCCCTGGTTCTCGGGCGGGATGCCCTTGCCGGTGTCGGATATGCTGATCACTACCTCCCTACGCCCCCTGTGAGAATGCACGGAGGTGCTCAGCCGGATCATCCCTTCCCTGGAGATGGCCTGGATCGAGTTCAGAAGGAGGTTCAGAAGGACCTGTTTCATCTGGTTCACGTCCACAGAGACCAGCGGGATGTCCACAGGGTGCTCCTGCCTCACCTGGATGTGGCGGTCCTTCAGGTCCTTGTTGACCAAGAAGAGGACGTCCTGGATGAGGTCGGGCAGGTGGCAGGACATCAACTGCGGCCTTTGGGGCCTGGCGAAGGAGAAGAAGGACTTGAGGAGTTCGTTGAGTCTGTCTATCTCCGAGATGATGCGCCCGACATACTCGCGCAGCGTCTCGTTGCCGGCCACCTCCTCCTCCATGGCCTGGGCTGTGATCCGGATACCGGCCAAGGGATTGCGGATCTCGTGGGCGATGCCCATGGAGATCTCCCCCAGGGAGACCAAGCGGTCCATGCGAAGCAGTTCCTCCTGCATCTCGTTGATCTCGGTGAGGTCCCTGAAGTGGATGATCTTGCCGATCTCCCGCCCCTCCGCATCGAGGTGGGGGGAGATGGTGAAGCCCACCGGGATCTCCACACCGTCCTTCCTCATCACCCCTATCTGACGGCCCAGGGAGGCCTCCTCCCCAGCCATGTGGAGCTTGACCAAGTCCTGTCGGTCCTTGGAGGCCATGGCCACGTTGAGCGGCTTGCCCAGCACCTCTTCGGCGCTATATTGAAGGATCTTCTCCGCCCCTCGATTCATGTATGTGATTCTGCCCTTGCGGTCTATGGAGATGATGCCGCTGCTGAGGCTCTGGAGGACGCTCTCGTTGAAGGTCTTCACGGAGAGCCACTGCTCGGTCATCTCCTCGAGCCTCCTCTCGCGTTCCTCCGCCTCCTGTGTGAGCTGGACCAGCATGGACTCCAGTTCCCTCGCCCGACTCCTCTCCCTGTTCAAGGCCTCCATGAGGTCCCTCTTTGTGCCCTGAGCCTCTTTCGGTCCCATGCGGCGATTCCCTCGGCCTTGCCATCAAAAAAGTGCACCCGCCCCCCGGACGGTGGACGGGTGCACCGGACTAACTGCCATCATCGGGACGGTCAACCAGCCTCGATGACGAACGGGGTGACGAAGATGAGCATCTCGTCAAGCCGGTCCTCTGTGGCCTTTCTCTCGAACAGCCAGTTCAGTATGGGCGTGTCCTTCAACCAAGGCACGCCCTGCTCCGCCTTCGTCTTGGTCTCTTCCACTATCCCGCCGATGACCACGGTCTCCCCGTTCCTGACCAAGACCTCGGTTCCTGCCTCGCGAATCAGTATGGAGGGCTCTCCCAGGGATGAGGTGACCGTCGGGTCCACACGGTTGTCCGTGACGTGGATCTTCATCTTGACCCTGCCATCCGGCGAGATGAGCGGGGTGACGTTGGTCTTCAGAGACGCCCTCTTCCAGACGACGCTCGTCTGTCCTTCTGGGTTCACCTGGGTATAGGGCATATCCCGGCCCTGCTCGATGGTCGCCTCCACGTTGTCGAGGGTCATGACCTTGGGTCTGGATATGATCTTGGTCAGCCCATCCTGCTCTGCAGCGGAGAGCCTGAGGTCGAGGTTGATCAGGTCACCCAGGAGCTTCCCGATCTGGAAGCCTATGGCAGGGGTGGCCGAGCCGAACAACGTCGCCGGGAGGTTCACCATCCAGGACGAGTTGGGCAAGAACTGGGTCGTCCCAGGGGTGACGAACCCGCGAGACCTCCAGGTCGACGGGGCCACCCCACCGAGACCACCAGATATCCCCATGGCCCATTCGTTGGCCCTCTCGAACTCGGCGAATTGGCCGCCCCACTGGATCCCCAATTCCCGG
>FWPV01017290.1_pt1 | contig 10016 bp, 6 predicted proteins | sample 2228371 | NCBI WGS metagenome assembly FWPV01 (sample SAMEA103939776, study PRJEB20133) | metagenome
TAGGCCAGCATCCCGGCCAGGACCTGCTCGCGCGGGACGTCCACGCCACCTCCGCCGTAGAACGCCCCCGAGCGGGGCACCGCGCCGGCCGCTACCTGCTGCTTCGCGTACGTGACGGCCTCGGCCAAGTCGGCGGCGAATCGCTCCACCACGCCCGGTTGGGTGTTCGGACGGGTCACGCAGAAGTGGACAGCGGGCGGGAGCTGGAGCCCGTTCAGCCGCCAGCCCTTCGACGCCAAGTGGTCGTTCACGTGGTAGATGTCGACCCCCGATCCCGCCACGTGGCTGAAGGCCACGTTGAACTTCGGGTCGCCGAGCACCCGCAGCTCGGGGTGCAGCTCGATCACCGTGCGCAGCTCGGCCGCGGTGCGGAAGATGTCAGCGGCGATCGACCGGAAGCCCTCCCGGCCGAGGGTCACGAGCGAGGCCCAGGCGGCAGCGATGATCCCGCCCGAGCGGCTGCCGCTCATGCCCGGCGAGGCGTAGAGCCCCCCCGGCCAGTCAGCGACGGCGAAGTACTGCAGCCGCCGCAGTTCGGGGTTGCGGTACAGCAGCACGCTCGAGCCCTTCAGGCCGAAGCCGTACTTGTGCGTGTCGGCGCTGATCGAGGTGACCCCCGGCAGGCGGAAGTCGAACACTGGTACCTGGACATCGAGCTCCTCGGCCCACGCCAGCACGAACGCACCCAAGCAGCCGTCGACGTGCAGGTTGATGCCGTGGCCCACCGCGAGGTCGCTGAGCTCGGCGATCGGGTCGACCAAGCCGTGGGGATAAGTGCCGGCCGACCCCACCAGCGCCACGGTGTCGGCGTCGATCAGCGCCGCCATGGCGTCGACGTCGCCGACGAACGCGTCGGTGACCGGCGCGTAGCGCAGCTCGATCCCGAAGTAGTGGGCGCCCTTGGCGAGCGCGGGGTGGGCCGTGACGGGCAGCACCACGTTCGGTCGGGTGATGCCGCGCGCTCGGCCCCACTCCCGGTAGACGAGCAGCGGGTTCATGAGGCTCTCGGTGCCGCCGCTCGTGATCACCCCGCAGACGGACTGCTCGGGCACCGCGGAAGCGTGCAGCAGATCGGCCGTCATGGCGATGATCTCGCCTTCGAACTTGGTGGCGCTCGGGTACATGTCCCGCTGGAGCACGTTGGCGTGGCTGTACAGGCTGAACACCTCGTTCAAGAAGGCGTAGTGCTCCTCGTCGCCGGAGTAGATCGAGCCGGAGATCTTGCCCTCGTGGTACGGGGCGTCCTCCCGGTCGGCCATTGCTCGCACCTCGGCCAGCAGCTCGGCGTGCGAGCGTCCGTGCTCGGGGAACACCCGGTGGACCGGGTACTGGTCGGCGTAAGGGAACAGTGCCATGGGTCAGCTTCCTCCCGCAGCAGCGCTGGCGGCGCCAGCCGCGTCGTCGAGGGTGAGCCCGCCAGCCAGCGGCGGGTGCAGCGCGATGTGGCGCTGGCGCGCCGCGGCCATCACCACCACGGCCGCGGGGTCGGGTTCGTGCACCTCGGCCACTTGCAGCAGCCTGGGCACGTCGTCGAGGCGCAGGTGGCCGAGCTCGGCCAGGGCGAGGAACGCCGCCCCGCGGCAGTTCGTGGCCCGGGGATCGGCCAGGCGATGCACGGGGCGGTCGAGGGCGTCGGCGAGCGCCTGGCCCCAGACCCGGCTGAGCGCCGCTCCCCCGCCGAAGTGGACGTGGTCGAAGCGGGTACCGACGAAGGACTCCACGTAGGGTGCCAGCCAGGCGAGGTTCAACGCGACCCCCTCCATCACCGCCCGGGTAAGGTGGGCGCGGGTGTGCCCCAGGCCCAGCCCGACGAACGCGGCCCGCACGTCCTCGCTCGGCGCGGGCGCGATCGAGCCCAGCAACCAGGGCAGGAACTGCACACCGGCGCTGCCGACCGGGACCGAGGCCGCCGCGGCCTCGGCTCGCTCGTAGGCGTCCGGCGGCGGCACGGCGCCCGGCGTGAAGGCGTCGTCGGGGTAGGCCACCGAGCGCAGCAGCCACTCCAGCGCCCGACCGCCCATGCCGTTCTCGGCCATGACGAACCATCGGCCCGGCAGCGGACTGGGCACGGCGAACAGCCCCGTGCCGAGGTCGCCCCGCTGGGTCGTGATGTGGCTGACGAACACCGCGGTGGTGCCGATCACCACCGAGCCAGCGTCGGGACCGAGCGCGCCGGTGCCGACGGCGGAGGTGATCGAATCGATCGTGCCGGGCGCGACGGGCAGGCCGGCGGGCAGGCCCAGCTCGATCGCGGCCCGAGCGGTGAGCTCACCCGCCCAACCGTGCATCGGGCGCAGCGGCGGCAGCTTGGTCGGGTCGATGCGGGCGGCGGCGACGAGTTCGGCGTCGTACTCGGTGACGCCCCAGGTGCGGTTGTCGCAGCACAGCAGACTCCACGCGGTCGACTGGGTGGCGCTCACCCGGCCCGTCATCCGGGCGACCAGGTAGTCCATGGGCTCCACGAAGGCGGCCGCTGCGGCGTACGCGTCGGGGTGGAGGCGCCGCAGCACGGCGATGTGGCCGAGGCCGTCGTTGCCCGACGGCAGCGGGATCAGCCCGTGGCGCTCGACCCACAGCGGGAACGACTCGTCGTCGAGGAGGGCCAGGTTGTCCGGGCCACCGCGGCCGTCCATCCACATGATGCACGGCCCGGTCGGGGTGCCGTCGGCGGCGACGGGGACCGTGCTCATGTACTGGGACGTGACGGCGACGGCCTCGAGTTGGGCGGGGTCGCCACCCCATGCGGAGAGCGTGCGACGGCAGGCCCGAACGGTGGCGGCCCACATCTCGTGGGGGTCCTGCTCGGCGCCGTCAGCGCCGACGTGGACCGTGGCGACCGGCTCGGCCGACCAGGCGAGCGTGCCGCCGTCGGCATCGACGACGGCGACCTTCGGCCCCCCGGTGCCGAGGTCGACCGCGAGCACACTGGCTGCGCCGGCTCCCATCCCACCCGAACGTACACAAGGTGTCTGACACCATGTGTACGTTCAGGCGGCGGCGACGTCGGTGAGGAACCAGTCCACCAGGCGGGCGGCGTTCGGACGGCTCTGGGTCGTGTGCCGTCGCGAGTCCTCCAGCACCGACCGGGGGTCTTTGCCCATCTTCACCAGCTCGTCGGCGCCTTGGTGGGTCCAGCGCACCAGCATCGACTCGGTGGCCTCCGGGTGGAACTGGGTGGCGAACGTGCGGCCCGCTCGGACTGCCTGCGGGCCGACCGGCGAGCGGGCGAGCTCGGTGAACCCCGGCGGCACGGTGAACGCGTCGTAGTGCCACTGCAGCCACGGACCCGGCGAGATCACCTCGGGTTGGTCGGAGTCGATCTCGTACCAGCCGACCTCGGGTTCAGGCGCCCGGTGCACCGTGCCACCGAGCGCGTGCGAGACCACCTGGGCCCCGAAGCAGATGGCGAACAGCGGCACCCCCCGCCGGTGGACTTCCTGGACCAGCGCCACCTCCGCACCCACCTCGTCGGCGATGTGGGGCCAATAGACGCTCCACTCGGAGCCCAGCTGCAGCACCAGGTCGACGCCGTCCAGGGTCGGCCACTCGCTCGGTCGCTCCCGGTGGCACTCGGTGAAGGCATAGCCGTGCCAGCGGAACCGCTCACCCACGAAACCGGGGTCGAGGTCGTTGGCGTTGGCGATCACGAGGGCGCGCACGGCCGGTACGGTACGCGGCACATGGCCACACCGGAGATCCGGCTCGACGACATCGGCTCGGCCCGAGCCGCCGGCGCCCACGTGGTCAAGCACACACCGGTCACCTCGTCGGCGGCACTGTCGGCGCTCACCGGCGGCGAGGTGGTGCTGAAGGCCGAGAACCTCCAGCGCACCGGGTCGTTCAAGATCCGCGGCGCGATGGCCAAGCTGCACTCCTTGGGTCCGGCCGCAGCCGCCGGTGTCACAGCGGGCAGCGCCGGCAACCACGCCCAGGCCCTCGCCTTTGCCGCCCGCACCCACGGCGTGCCGTGCGAGATCTTCGTGCCGGCAGGCGCGCCGATCGCCAAGGTGCACGCCTGTCGCTCGTACGGAGCCACCGTGGTCGAGGGCGGTGACTCGCTGACCGAGGTCGTCGAGGCCGCCCGCCAGCGTGCCGCCGAGCGAGGCATGACCTTTTGCCACCCCTACGACGATCCGGTCGTGGTGGCCGGCCAGGGGACGCTCGGCCTCGAGCTCGTCGACGACGTGCCCGGTCTGCGCCGGGTGTTGGTCCCGCTCGGCGGCGGCGGGCTGGCGAGTGGGACAGCGATCGCGATCAAGTCTCATCGGCCCGCGGTGGAGGTGATCGGCGTGCAGGCCAGCCGCTGCGCGCCCTACTACGGCGGCCCGGTGCCAACCGGCGCAGTCGACACGTTGGCCGACGGCATCGCCGTGAAGGTGCCCGGCGAGGTGACCCGTCCGCTCGTCGAACGGTGGCTGGACGCCGTGGTCACAGTGGATGAGGACGCCATCGCCGACGCGATGGTGCTGCTGATGGAGCGCGCCAAGCTCTACGTGGAAGGTGCTGGCGCGGTCGGTGTCGCCGCGCTGATGTGCGGCGCGGTCAACGCCGCGCCGCGCGGGGTCACCTGTGTGCTGCTGTCGGGCGGCAACGTGGATCTGGGGGTGGTGCCGGGCCTGATCCGCCGCCACGAGACAGCGGCCGGCCGGCGGCTCTTGGTCTTCGCCCGCATCAGCGACCGGCCTGGCGGCCTCGCGACCCTGCTGGCGACCTTCGCCGCCGCCGGCGCCAACGTGATCGAGGTCGCCCACGTGCGCGAGGGCGTGAGCCTGCACGTGCGCGAGACCGGGGTGAACGTTGCGCTCGAGGTGCGTGGTCCCGAGCACGCCGAGGCGGTGGTGGCCGCCGCCCGGGCGGCTGGGTTCGACGTCGAGCAGCTCGGCGACCGAGTGACCCGGACAGGAAAGGACCCCGCATGAAGTCACCGACTGCCGCCCGACTCGTCGCCATCGGTCTCGTGCTCGCCGTGAGCGTCGTCGCCGTGGCACCACCATCGTCGGCAGAGGCGGCGACCGTGGCGTTCACGTTCGCACCGGGCGGCACCGGCGGCACGATCGGCACGATCGGGGTCGACGCCATCTACGGAGGTGCTGGTGGCGGCGGTGCGTACGACGCCCGCTACCTCTGGCGACCCGATGGCGGGCTCAACGTGGAGCTGGCCGACTTCCGGCCTGGCCGCTCGGTCAGCTCGATCGAGGTGCCCGGGTCGCCCGACGTGGTGCGCCTGGAGCTGTACCCCAAACCCGAGCGCAACTGCCCCCCGGACGCCAGCCAGCCTTGCTTCTTCGTCGGCTACGACCCGTGGCGCGGCAACGTGGGCGGCGTCCACATCGAACGACGCACCAGCGACGGGCCCGGCTGGCTGTCGGTGCAGGGAGTCCGATTGCCCATCGAGGGGGTCGGTGGGGCATTCCGCATCGAGGGAGCGATCGCTTCGGCGACACCCGTGCCCGACGGTCGGGTACAGGTCGATCTGTTCCAGTACGACCCGTGTGGCGCACACGATCCCTGTCCTGCCGCGCCGCGGACGGCGAACGGCGTCGTCCAGGGGGCGTTCGCGACGTCGACGAACCGGGGGCTGCGCTGGACCGGATCGGTCGGTTGGCCAGGGCGCTACGTCGTGTTCGTCCGAGACACGATCACCCGGCGACACGTCCAAGGGTTCATGGACCTCGCCCCCGGCCGAATCCCGACGATCGACCTCGACGCCGTGTGCTTCGGCTTGGCCACGTGCCGCTATGACACCGGCGCGCCGGCGGTCCCGGCCGGTGGGTTCCACCCCGTCAGTCCGACCCGCATCTTGGACACGCGACTCGGGCTCGGGATCGCCAACGGACCGGTCCGCACCGGCGACGGCCGGAGCACTTCGGCCAACACCGCTGCGAGCCAAGACGCCATCGCCAACCACGAGCTCAAGGTGACCGGTGTCGCGGGCATCCCGGCGACCGGGGTCTCGGCGGTGCTGCTGAACGTGACCGCTGTCGATCCGCCGGGCGCCGGCTACCTCACGGTGTTCCCCCGACCGCCGGCCATCGGGGAGATCTGGAACGACCAGTCGACGTTCCTCTTCCCACCGAGCTCGTCGAACCTCAACATGCGGCCCGGTGAGACGGTGCCGAACATGGTGCTCGCCCGCGTCGGCGCCGGCGGCCGCATCCGCTTGCTCAACAGCACCTGGCCGATGCACGTGGTCGCGGACGTCGCCGGTTGGTTCGACACCGGCGGTTCGAGCAGTGGTGGTTTCGGCTTCACCGGCGTGGCGCCCACGCGGATCGTCGACACCCGCTCCGGCCTCGGTGGCATCGGTGGCCGGTTCGCGCCGGGCGAGAGCCGCTCGATCCAGATCGCTGGCGTCGGCGGGGTGCCACCTGACGCTCGCTCGGTGGTGGTCAACATCACCGCCGCCAGCCCGAGTGGTGTCGGCTACGTCACGGCGTACCCCGACGGCACCACCCGGCCCAACGCGTCGAACCTCAACCTGCACCCCGGACAGGACCGACCGAACCTGGCGGTCGTGCGCATCGGGGTGAACGGGCGGATCCGACTCGCGGTCGCCGAGACCTCGACCGAGCTCATCGTGGACGTGTTCGGCTACTACGGCCCGGGCGGGGGGCGTACCACGGCGGTCGAACCGACACGCGTGTTCGATACACGCAGTGGTCTCGGGAGCTCGGCGACGCCGCTCGGTCCGGGCGAGACGCGCCGAGTCCAGATCGCTGGCCGTGGCGGTGTGCCGTCGAACGCGACGGCGGTCGTGGTGAACGTGACGGCGGCGGCGACCACGTCGTCTGGCTACCTGTCGATCTGGCCGAACGGCGGAACCCGACCGACGGTGTCGAGCCTCAACTGGACCGCCGCTCGCGACGTGCCCAACCTGGCGATGGTCCGACTCGGTGAGGGCGGATCGATCTCGGTGTTCAATGCGGCGGGCACGACCCACCTCATCGTCGATGTGATGGGATTCGTCACCGGGTGAGCAGGCCCGCCGGGTGAGCAGGCCCGCCGGGTGAGCAGGCCCGCCGGCCGAACTGGCATCTCCGGCAACCGAACTGGCATCTCGGGCTTCTGGAATCGCTGTTCTGGCCGCCACCTGGGCCGATGAGTCCAGGACCGATGCCAGAACGGCGCGATGCCAGTTCGGCGGGGTGAGATGCCAGAACGGCAGGGCGCGATGCCAGTTCGGCGGGGCGCGATGCCAGAACGGCGGGCGTTGGGGCGGTCGGGGTGTTCGGGACCTTCGGCCGGTCCGACGGGTCCGCCCGAGCGACCAGACTGTGAGCCAGTGGAGATCGCGTTCACGCCGAACGCCCGGCCCACGATGGGGATCGAGGTCGAGCTGCACCTCGTCGACCGGGCCACCGGTGACCTCGTCCCACGCGCCAGCGAACTGCTCGACGAGAGCGGCGCGCCCCATCCCGGCGGCGAGCACCCGAAGGCCAAGCACGAGCTGTTCGAGTCGACCATCGAGATCATCACCGGCATCTGCCGCTCGCCGGCCGAGGCCGCCGACGACCTCGCGGCCACCCTCGCCGAGGTGCGCGCCGCGGCCAGTCGGCGGGGCCTGACCCTCGTCGGCTCCGGCACCCACCCGTTCTCGCGGGCGCGCGAGCAGGTCGTGAGCCCCAACCCCCGCTACCACCAGCTGGTCGAGGCGATGCAGTGGCCGGCCAGGCGCCTGCTGATCTGCGGCATGCACGTGCACGTCGGGGTGCCGACCGGGCCGGCGGCCATCGCCGTGGCGAACGAGCTGCTCCGGCACCTCGGGGTGTTCCTGGCCCTGTCGGCCTCGAGCCCCTACTTCGAGGGCGACGACACCGGCCTCGCCTCGGCCCGCTCGAAGGTGTTCGAGGGGCTCCCCACTGCCGGCTTGCCACCGGTGCTCGGCCACTGGGGCGACTTCGAAGAGTTCATGAGCACCCTGCTCGCGGCCCGCTGCATCAGCTCGATCCGCGAAGTGTGGTGGGACGTGCGCCCGCACCCCGACTTCGGCACCGTCGAGCTGCGTGTGTGCGACGCCACCCCCACCGTGCGCGAGGCGGTGGCCATCGCGGCGCTGACCCAAGGGGTGGTGGCGTGGACACTCGATCGGCTGCACCGAGGCACGCTGCCGCCACCCCCACGCGAATGGACCGTGCGGGAGAACCGTTGGCTGGCGGCCCGGTTCGGCACCGACGCCGACTTGATCGTCGACGACACCGGACAGCGCCGTCCGGTCCGCGAGCTCACGCTCGAGCTCGTGGAGCAGGTGCGCCCACACAGCCGCGCGCTCGGCGGCGAAGCGGCACTCGACGACGTCGCGCTCATCTTCACCCACGGCGCCGGGTACGTCCGCGAGCGCCGGGTGGTCGAGCGAGGCGGTTCGCTGGTCGACGTGGTGGCTACCCTCGACCGCGAGCTCGCCGACGACCGCCCGGAGTCCCCATGACCGAACCCGCCACCAGCACGGCCGGACGCGCCGCTGCACCCGGGAGTCCCGACCTGCACGTGCTCGGAGCGCGCCTGCGCAGCTGGCTCGACGACCACCACGACGAGCTCGTCGCCGTCCGCCGCCACCTCCACGCCCACCCCGAGCTGAGCGGTCAGGAGCACGCCACCACCGCCTACCTCGTCGAGCGGCTGCAGGTGGCGGGTCTGCAGCCGAGAGTGCTCGCCTGTGGCACGGGCCTCATCTGCGACATCGGTGACGGTGACGGTCCGCTCGTGGCGCTGCGGGCCGACATCGACGCGCTGGCGATGGACGACGACAAAGACGTCCACTACCGCAGCCAGGTGCCCGGTGTGGCGCACGCGTGCGGACACGACGTGCACACCACCGTGGTGCTCGGCGCCGGGCTGTACCTGGCCCACGTGCACCAGCACCTCGGCGGCCGGGTGCGCCTCATCTTCCAGCCAGCCGAGGAGGCCGTGCCCGGTGGTGCCCGCGAGGTGATCGCCGACCACGGTCTCGACGACGTGGACGCCATCGTCGGGGTCCACTGCGAGCCCAAGCTCGACGTGGGAACGCTGGGCCTGCGGCGCGGCGAGATCACCTCGGCCACCGACCTCGCGATCCTGCGGCTGAGCGGTCCGGGCGGCCACACGGCCCGGCCCGAGCTCACCGTCGACATGGTGCAAGTGGTCGGCCGGGTGATCCGCGAGCTGCCCCCGCTCGTGCAGGCCGAGCTGGCCGACGTCGGGCCGCTCAAGTTCGTCTTCGGCGCCGTCCACGCCGGCGACGCCGGCAACGTGATCCCCGCCCATGCCGAGCTGCGCGCCTCGGTGCGCACCCCTTCGCTCGAGGTGTGGTCGCTGCTGCCGGAGGCGGTCGAGCGCCTGGCCCGCCAGGTGGTCGACGGCACCGGGGCCGAGGTCGCGCTCGACTACGTCCACGGCATCCCGCCGGTACGCAACGACGAGCAGGTCACCGACCTCGTCGCCGAGGCCGTCGCGCTCGAGCTCGCCGGCCACCCGGTGGTCGAGGCTCCCCAGAGCTGGGGCGGCGACGACTTCGCCTGGTACACCCGGCTCGTCCCGGGCACGTACGTGCGCCTCGGCACCCACGACCCCGACGACCCGGGCCCGCGACTCGACCTCCACGCCGGTCACTTCGACGTGGACGAGCGAGCGATCGCAGTCGGCGTGCGGCTGCTGGTGGCCGCCACCCATCGGTTGCTGGCCCGACCCCCGCAGGGCGATCGGTGAGCGAGCGGCGAGGCTGACGCTCGATGGCGCTCACCGATCCACCCACCGGGGACGCGCTGATGCGCGGCGACGCCTGGCGCAGCTTCTGCGACCGTCTGGCGGCGGTCGGGGAGCGGATCCTGGGCGACGACTTCCCGGGCAGCGAGCGCGACCGCGCCGAGGGCGTCCGCCACCTCACCCGCCAGGTGGTCTACGCGCTGCAGTGGTACGTCGAGCTGCGCGCCCCCGCGTGTCCCGGGTTCCAACGCTTCGACGACGACGTCACCAAGTGGGGTGGCCCCTGCGTCGACTTCAACTACCTGCGCGCCCGCGTGTCGGCCGAGCACGCGTACCGC
>FWPV01017291.1_pt1 | contig 10016 bp, 12 predicted proteins | sample 2228371 | NCBI WGS metagenome assembly FWPV01 (sample SAMEA103939776, study PRJEB20133) | metagenome
CAGATGAAGGCACTGGTGCGGCAGGTGATCGAGCAGCTGCCTATCCGCATGCCCGTGGGCTGGATTTCGCGCCATGAACATCAAAGGTCAACTTGGTTCGTTTCGGATCCATCATCGGATGGGGTTGGCCTGATGGGGCTGACGGCCATGATGACGGTCTACCGTGAGGGCACCCCCTGGATGGCGGCGCTCATGGACGATCTGAGCGGCAACCTGGCACTCGCGCTGGCCAGTCTGGCGGCATTGGCGCCCCGCGTTCTCTGTCACCGCCCTGAATCGACCTACCTGTTGTGGTTGGACCGTCGCGGGCTGGGTCTGTCGGACCCGGAATTGCAACAGCGTCTAATCGACGCCGGCCTCGGCCTCTCACCGGGCACCCAGTTCGGTCCCGAGGGCAGCGGCTTCATGCGCATAAACTTCGCCCTGCCGCGGGCAGTCCTCATGGCGACCCTGTGCCGCCTGACCCTGGCCCTTGATCCCGCTGCACCCGTTGACGGCCGGGGTGGCTCGGGCGTTAGATAACGGTCTCGTACCGGAGTCCCAAGTGAGCGACCTCACCCCTGAAGAACTGGCCCATCTCAATGCCCGCATCCTGGCCCTGGAGACGGAACACCGGGACATGGACAAGGCCATCGAGCACCTCATCAGCACGGGTTATCCCGACGAATTGGGTATCAAGAGACTCAAGAAACGCAAGCTGGCCATCAAGGACGAGATCGCCCGGCTCAAGATGGCCATGATGCCGGACATGCCGGCCTGATCCGAGACCGGGGTCCTGCAGACGGCGGGCGAATCTCACCGCCTGAAAGCCGAAGGCCCTGGACTCGCTTCGGGAGGGGCGCGCTACTCCGTTCCAGGACCTGCCTTTTCCCCGCCCGATCCTTCGACCCATTTCATCTATCCTCTGGGTACGGGAAGCGGGCGTGCCCGTAACGCAGGACCAGGGCGGCCAGGGCCAACAGCAGGATGGCGACGGCCACCGCGATGAGGTGCCAGAGCTCCATATTCTTGATGTCCAGCACCACGAAGCGGGCCAGAGCCACGATGGCGATGTAGATGGGGAAGCGCACCGGCAGCTTGCCGGAACGGTAATAGACCCCCACCATGGCCAGGATCTCCAGATACAGGAACATGAGCAACAGGTCCGCCAAGGTGACCACGCCGTTGGTGATCATGACGTTGACCTCGTGGATGCCGGCAAAGATGGTGGCGATGACGATCACCAGCAGCCCCAGCTGCTCGATGACGGCAAGTAGGGTGAGGGCCAGGCGCGAGGTGGGGAGGGTATTCATGGGGTTGGCTCTAGCTCGGGTTAATGGGTAGGGTGCAGGGCAGGGGTGCGTCGGGCCTCAACCATGAGTCTGCCACCTGGATTTGCCATTCGCCCGGCCCGTGCCGGGGCGGACGGCTGGCAGGGGGAATCCGTCCTCCCTACCACTCGCCCCGCGCATGGGCTTGGCGCTAAGCCGCGTTCGAAGGGGGGTCAATTCTGCAGCTCCACCTGAGTAGTGAACATGAGCAGGCCGTAGTCACGTTCATACTGGTTTTGCAGCCGCTCCACGATGCGCCGGCACAGCTCGGCATCCCCCACCACCTCGATGCGGATGTTGCCGGAGACGGTCCAGCGGCCGCTGCGCAGCCCATGCGTGCCCAGCCCGCGCGCCTCCGAGATGGTATAACCCTGGGCGCCCAGACTCAGGATCTCCTCTACGAGGGTGTCCTCCAGGACTGCCTCTGTAAAGATGGTGAGCAGCAGCATGGGTTGAGAGGGCATGGCGATCAACCTCCATGGACCAGACGGGCCATCCACAGATACACGGGGATGCCCAAGAAGATGTTGAAGGGGAAGGTGATGCCCAGGGAGGCCCCAATGGACAGGGCCGGGTTGGCCTCGGGCACGGCGATGCGCATGGCCGCCGGTGCGGCGATATAGGAGGCGCTGGCGAACAGGGTGGCAAGCAGGAAGGTGCCGCCTACCGAAAGCCCCAGGCCCCAGCCGCAGAGGGTGCCCAGCACGGCGGAGACCATGGGCATGACTACGGCGAAGCCGGTGAGAAACACGCCATACTGGCGCAGGGCAGCGATCCGGGAGGAGGCCACCAGGCCCATCTCCAGCAGGAAGAAGGCCAGCACGCCTTTGAACAGGTCGAAGAACAGCTTGTCCAGGGGCTGGATGCCCCGGGGACCGGCGATGTAACCGATGACGAGGCCGCCCACCAACAGATAGATGCTTTTGCCGAAAAAGACCTCGTGCAGGAGTTTGCCCCAGCGCACCGTGCCCACGCCGTAGCGGGCAAGGATGACGCCGATCACCAGGGCCGGCATCTCCAGGAGCACCAGGAAGACGATGAGGTAACCTTCGTAATCCAGGGCCTCGTGCCCCAGCAGGGTGATGCCCACGGAAAAGGTAACCACACTCACCGAGCCGTAGTGGGCGGCGATGGAGGCGGAGTCGGCGCGGCTCAGGCGTCCCAGGTAGCGCAGTATGGGAAAGGCGATCAGCGGGATCAGGGCGCCCACTGCAACGATGATGAGCCCCTGGCCGATCAGCTCGCCCATGGGGTGTTTGGCCAGCTCCACTCCCCCCTTCAGGCCGATGGCGAGTAGGATGAAGATGGACAAGGCCTCGTAGATGCTAGCCGGGATCTTGAGGTCCGAGCGCAACAGCCCGGCCAGCACCCCCAGCACGAAAAAAAGGACGACCGGCTCGAAGCTCATCCGGGACTAAGGGGATGGAAGGCACGGAAGGGACGGGCACGGCCCTTGGACCAGGCCGCATCGGTACTGCGCGATGTCGGCATCACTCTTCCTCTTCCGGCGCCGGGTCCCAGCCGAGCTCGCGGGCGCGCCGGGTGGCCCAGTCGTAGAGCTCAGCATGCCGAGCCTTGAGCTCCGGCGGCAAGAGGCTGGGCAGGTTGCCGTACTTGTCCCATTCCTGATGGACCCGTTCCATGAGTTGCTGCAGGCGTTGCAGCGTCCAGCCGGCGCAGTCTTCCTCCCGGGGAATCAGGCCGAACAGCCAGGCATCCAGCACGATGCGGCCGATCTGGGTGATGCCATGCCGGTCCCGATGAAAGCCCACGTAGGTCGTCTTCGGGTTCATGTCGTTACTCCACCCACTTGCCCAGATAGGCCTCGATGGCCTCGACCACCGCCTGGGACTTGATCACCAGCCCCAGGTCGATCATCTCCGAGCCCATGACCATGGCGCTGTTGTTCGCCGGCACCGGGGCCGGCACCAGATGGTTGGCCTCCTCACGGAAGAATACCGCCGCCACCACCCCGGCGAAGAGGAACTTACGCCCCGCCCCGGTGCCCGGCCTGAAGGGATCGGGCTGATAGACGAACACGGGGCTGCCGCTGGAGCCGGGATAGACGGCCGCGTCGATGAGGAATTCCGGTCGCCCCTCGAAGTCCAGGGCGATGGGCGTGGCTGTGGTCCCCCGGCGCAGGATGGGCATGAGGTTGACCTGATCCCACACACCGCTGGGATAACCCACGAACAGCACCTCCTCCAGGGCGTCCAGGGCGCGCAGCTGCGCCGCATCCGGCACGAGGCGGGTGTCGATGACGTGGTAGTAGAGCTCCACCCCCTGCCCGCGCGCGGCCTGTTCCAGGGGCCGCATGGGGACGATGGCCAGATCCACCTCCGGGTTCGGGTGCATGAACCAGGCCTGGGGGAAATCCTCGATGTTGAGCTGGAAACGCACCCCCAGTGCGGGCTGGCCGTTTTTCTTCTGGGTGAACACCAGGCCGCCGCGGCGCACGCCTTCCACCAGGTGACGGTTGGTGACGATGAAGGTGTGCGTGCCGCGGGCATGCGCGTGCGCCACCACGAAGGCGGTGCCTGAGCCCTCGCTGCCGTCCTCAAGCACCGTGTCCACGCGGATGGTGTTGAACAGAAGCTTCTTGGTGAGGGAGTTGATTTCCATGGCCTAGGTTGCCGGCAGAACGGTCACGCGCCGGGCCGGTTCTGCCGAATCGGCGGTATTATAATGAGTTTTTTTTGCCGCCCGCCGCTGTCCATGTTCTCCCACCGTTCCAGCATCCCCAGCCTCCTGGGCAGCTTCCGCATCGAGGGACGCACGTTCTGCTATGGCAGCTTCATCGCCCGCCTCTACAACTGGTGCCGGAGCCTGGGCTTCACACCGGGCAAGATCATGCCGTCACGGGCATTTTGCTCAGACGAGAGCCAGGGCTTTCCCATCATCCTGCTGGCCAAGCATTTCGGCGCCTTTCCCTTCAACCACGGACGTGTGGGCGGCATCGTCTCGGTGGAGCGGCACGGCCCCCATGCCGAGCACGGCAAGGACCTGGTGCTCATCCAGGCGAGCCACGTGGGCTACGACCCCGAGCGCGGTCAATTCGGCGTCTATCGGCGGCTGCACACCGAGCACCAGATCCACACCCCGGCCTGCGGCAAGATCGCCCACATCCTGGATGGTTATCGTCAGGACTACCTATACGCCCAGGAGAACATCCGCCTACTGCGCCACCAGGGCCGGCCGGCCCTGCTCATCGACAACCTGCTGCTCTCTAAGGCGCGCACGGAGGGCCTGTTCCTGGTTATGGAGAACCTGGTGGAGGGCGCCCACGGCGATAGCCTGCCCTCGCCCTTGTGCGGCCGCAGCACCGGTCTGGTCTATGCCGCCGCGCCCCGCCTCGTCGACCGCCTGGGCGCAGCCGCCTGGCCCGACCATGGCAGCCGCCCCATCGGCGCAGGGCTCGCCGCCGAGGACTTCTTTTTCCGACGCGATCTGGGGCCGCCCGATTACACCCAGAACCAGCTCGAGCGCAACCTCCTTGCCCCCCTGCCCTGGATCCTCACCGCCCGCCACCCCCTGCTGACCGCGGCCTGCGCCAACACCCAGGCGGAATTCGACCGCACCTACCGCAGCCTGGCGCAACACCCGGCCATGCGCGACAAGGGCCTGTTATTCGTGTCCGGGCTGAACATCGACATCTCGCCGGTGGCGGGCGAGGACTTTCCCCTGACCCGTTTCGTGCCCTGGGCCGCCTTCCTGCAACATGCGAACGGCCGGCGGGAGCTGCTGGAGCAGGACGAGGTGTACGAGAGGCTGCTGGCCCAGTCCGAGGACAATCCGGCCCAGATCGACCTGGAGCGCTCCATCGGCAAGATGGCTGCGCGCGAAGGGGTCAAGATACGGCTATAGGGCGCCCGGGATCCCCTCGGCGACGGCGGCATACAGGGCGTCATCGCCCGCCGGGGTCGGTGCGCCGGCATCGAGATGCGGCCAGGTGACGACCGACCTGCTCAGCCAGCGCTGCAGATCCGCCCCATTGTCAAGGCCGGGCACGGTCTCGCCACACACACGGTTGAGCACTACGCCGGCCAGGGTGAGGCCGCGCCGTGCGATCGCCTCGGCGGTGACCAGGACCTGGTGGATGGCCCCCAGCCGGTCGGCGGCGATGAGCAGCACCGGCAGCCCCAGAGCGACGGCCAGATCGGCGTTGAGGCCGTCGGCGGCGAGGGGGGAATAAAAGCCACCTGCCCCTTCCACGAGCAGGAAGTCCTCCGCCCCCACCCCGTCCAGGCAGGCGGCCACGAGCTCCGCCAGGCGCAGCTCCACCCCCGCAAGGCGCGCCGCCCGCTCCGGGGAGAGGGCGGCCTCGAAGCGATAGGGACAGATGCGCTCCAGGGGCTCCATGCCGCCCACCGCCTGGTGATAGGCGAGCGCATCCTGGGGTAGGAGCCCCCCCTTAAGGCAGGGGCAGCCGGACTCCACCGGCTTGCGCGGCCGCACCTGCAGCCCCCGCCCGGCCAGCCAGGCGGCGAGCCGGGTCCCGACGAAGGTCTTGCCCACGCCGGTGTCGGTGCCGGTGATGAACACGCCGCGCATGGTCTCACCCGGCCGGCTGCCGCAGCATGAGCCAGCGGTAGGCCCACCCCGCCCCCAGGGCGGCGAGGACGTGCTTCAAGGTGTGGCCGGAGATGAGGCCGGTGACCTCTAGGGTGGGCCGGTCCAGCCACTCCGCCAGCAGGGCGGCGGCATAGAAGGCGTACACCACCAGCACGTCGCGGGTACGGGTGTAGCGCGGCGTGGTGCGCCAGATCAGGAGCAGGATCAGCAGCACCGGCCAGAACTGCACATAGCCCCAGGCGCGCAGGTCGCCGCGCCCGGCCTGCTCGCTGCCGTACCAGTACAGCACCGCCCCCGCCCCCAGGAGCAGCAGCCAGGGCAGGGCGAGGCGGGCGAGCCCCACGCCGAGACGCTCGCCCAAATGGATGCTCAGCCAGGCCATGAACACCACACTCATGGCCAAGCGGTCCCACATCAGTCCGGCGTTGTCCGGCGCCAGGTGATACCAGGCCGAGGCAGGTCCCAGCAGCACGAGGCCCAGGAAGAAGACAGACCAGGCCCGGCGCTCGTGCGGATCCAGGAAGAGACGGCCGCCCTGGGTGCGAAGGCGCGCAAGACCCAGCAGCCCCACCAGGGTGAGCGGCGCGTTGGAGGCCACGTCCAGAGTGTTCGGGATGCCCAGCCAGGCGCGCCGGTCGGCGAAGTGGTGATAGTCCTGCCACTGGGGGACCGGTGGCACGAGCGCGGCGACCGCGATGGCCACACCGAGGCTTAGGCCGGCAAGGCCCCAGGCCAGCCGCAGTCTTTGGTCATAGGGGGGACGATCCGCGCCTGGTTGCCGGCTCATCGCTGCATGAACAGCAGGGCCAGGGCCACCACCGCCACCACGGTCCAGCCGATGCGGTCCACGTAGCGGTGCAGCATCGCCTCCATGGGCGCGCCGCCGAGCCGCATGAGTCCGGCGACCAGATAGAAGCGCGCGCCGCGGCCGATGAGGGAGGCCAGAGTGAACGGCAGCAGGGGCATGGAAAGCACGCCGGCGGCGATGGTGAAGACCTTGTAGGGGATGGGCGAGAAACCGGCCACGAACACCGCCCAGAAGCCATAGCGTTGGAACCACTCCACCGCCTGCAGATAGGCCTGCCAGGTGCGGGGCTGTGCCGCCAGCCATGGTTCGATCAGCCCGAAGGCGAAATGCCCGATGGCGTATCCCAGGAGACCGCCCGCCACCGAGGCGGCTGTGGTGATGAGCGCTAGGCGCCAGGCGCGCTCCGGCCGGGCGAGCGCCATGGGCGCCAGCATCACGTCCGGCGGCACGGGGAAGAAGGAGGACTCGGCGAAGGACAGCCCGCCCAGATACCAAGGGGCGCGCGGGTGGCGCGACCAGCGCATGACCCGGGCATAAAGGGGGGAAAAGATGCGCATCGGGGGATTCCGCGGGACGACGGAGGCAATTGTAGCCGAGCGTCCCTCAGGCCCGTGCCTGGGGGTCCCGCTCGATGAGCATGGCGTCCCCATAGCTGAAGAAGCGATAACGCTGCTCGACGGCGTGGGCGTAGGCCCGGCGCATGAGCTCGACGCCGCCGAAGGCATAGACCAGCATGAGCAGGGTGGAACGGGGCAGGTGGAAGTTGGTCAGCAGCCGATCCACCACCCGGAAGCGGTAGCCCGGCGTGATGAAGAGGTCGGTCTCGCCGCCGCCCGCCACGAGCCGGCCTCCCGCTGCGGCCGCCTCCAGGGTGCGCAGGCTGGTGGTGCCTACGGCCAGAATGCGTCCGCCGCGCGCCTGCGCCGCTTCCACCGCCGCCACCGTCTCGGGCGGCACCACGTAGCGCTCGCTGTGCATGCGGTGGGCCTCCACCCGCTCCACCCGCACCGGCTGGAAGGTGCCGGCGCCCACGTGCAGGGTCACCCGCGCCGTCTCCACCCCCATGGCCTGCAGCCGCGCGAGCACGGCCTCGTCGAAGTGCAGGCCGGCGGTGGGGGCCGCCACCGAGCCGGGCTCCCGCGCATAGACGGTCTGATAGCGCTGCGCGTCCTCGGCCTCGGGTGCCCGGTCGATATAGGGGGGCAGGGGCACCTCGCCATGCGCCTCCAGCCACTCCAGCACGCTGCGGGCCGGATCGAGGTGCAGTCGGAAGAGCTCCCCCTCGCGGCCCAGGACCTCGGCCTCGATGGCCCCGGCCAGCCAAAGCCGGCCGCCCGCACGGGGCTTTTTGCTGGCGCGCAGGTGCACCAGGGCCTCGTGCTCGCCGAGGATGCGCTCCACCAGCACCTCCATCTTGCCGCCGCTCGCCTTCTCGCCCCGCAGCCGCGCCTTGATCACCCGGCTGTCGTTGAACACCAGCAGGTCGCCCGGCCGCAGGAGGTCGGGCAGCTCCGTGAACATACGATCGGTCCAGGCGCCGGCGCTGGCGTCCACGTGCAGCAGGCGGCTTGCGCTACGCTCCGGCAGGGGATGGCGGGCGATCAGCTCCTGGGGCAGGAGGTAGTCGAAGTCGCTGATGTGCATCTAGCCGCCTGCGCGGGCCTCAAGTCCCGCTCTCGTCGCCCGAGGGCGAAGCGTGGGCCCGTGCTGCCCGCATGAGCCGATCGCGCACCGCATCCCAGTCGCCGCCCTAGGGGGGGGCCTCTACCAGAAGCACGTCAGCGCCCGCGGCATCGAGCTCGCGCAAAGTGGCATAGAGCAGGCGCGCGCACTCGGACGATTGCGCCGGCAGGGTATGGACCTGCACGCCGGCCGGCAGGGGGAAGGCCCCCTTGCCCAGCCGCAACACCAGCACGCGCCGGCCAGCTGCGGCCAGTGACTGCGCCCTGGTCGGCAGGGCCGTGGGCGGGTGCAGCTCCAACGGCGTGCCGGGGGCATAGTGGGCCGGCAGGCTCCCCGGCACACGCACACCGCCGCCCTGGCGCGCCACCGGCCGGCCCAGCACCGCCTCGAGCGCCTGCGGCGGGATGCCGCCCGGCCGCAGCAGCACCGGCTCCTCCATCAAAAGACTCAGGATGGTGGACTCCACCCCCACGGCGCAAGGCCCGCCATCCAGGATCAGGTCCACCGAACTGCCCAGCTCCGCCTGCACGTGTTCAGCGGTGGTGGGCGAGACGCGCCCGTAGCGGTTGGCCGAGGGCGCCACGAGGGGGCCGGCGGCACGGATCAGCTCCAGGGCGACGGGATGCGCCGGCACGCGCAGCGCCACGCTGTCCTGGCCGCCGGTGACCGCATCCAGCACATGGGGTTTGCGCCTGAGCACCAGGGTAAGCGGCCCCGGCCAGAAGGTGCGGGCCAGCCGCCAGGCCGCCTGCGGCACCTCCTGCGCCCAGTGGGCGAGCTCTTCGGCCGCGGCCAGATGCACGATCAGGGGGTGGTGCGCCGGCCGGCCCTTGATGGCGAATACGCGGCGCACCGCCGGCTCCAGGGTGGCCAGCGCCCCCAGGCCATAGACCGTCTCGGTGGGGAAGGCCACCACACCGCCGGCGCGCAGCAGCCCGGCGGCCCGTTCGATGGCCGCCGGCGTGGCGGGCAGCAGACGGTCCTGGTCTGGCTCGGGGGTCATTTGTCGTACAGTCCGTATTTCTTCAGCTTGCGCCACAGGGACACGCGGTCTATGCCCAACATACGCGCCGCCTCGCTGCGGTTGCCGCGGGCCATCTCCAGGGCGCGCAGGATATGCGCCTTTTCCTGCTCCTCCAGGGTGGCGGGGGGCGCCACCGCCTCGGGCATGAACACGTGCACCGTGAGTCTGCCCAGGTGCTGGGGCAGGTGTTGCACGTCCAGCTGCTCGCCTTCCGTCAGGGCCACGCCCCGCTCGATGAAGTTGGCCAGCTCCCGCACGTTGCCGGGATAGTCGTAGTCCATCAGCCGCTGCATGGCCTGCGGCGTGATCTCCTTGACCGGGCGCCCCATGGTGACGGCGAACTTGCGCAGAAAGTAATAGGCCAGCAGGGGGATGTCGTCGCGTCGCTCGCGCAGCGGTGGCAGCTCCAGGGTGATGACGTTGAGGCGGAAATAGAGGTCGGGCCGCATGCTGCCCGCCTCCACCGCCTGTTGCAGGTCGCGGTGGCTCGCCGCCAGGACGCGCACATCCACCTTCACCGGCGCCACCGCGCCCACCCGCAGCACCTCCCGTTCCTGCAGCACCCGCAACAGCTTGATCTGCACCGACATGGGCAGTTCCGCCACCTCGTCCAGGAACA
>FWPV01017293.1_pt1 | contig 10015 bp, 9 predicted proteins | sample 2228371 | NCBI WGS metagenome assembly FWPV01 (sample SAMEA103939776, study PRJEB20133) | metagenome
AGGGATCGACAAGGCCCGGGAGCGGGTGCTCTACGACATGGAGATGCGCCGCCAGCTGGAGGCCGCCGCCGCCGCCGAAGAGCATTAAAGGGAGAAGGACCTGGGGAAAGGGGCCCGGGGTCAGAGGACCCATGCCCCTTCCCCACCCCCTCATCCCCAACCCCATATCATTATGCTTCGGTTTGCGGCCGGGGCATCAACCAGCAGCAGGGCAGGGAGCTGATCCCCTGCCCTGTTTTTTTCTGCCGCCTTTCCCCCCCCAAATTGACAAAATCTGCGGCCCGCATACAATATGGTGAAAATACGCGGGAAATCCTTTCTGAATGAGCACCGACCCCAAGGTGAAACCGGCCAGGCCCCACTACCACGGGCATCGCGGCCGCCTGCGGGCCCGCTTCCTGGAAGGCGGCGCCGCGGCGCTGCAGGACTACGAGCTCCTGGAGCTGCTCCTCACCTTCGCCATCCCCTACTCCGATGTCAAACCCCTGGCCAAGGCCCTCATCCAGCGCTTCGGCTCCTTCAGCCAGGTATTGGATGCGCCGCTGGAAGCCCTGCTGGAAATTAGGGCCGCAGCCTCACCCGCGGGCGGCGGCCGGGAAATGCGCCTCACCGAGTATTCCGCCTGTCTCATTCACCTGGCCAAGGCCGTCACCGAAATCTACCTCAAGGAAGGGGCGCTCAAGCGGCAGAAAATCCCCTCCTTGGAAGCCTTGGTGGATTACTGCCGCAGCGCCATGGGTGGCCTCAAGGACGAGCAGTTTCGGGTCCTCTACCTGAACAGCCAGAACGAAATCCTGGCTGAGGAAATCGTCCAGGAGGGCACCGTCAACCAAACCGTGGTGTATCCCCGCAAGGTCCTGGAGCTGGCCCTGAAGCACAAAGCCACCGGCCTCATCCTGGTGCACAACCACCCCAGCGGCAACCCCACCCCGTCAGCCGCCGACCAGGAGCTCACCCGGACCCTGGTGAAGGCCGGCCACGCCCTGAACCTGACGGTGCACGACCACCTCATCATCAGCCGCCACGGGTACTTCAGCCTGGCGGAACACAATATGTTATGATTTATCAGGGTGTTGGCGGCGTTAGGCATTGGCGGTTCACATCATGATCCCCGGGAACGTCATTCAGGAACTGGAAGCCACAGTGGGAACCGCCAACCTCCTCACCGGCGCCGAGGACCGCTGGTGTTATGCCTACGACGCCACGGACCTGGCTCATCTGCCGGACCTGGTGGTATTTCCCGGGTCGGCCGAGGAGGTGGCGGCCATTGTCCGACTGGCCAATGAGCATGGGTTTCCCGTCATCCCCCGGGGGGCGGGGAGCGGCCGGGCGGGGGGGTCGGTGCCGGTGGTCGGCGGCGTGGTGGTGGTGCTGACCCGCTTGAACCGGATTTTGGAAATTAACCCTGAGGATTTCCTGGCCGTGGTGGAACCGGGGGTAATCACCGGGCACCTCAAGCGGGCGGTGGCGGCGCAAGGACTTTATTATCCCCCGGACCCGGGGAGTTCGGAGTTCTGCACCATCGGCGGCAACGTGGCCACCGGGGCCGGGGGCGCGGTGGCGGTGCAGTATGGGGTCACCCGGGATTATGTGCTGGGGCTGGAGGTGGTGCTGCCCACCGGGGAGATCATCCAGACCGGCACCCGCACCATGAAGTCGGTGGTGGGGTATGACCTGACCCACCTCTTCGTGGGCTCGGAGGGCACCCTGGGGATCATCACCAAGATCATCCTGAGGCTGGTGCCGCCGCCCGCCGCCCGGCAGACGCTGGCCGCCGGGTTCGGCAGCCTGGGGGCCGCCGCCCAGGCGGTGGGCGCCCTTCTTAAGTCAGGTCTGGCCCCCGCCTCTTTGGAATTTCTGGACGCCCCCACCATGAGCTGCGTGGCGGATTTGCAGCCGTTTCCGCTGCCGCCCCAGGTGGCCGCTTTCCTCCTCATCGCTCTGGAGGGCCACCCCCAGGACGTGGCGCAGCGCACCGCCGCCGCCCGGGAAATCCTGGCCAAGCACGGCGCCGCCCCCCTCCTTCTGGCGGAGACGCAGACGGACGCCGAACGCCTCTGGCAGGCCCGCAAGGCCATCTCCCCGGCCACCCTGAAGCTCAAACCCAACAAGATCGCCGAAGACGTGGCGGTGCCGCTGAGCGCCATCCCCACCTTGGTGGCCGCGGTGCAGGACATCGCCCGGCACCGCGGTCTGCCCATCCTCTGCTTCGGTCACGCCGGGGACGGCAACATCCATGTGAATATCATGTTCGATGCCCGGATCCCGGCAGAACAGGCGGCGGCTCAGGAGGCCGTGGCCGACCTGTTGGGGGCGGTGCGCCGCCTGGCCGGCACCCTCTCCGGGGAGCACGGCGTGGGCCTGCTCAAGGCGCCTTTTTTGCGCCTGGAGCTCTCCGAGGAGGTAATCGCTCTGCAAAAGCGCCTGAAGCACGCCTTTGATCCCTGCAATATCATGAACCCGGGAAAGATATTTCCCCGCCCATCCCCGCGGGTGGTCACGGGCGCACCGGCCGGGGAGGCAGATTTTTAATACTTGACAAAATTTTCACAATGGCATAGCTTCAAGGCAAACGCGTCCACAAACATCCCAAGGAGGACAAAAGCATATGGCCGTTGTGGAACACGCCGGAAAAACCTTTGAGGTCGACGAAGACGGCTTCCTGGCCAACCTCGATGAATGGGGCCCGGAGTGGGTGGATTATGTAAAGACCTTGGAAGGCATCAACGAATTGACTGAAGACCATTGGAAAGTCATCAACATGCTGCAGGATTACTTCAAGAAGAACGGCATCGCCCCCATGGTGCGGATTCTCTCGAAGGTGACCGGCTTCAAGTTGAAGTACATCTATGAGCTCTTTCCCTCTGGGCCGGGGAAAGGAGCCTGCAAAATGGCTGGCCTTCCCAAACCCACTGGGTGCGTGTAAGGAAAACATTTTCCGGCCCCTTACCTCCGAACGAACTTGCGGCGGCAGATTCCCATACGCGTGATATGGGAATCTGTCTGCCGGAGGTGTCTCTCAAGGGGAGCGCCGGGAGCCAGCAGTTGCGGTTGCCATTCTGACCCCCGCCCTAATTCCAACGGTCTGCCCAGGAGGATTTGGTGGGCAGAATCCAGGAAGTCTGTGGAATTTTTGCCATACACCCGGCCCACCATCAACGGCGTATGTATGGTTGACAAATCCTGCCAGCCTTTTTAGAGTGAGATTAGATCGTTCGGCGCCATAGGAAGGAGGGAAGCGAAGGGGCGGGTCCCCCGGACCCCTAAACGCCCCTCTCCTGGCCAGCGGTTGACCTTCACCAGGCTGCCTTGCCGGGTCCGGCAGGGTACACGGGAGGGAGTTCTCCATGGCCCGCCGCATCCAAAAGGTATTGTTCATCGAACCCCGCGCCCCCCGGCCGCACATCTTCAGCCGGGTGGTAATCCCCCGCCTGGGCGCGGTGCTGTTGGGCACCATCCTGGCCCGCCAAGGACTTGAGGTGAAGGTGGTGGTGGAGGAAATCCACCAGCCCAATTACCGTACCTTGGATTTCCGCCCCGACCTGGTGGGCATTTCCACCATCTCTTCCACCGCCCCCCGGGCCTATGAGTTGGCCCGCTTTTACCGCAGCCAGGGGATCCCGGTGGTCCTGGGCGGGCCGCACCCCAGTTTTCTCCCCCAAGAGGGCTTGGAGCATGCCGATTTCGTCATCTGCGGCGAGGGCGATGAAGCTTTGCCGGAATTGGTGGCCGCGCTGCAAGATGGCGGCGATCTGGGAGCCATTCAAAACCTGGCCTACCGGGAGGGGGAAGAGCTGCGGACCAATCCTTGGCGTTCGTTTTTGGCCGATTTGGACGCTCTGCCCATTCCCGATTATACTCTCATCCACCAGTGGGAAAAGACCCGCAATCGCTACGTGTCCATTGCCACATCCCGGGGCTGTCCCTTCAACTGCAGCTTCTGCTCGGTGATCCTGCTCTTCGGCCGCCGATACCGTTACAATTCAGTGGAGCGGGTCATGGAGGAGATCCGGGCCAACGGCCTTAAGGCCCATCACCTTTTCTTTTGCGACGACAACTTCACCGCCAACCGGGAACGCATCAAGACGCTGTGTGAATGTATCCTGCGGGAGGGTTTGCGCCTGGAGTGGAGCGCCCAGGTGCGAGTGGAGGCCGCCCGGGACCAGGAACTTTTGCGTTTGATGGCCCAAAGCGGCTGCTTTATCGTCTTTGTGGGCCTGGAGTCCATCAACCCCGCCACCCTGAAGGCCTACAATAAAGGCCAGACCGTGGAAGGCATCCGGGAGGCGGTAATCAATTTTCACCGCCACAACATCCGGGTGCACGGCATGTTCGTGTTCGGGGCCGAGGACGATCATTACCAGGTGGTGCGGGACACCGTGAAGTTTTCCCGGGAAGTGGATCTGGACTCCCTGCAATACCTCATCCTCACCCCGGTGCCCGGGACCCCGGTCTTTGCCGAAATGGAGCGGGCCAACCGCATCATCTGCCGGGACTGGAGCCACTACGACGGCCACCACGCCGTGTTCCAGCCCCGCCAGTTCACCCCCTATGAACTTCAGTATGAAACCATCCGGGCCATGAAAAAATTCTATAGTTGGCCCTCGGTCATCAAGCGGCTGGCAGCCCGGGATCTTTTTTATGCCAAGCTCAAGGCCTACGCCCGCATCCTCACCTGGCAAGCCTGGAAGAAGGCCGGCTACCCCCGGCAGCTCCGGGAACAGCTCTTTAACCGGGTGCGGCAGCTGAAACAATGGCTGCCCCAGAGGCGCAAGGTCTCCCGGGTGGGCATCCCCGCCGACATCTGGTCTCTTTCCACCTGGGAGAGCAAGCCGCGGGAATTCTTGCTGCGCTTTCTGGAAAAATTGGGGGTGGAAGTGGTGCTGGAGGCGGAGGGGGAAGGGGCTGGCGCGCCAATCCAGGCGGTCCAGCGAGAGATTGCCCGCCTCCAGGAAAAGGCCGATCTGATTCTCCTGCCCCTATGGGCCGGCCTGGAAGAGGCCAGGCAGCGGCTCAAGGACCTCCACGGCCTCACCCAGGAGACCACGTCCCGACTCCTCACTCTGGAATTCAACCCCACCACCTTTTATACCGCCTGCATGGAATTGGGGCTGTGCTTCCGCAAACGGCTGCACCGCATCCGGCGCATTTATTTCCAGACGTTGGCGGAGGTGGGGGGCGCGGTTTAAGGGAACGAGGAGCCCCCGCCGAAGGCCCCCCGGCGCCGGGGATCAGGCCCTGTTGGGGGCTTCCCTCCTGCCTTCCTGAAACCCTCCTTCTCTTTCTGACCGCCAAGCGGTGGCAATCCGGTCGGCGTGACCGCGGTTGTGCGTGTGCTGGCACTTCTGTCCGGCTTCCGCGAGAACGCAGGGGACAGATTTCCGCCGCAAAGGGGGTCAGGCATGAAGATCATCCAACACCGGCTTCTGGGGGCGGACGGCCGGCCGTATCCTTATCGGCCTTCCGCCAACACCGGGGGCCCCATCCGGCCTGAGTTTCTGGTATTCCATTACACCGCCGGGGCCAGCATCGAAGGGGCCGTCACCCAACTCACCCGGAAAGGTACGGGAGTTTCGGCTCATCTGGTCATCGGACGGGACGGCCGGATCATTCAACTGGTACCCTTCGACACGATGGCCTGGCACGCCGGCCGGAGCTCCTGGCAGGGTCTCACCGGCCTCAACCGCTACTCCTTGGGGATCGAGCTGGTGAACGCCGGCCGGCTGCTCAAGGAAGAGGGCGGCTGGCGCACCTGGTTCGGCACGGAAATTCCCCCGGAGGAGGTGCTGGTGGCGGCGCACCGGCATGACCCCCGGCCCGCCGGCTGGCACCGGTACTCGGAAGCCCAGCTTGCCGCCGCCCTGCAGGTGGCCGAGGTCCTCATGGACCATTACCGCCTCAAAGACCTCCTGGGGCATGACGACATTGCGCCGGGACGCAAGCAGGATCCGGGGCCGGCCTTTCCCATGGCAGAGTTTCGCCGGCGGCTCCTGAAACGGCCTGACCCGGAGGCCGATTAAGGGAGGTTTACTGCGAAGGGCGGCTTATCTTATGGGCTCTGTTTGTGCGATCTCCTGCCAGTAGGCGTCCACTTGGGCCTGAATTTCGCTGATGAGGGCCTCGTTGCGGGACGGCGTAAACAGATGGGCGAAGCGGCCCTGGCGCTTCAGGTACTCCTCCACCGGCAGGCGGGGATGTGGGATTTTGGTGTGCCTCACCTGACCCTCGCGGTATTCCTTCAGGGGCCAGATGCCGGTGCGCACCGCCAGCCGGCCGATCTCCACCGCGTCCTGGGGTTCAAAGTCCCAGCCTGGCGGACAAGGGGCCAGGGTGAGGATGAGACGGGGGCCCCGGAGGCTGCGGGCGGTCTCGATTTTTTTGGCCAGATCCAGGGGTTCGGCTCCCACCGCCGTGGCCGCGTACACCGGCCGGTGGGCCGTCCAGATGGCAAAGAGATCCTTTTTGAAGCCCGGAAACCCCCGGGCGCTCAAGGTGGTGGCGGTGCGAGCCGCATGGGGGGTGGCCTCCGAAGCCTGTTGGCCGGTGTTGCCGAAGCCCTCATTATCGTAACAGAGGTAGAGGAAATTCAGGTCGCGCTCCAGGGCGCTGGAGGCGGCGGACAGACCCATGCCATAGGCCGAGCCGTCGCCGGTGAGGACCACCACCTCCAGGTCCTCCTGGGCCGGAAGGCGTCCCTGGGCCACCAGGAGGTCCAGGGCGTCCCGCACCCCCTGGGCGCCGGCGGGGGCGGAGGCCATGGCGGTATAGAGCCAGGAGCCCCGAAACGGGGTGAAGGGATAGACGGCCATGAGCGTCAGGCAGCCGGCGGCGTTGATAAATACGGTCCGGGCGCCCAATAGGTCGTAAATCTGATGGACTGCTTCCAGGCCGCCGCAGCCGGCACACATGGGCGTGCCGGTTCCCAGCAGGTGAACCGAGGGCAGAGGTTTGGGGCCTTTGGAGGAAGAAGGGTTCATGGCGCCACCTCCCAGCGGCTGCGAAACCGGGAAAAACCATCTTTTCCGCCGATGCGGCCTTGTCAAGGCGGTTTCATGGGGTACATTTACTTCATGGAGTCATTCCGCCACAATCTCACGCCGGTGGAGGTGAAACATTTTTTGCGGGCCACCGCCGACTTGACGGAGAACCTGCTGCTCCGCTACTGCTACAAGACCACCACCCCGTGTCCCGCCTGCCGTCAGCCAGAGCTGATCCGGGCGGCGGGCCTGAGTCTCTTCAGCCTGAGCTCGGACAAGCTGACCCATGAATTGAGCCTTTGCCCGGCCTGCGGCTACAAGGAGCTGGTGGCCCTGCAGACCTGTGAGCGTCTGTAACTCCGCCGGGGCACCTCGCCTCGGCCAGCAGCCCTGAAGGCGTCAACCAGCCCGGCTCCCTTGCAGGCCCTTTGGTTCTATCCCAGGCGGCGGCGCTCCGCCTGGGCAATGGCTTGCAGTTGGCGCACCTCCCGCCATTCGGCGGCGGTGAACAGGAGGCGGGGCGGGGGCGCCTGCCCGGTCACCCCTGCTTGCATGGCCAGGGAGGCCATTTCATAGAATTCTTCCGGAGCTAGATCCCTCCCCCCCAGGCCGCCGATAAAGCTCAGCAATACGGGGGCTTCCCGCTCCCCATAGAGGGCTGAAGCCACCTCGGCAAACAGAACGCCCCCCTTGCCCATCGAGAGATTTTGGTCAATAACCGCGGCGGCTCGCTTGCCTCTGAGGAGTTCCCTGAGGCGCGCCTCGGGGAAGGGTCGCAGCAAGCGGGGCCGCACCAATCCCACCGGCACCCCGGCTTCCCGCAGCCGGTCCACCGCGGCCATGGCCTTGGTGGCGAAGGAGCCCAGCATCACGAAAACCACCTCAGCGTCGGCCGCCCGGTAGGCAACCACCGATTCATGACGCCGGCCAAATCTTTCCTCGAACTCGTGGGCGATTTCCTCATAAACTGACAGGCCGTTTAAGCACGCCAAGTGCATTTCATAGCGGAAGTAGGAATAGGGCGAACCTCCCAAGACGGCCACCGCTTGACTGACCGGGGCGCTGGCCCGGAAGGCCGTGGGTCCGGGGTCAAAGGGGCCGATGAAACTGCGGGCTTCCTCTGCAGGGGGGATCACCACCGGCTCCCGGGTAAAAGAGAGATAAAACCCATCCAAATTCACCAGCACCGGCAGCCGCACCCGGCGGTCTTCCGCCAGCCGGAAGGCCAGCAACACGCTATCCAGGACCTCCTGGCACGTGGCGCAATGGAGCTGCAAAAAACCGGCATCCCGAGCCGCCAGCACATCATTGTGATCGGGCTCCAAGGTAATGGGCGCCGACAGCCCCCGGGACACATTAACCAAAACGAAGGGGACCCGCCAGCCTGCCACGGTGTACAGCATTTCCATGGCATACAGGAGACCCTGGCTGGAAGTGGCGGTGAAAACCCGCACCCCGGTGGCGGCTGCCGCTCCCGCGGCGGTGAGCATGGAATGCTCCGATTCCAGCATCACCAGGCGGCCCTCCATGTCGCCGGTGTCCAACCAGTGCGCCAAGGTTTCGATGATTTCGGTCTGGGGGGTGATGGGGAAGGCCGGCACGTAGTCCACCCCGGCCAGTCGCACCGCCCAGGCCGCCGCCGCATTGCCGGTCAACAGTTCCCGCGCCATGGTTCCTTCCTCTCGCTGGGGTGGGCGGCGGTCTGCGCGCCCGAACCACCTCGCCCCTGCCTAGGTTGGCCGGAAAAGCCAACCCCGTGACCCAGCATTCTTCCCAAAATCCCGCACCTTCGGGGGGTGAAGGTCAGGGCGAGGCTTCCTTCCCCCCGCCCGGTCCTCCTGCCGCCTCCTCCTCCGGCACGGCCCGGATGGCGTGGGAGGGGCAGGAACTCATGCACACCAGACAGCCCTTGCAGTGCTGGTAATCAATGGCCGGAAAGCCGTCGGGGCCCACGGTGATCACGCCGTCAGGACACAGGGTGCTGCAGATCCAGGCGCAGCGCTTGCACCGGGCGCGGTCAAGCACCGGCCGCACGGTGCGCCACAACCCTGTGGGCACCCGTTCGCTGGTGGCCGGGGCGAAAATGGCGGGGGCGGCCAGTCCCACGTCATCCACCGGCAGTTCAATCCAATCCGGCGGCTCGTAGCTCGCCGCCGAAGGCTCCGGCGCCTCTCGGACGCAGCCGGCGTGATCAGCCAGCAGGTCATAGGCGCTGAGAGCGGCGGCGAGATTTCTGCTCAAGGCAGCCTCCCCCAGGGCGGCCAATTCCTTCCGGGCCGCGGCTTCAAGGGCCGGCCGGGGAATGACCCCCACCAGACGGGCGGCAGCCCCCACCCCGGCCATGCCCATGAGCTTCTGTCCCAAGGAATCCTGCGGCCCTTTAGGCCCCGGCAGGTTCAGGATGGGACCGGCCAGACGCAGGCGCTCCCGCCACACCTCCGCCGGGGTGCCCGGGCCCACCAGGAGCACCGTGGCGGGGCTGAGGCCCGTAAGCACTCCCGCCGCCGGGCTGGTGATGAGGGTATCGTCGGCCACCACCACCAGATCAGGACGGCGTATGACCCCTCGCTCCCGGATCGCTTCCCGGGCGGCCCGCACATAGGCAAAAATGGGCGCCCCCCGGCGTTCGGCGCCATAGCGCGGGGCATCCTGAACTTCAAAGCCCGCCAGGAAAAACGCGGTGCCCAGCACCCGGCCTGCGGTTTTGATGCCCTGCCCGCCGCGGCCATGAAGACGGATTCGATACATGAGGCGCCTTGGCATTCAGCCGCTATCGGGACCGAAAGTCCCGGCCGGTCCGGCTCGTCCGAGGAAATCCACCCGATTGTCATTATACGCCAACCCCTCCTTCAGAAGCAGGAGAAAATTCCCTCTGCCGCGGCTTCGCAGGGGAGATTCCTTTGCCTCCCGCCCTTCACCTGGGGCATAATAGGACTTGCCGTTTTCGCCGCTGCTGATGATCAGGCTCTCCAGGCTCACCGGGCTCGGGCAGCCTTACCCCTTGCCCGGCTTTCGGCCCGGGGGCACCGGGTGGAGCC
>FWPV01017294.1_pt1 | contig 10014 bp, 3 predicted proteins | sample 2228371 | NCBI WGS metagenome assembly FWPV01 (sample SAMEA103939776, study PRJEB20133) | metagenome
AAAAATTTGGTAGTATATTATAATATAAAGTTGCGTTAACGTTAACGCAATTAATCGGTTAAAACAAAGGAGGTGCTATGAAAAAGTATAGGATTTATCATTTAAAGCGGCCATCTGTAATCATACACGGACTACTCATTGCAATACTTACACCCATTCTTCCTTTGCAGGCTCAGCCCGCTAAAGGAGCCAATAAATTTGCCGGGAATATCACAACCCGTGGACAAATCCGGTCCGATTTTCTGAAATACTGGAACCAGATAACCGGTGAAAACGAAAGCAAATGGGCCTCTATAGAAGGAAGTCGTGACAGGATGAACTGGGGCGGCAGCGACCGCATAGCCGAGTTTGCAAGAACAAACAACATTCCCTGGAAATTTCATTGTCTTATATGGGGCAGCCAATATCCGAGCTGGATGAATAATTTGTCACAATCCGAGCAACTTGCGGAAATTACTGAATGGCTCGATTCCGCGGCAAAACGTTATCCTGATGTTCATATGATAGATGTTATAAACGAAGCCCACCCATCTCATAGACCGCCGCCTTTTAAAAACGCTCTCGGAGGAGACGGTTCGACCGGCTTCGACTGGATGATAAAAATATTCAAGATGGCACGTGAACGGTGGCCAAAAGCCGTATTAATCTACAATGACTATAATATTATCGAATGGGACAATGAAGTAAACTGGATGGTGAGAATGGCAAATGTTATGAAGGAGGCCAAAGCTCCTATGGACGCCATCGGAGCTCAGGCGCACGACGCTTCGAGAATATCGACTTCCAAACTAAAGAGCAACATCGATAAACTGGCCGCGACCGGTTTCCCTATAGTTATAAGCGAGTACGATATTCCTCAGAACGACGACGCCACACAGAAAAGAATTATGGAAGAACAGTTTACGATGTTCTGGAACCACCCCAAGATCATAGGTATTACTTACTGGGGTTATCTTGTAGGCGCAACCTGGGTGAACGGTTCCGGCCTTCTGCGTTCGGACGGCACGGAGCGGCCCGCGCTCACTTGGCTTGTTGACTTTTTGAAGAAAAACCCCAATCCGCCGAACGACTTCCCCGACCTCGTTCCTAAGTTTACGAATGAAACAGAGACGCTGAAACATTCGGTAGCCTGCCAGCAGCATGACTATTATTATGACAAGACGTCGATATTCGATTTGAACGGGAAGATCATCAAAATCACTTTTCCGGCAGTAAACGCACGACCTCTTAACGGAACAGCTCATGGAACCTATATTTTCAGAACAAGAAGAGGCGAACCGGGAAGTATATTAATATCGACCGGTATAAATGGAAGCAGAGAGGGACAAAAATAGGTAAGCTTGGATTTACAAATAATTAAAAGGGGGAGAAGTGAAAAAGTCCGTATTGAAAAGGAAGAGCTTATGGGTGATCGCGGCCGTATCTCTGATTATCGCGCCGGGTGTGAAGGTGAACGCAAAATGGCTCGCTGTTCACAATGATTTCAACAAGTACGATACGGACGGAAACCCGATCCGAACGAGGAGTGGTTGCCTTTGTAAATTCGGCGAAAAATATTACTGGTACGGCTGCGATCAGGCCATGACCAATCAAACCTGTTACTCTTCGATTGATCTGCTTCATTGGAAAAATGAGGGCGTGATGCTTACGGCTTCCCGCGGAACAAACCGTATGGATGTAGTATATAATGATTCGACAAAAAAGTATGTCATGGTCATGAAATGGGAGACCCCGGGTTCGGAATGGTGCAACAGAGGTATCGCGGTAAGCACCGGCCCTACCGGGCCGTTTACCAAACTTTTCGATAGTCTTGTCTACGGAGTTAATACCGGCGACATGTCGGTATTCAAAGACGACGACGGCAAGGCTTATTATTTATATGAGTTATGGGATAACGGCAAAACAAGCCAGGGCTTTTCACTTATGACATGGGATTATATCGGGCTAGAAAAGAAAATGCATCAATGGCCGAACAGCGACCGGGAAGCCAATATGATGATGAAGAATCACGGAATTTACTACTACATGACCTCCAAAATGATGGGAATAGACCCGTCGGAAACCCAGTACTGGACAGCTCCGAAAATCGAAGGCCCATGGACAACCGCTCTGGTTCCTATTATAGCTCCAGGTAATACCAAAAGAGATTCATGGAGTACGCAGTGCGACTTTGTGTTCCCCTTCAAAGGTACCGAAGATACGGTTCAAATGTATTGCGGCGACAGGTGGAAAATACTCGAACCGGCCAGGGGCGGTGATTATGTGTGGCTGCCTATTACCTTTACCCGCCGTGATTCGGTGGTATTAAATTATTATCAGGATTGGGAAGTAGACCCTGACCGTGGAATCTGGAGAGAGATCGACTCCAAACGGAATCTGGCTCTTAATAAGACGACAACCGCTTCTTCGGCGAACGGTTCCAATACAGCCAATAAAGCTACCGATCCTTCAACATGGCAGAACTACCTCAACTCGAAATGGGAAAGCCAGGCAAGCGATCCGCAATGGATAATGGTCGACCTGGGAGCGGAGATAAAGGTCAACCGGGTGATTCTGAAATGGGATTCTGCCTATGCAAAATCTTTCAAAATTCAGGTGTCAACCGATGCTGCGAAATGGGACGATGTTTACGGAACTGACAAAGGAAGACCACGTACAGTAACCGATGAAACCTTTCCTACAGTAACTGCAAGGTATGTAAGAATGTATGGGACGGAACGCGGAAATACGTCGAGAGGATATGCGCTTTTCGATTTCATGATTCTTAACGACTCCGGGGTTACCGCTTCATCGGCATTCGGCCTTGGCGGCGGAAATATTTCCGGAGCTTTGCTGGTTTGCTGGAAAAACAGGATCAAATATTCCGTTGCTTCAAGCAATTTCGTAAACCTCGATGTTGTTGATTTGCACGGTAAACGGGTCGCAGTTTTGTCGGATGATTTCAAACATGCAGGAATCCATGAAGCGGTTATGCCGTCTAACTTAGGCAGTGGAGTATATCTGATCAGACTCATCTCGGGTGGAAGGAAAAGTGTGACTATGCAGGTTAGGTTGTAAGAAAAAAGTTGATTTATGACTATAACAAAAGAGAATTTCGAAAATCAAGGTCTTTGTGATATTCAGTTGATGGAGGGGGAGGTTAAATGAAAAGAGTGGTAATTTTCTTTTTTTTATTTTCAGCAGGATTATCCGTTGCCGAAGCGATCAACATTTCCGGTAAGGTTAAAAACAGCGCCGGAGCAGGTCTTGAAGGCGTGAGGGTGAGGCTGGGAAAGGCAGCCATTACCGCAATAACCGATAAAAACGGGCAGTTTACAATTATAAACGGAACCGGTTTATTGCATAACCGACAGAACAGTAAAAATATAAGAGTGAGCAACGGCGTCTTCCGCTTAGCTGGCAATTCGGTCTATTACAGTGTTAGCGGGACTGCAGGTGAAAAAATCAATGTAAATGTTTTCGATTGTAAAGGAAGACTTGAAGCCTGTGCGTCCGAACAGGCAGTTGATGGCTCCGCGATCGTTGCGTTTCCAAAGATAGGAGAAGGAATTTATATCTATCGCATTTCAGTGGGCAATGATCATTACGTTTTCAGACATGTTGTTGCAGCGGTAAGGAATAACGGTGTATCATCATACCAAACGACAACCATACCGGGAGATTTCAAGACCGAGGCGTCGGAGAAGTTCGACGACGCAATATTATTTATCAAAGAGGGTTATAAATTCTGCCGTATAGAAGTAAAAAAACCGGATACTTCGGGAATTGAAGTAACCATGACGCCTCTGGATACCGGCACTGTGACCGATGTGGAAGGTAATGTATATAGAACCGTCAAAATAGGAAATCAGATATGGACGGCTGAGAATCTGCGCACCACAAAATATAACGACGGCAGCAGCATAGGCAGCAACTTCCATTTTTATAATAATACAAACGACGCCACGGCGAAAAAGAAATGGGGGGCACTCTATAACTGGACGGCCGCCTCCTCAAATAAACTAGCTCCTGCAGGCTGGCGGGTTCCCACGAAAGCGGATTGGGATACATTAGAGAATTATCTTATCACTCACGGATACAATTACGACGGCACTACAAAAGAAAATAAGATAGGTAAGGCTCTTGCCGCTACGACCGATTGGGAACAAAATGAAGAAACGGGAGCTATTGGAAACGATCTTAGCCTTAACAACGCAAGCGGATTTTCCGCCCTTCCGGCAGGTTATCGTTACTACACGGGCGAATATCTACAGCAAAAAGCAATGGCTTACTTCTGGACAGCAACTCAATACGACGCCTCATTCGCCTGGCATCGCAGCATGTGGAGCATAAATTTCGATTTTTATTCCACAAACCGTGTTAAGACAATCGAATGTTCGGTGAGGCTGGTGAAAAATAATTGAATATAAAACGCATCCGTTCAGTGAACCCATCTCCCGAACGGCTCTATTTTTAACCGCAAAGGCCACAAAGATTTTACGGAAAGATCACAAAGATTTTTAAAATAAAATACCTTTTAATTTCTTTGTGTTCTTGTAGTTATTTTCTTTGCTGACTTTGTGGTTAAAAAACACCGGAAAAGATTTTTTTTATGTTTACGGCGTTGATTATTCCAAGCACATGTTACATCCCGATTTGTTTTTGAATATTTTCTCCATGCTCTCCCTTTCCTCCGTGGTGAAAAAAAAAATAGAAAATATGGAAATTAATAATTGATAATCGAACATGTTTCTTTGCGGTGTTTTTTCTCTGCGCCCGGGGGGCATTCTCTGCGTTTTTTTATTATTGATATGAATAATAAGTATGGATTTACAGAACGGATACGATGTTTCAGTTGATTACTTAATCTTTGTAAATCTCTGTTCCAGTATTCTTTCTGTTTTGTTGTTGTAACGGTCGGTAATAACCATACGAACAATATAGATTCCGGAGCCGCTTATCCTTCCCTGAACATCCCGTCCATCCCAGTTAATAGTATGGGCACCTTCGGGTAGAAGTTCATTAATGGTTTTTTCCCATATTTTTTTGCCGAGCATGTTGTAGATAAACAGATTAATACGTTCCTGAGAGCCGAATGGAACCGTATAACGAATATTAACTGTTGAACGGAATGGGTTTGGAGAGATTGTATTGAGCATATACTGAAGTGATGAAATAGAAGAGAAAAAGTTTCCGACATATTCGGCGTTACCGATTATAATCCATCTGGATACCGTAGTCTGAGGCCCTATAACAATTATTCCCGATGAATCGGCGGTTTTTTCTCCGGCGTCATAGCAGATTATTTTCCACTTATCCGGAAATGAGCCTACAGTTTCGATATGGTAATTGACTGTCCGGACCGAGTCGCCTGAATTGGAAACATGAATTTCTTTCACAATGCCGCCTGCCGCGTCTTCTCCGATTGAATGGCCGTAAGACGTCCCTGTTTTTCTGTCATATACGGACGCCGAAAGGGTCGAAAGAGTAGGGGAGAGGGGATAACCGCTTTTCTTTATTCCAGGTGAATAGCCTAAATAAATTGCAGTAATAAATGCGCCGTTGTCTTCTTTGACAATGAATTTAGCACTCCACGAATGACAATCGCTTTTTACCAGGGTTTTCTTTGATGATTTTTTAGACATTGCCGGAAGGATGGGAGGAATGCGTAGTTTTATAGTTTTTCCGCTGTTGTTATAGAAGCTATAACCTCCCAATAGTAAATAATCTATGGTTTTTGACCGATCGGCTTTATCGGGCATACCCGGAACGAACCACGGTTCAAGATAAAAAACTTTCGATACGCTGTCGCGTTTCCATTTGTAAAACAGAACCGAGTCGGCGTCCGTGCCGGTTGACGACAAAATGTCTTCCAACCCGACGCTGAACCGATAGGGCATGCCGAAATCAGTCCATTCTCTAGGCGGCAATTCCAGATTGAATGTGTCCCTGAGTGACAGCGTATATCCGGAGTCAAGGTGAATGGGAACATTTTCCAGCGTTTTAAGCCAAATCAGCCTGGCAGGTTCAAGAGAAAAAAGGTTGCGTATCGTTTCATTGTGGGGGTCATATTCGACCCATTTAGTTTTACTGTCATTATTATTTTCATATCTAACCCACCGGTAAAGACGCAAATAGCGGTTGTCGTATTCTTCCGTTTTTTTGCCGGGGGATAATTGACGAATAACAGAACCGGCGCTTTTATTTTTTAGCATTGCAGTTGCATAGATCGGTATCCAGTTCATTGCGCTTGTGGTCACTTTATCCGATTCTTTACGAAATACCGAACGGGACATGTTGATAGTATCGATATGAACTCCATCGGTTACAATAAGATATGCTCTAAGTCCGGCTTCGGAACTTATTGCATGGATTTTATCGGAAATAATAAAAGAAAAGGCAGAGGTTGTAGAGTTCAATTCACCCTGCATACGAAGTATAGGCACTTCGTCGCCTCTGCCGAAGTAATACTTCCACCTTACATTAGAGATATTGTCTTCTATACAAAGCGTATCTTTCAATGATGAAGTACTTGATATTATTGCTGAAGTGTCGCTGAAAAAGTTAACTGTAGGTTTTTTGGTATCTATTAGAGGTATAAACGGAAGATGAAGATCGGAAGTTTTTATCGATACTATCCTACGGTTCGTATCGATTGAAGTCTCATAATTTACTTTATATCCGGTTTGAGTCGCTGAATAAATACGTACATCATTTATTGAGGCTCCTGGAGGTATTGAATCGATGCGGAACCCTATGTAAAAAGGAAGCACCGGTGCCGCATATTTGAATAAGACAGGTTTTCCTGCAACTATCATCCCAGGTGGGAGTGAAGGGATTGAAAATAGTTCTATTGTGTCGGTTATAATTGTTTTGTCGGAGTAGGTGCTATCTTTCCATAAAATAACAGCTTCATTGAATATGCGTATAGTATCGTTCTTTACAGAAGGGTCGAAAAACGAAATAATCTGTTTGTTGCAGGAGCCTGTTTTTACGGTTCCCTTCGACTCAGTTGTCGGAGCAAGCCATCGTCCATCCTGAAGCTGAAACCATAAAGCGACATAGTAGAGAGTATCAAACCGCAGAGGTTCTTTTAAACGGACAAGCGTATCGGTACATTTGGATATTATAGCCATTTTGTTACAACCGGTAGTGTCAAAAGGATAATTTTTTAGACTATAGGTAATCGCTATTGCAGAACCTTTTTCTATAAATTCAGAATCAATGCACCATGAAACTCTGATTCCTGCAGCAGAGGTATCGAAAAATAATTTGTCGATAATTATCGGATTAATTGTGTCGACAATATGCAGCTTTGAACTGTAAATATAGATTGAGTCCTGTTTGACTATTGAATCCTTGCCGCCTGGCCCTGAAACAACAAGTTTAACAGTATAGTAACCGGTATCATAGAAAGTATGTTTGATATAAACTCCGGTATCGGTAGTTTTATCGCCGAAATGCCATACCCGTGACGTAATTACTCCTGAAGAAGAATCGGTAAAAGTTATTTCACACGGAGCAGCTCCGCTTTTAGGATTAAAAGAAAAAAACGCTACAGGTTTTTTAAATCTAACAGAAAGATGGACAGTGTCGGAATAAACAATTCCTCCGGGATTATACACAACGCAATAATAATCACCGCTATCGGATAAGGATACAGAGACTATACTGTATGAATTTGATGTATCAACTACACTGTCAGATCCCACTTTTAACCATTTATAACCCGGCTCGGCTTTCCCACTTGCTTCTATTGTAAACCTTACACCTTCCCCTTCTTCTACAGAGCAGCCGACCGGTTGCATTGTTATCTCGGGAGGTATATGCAAAACAATAAGACGAATCGTATCGCTGCTTATACTTCCTGCAGAATTGGAAACAATACAATAATATTGACTGTTGCTATCATTGAAAGTCACCGATTTTATAAAAAGCTCCGGGGAGTTAGAAAGTGCGGAATCACTGCCTATTTTTTTCCATAAAAAAGTTATACCGGTACTATCTTCGACATTAACAATAAGGGCTGTATCTCCCCCTACTGTTACTGAGACTATCTCAGGAGACTGTATAGTAATTCTCGGAGTATCGATTACTATGAGGAGTGCTTCACGCGAGGTATCTATACCGTAAGTGTCGGATACAATGCAACGGAAGCGGGAATTGTTGTCGGAACCTTTGACAGATGGAATAAACAGTGTGGAGGAATCGCAGATAACCGAATCGGAAGGCAGACGCTGCCATTTGTAGGTAATATTCCCTTCGCCAACCGCCTTAACTGTAAACGATACACTATTTCCCGCTATCACCATCGTATCTTTAGGTTCACTGCGGATAAGGCCGGTTTTCGCCGTAACCTCAAGGTAGTTTTTACCCGCACTCAATGTAAAGTCCATGCCCTCTGGCCCCTTGGCGACGGTAAGTGATTTGAAAATAAGAGAATCGCCGCAGGTAATGATCCTGTATGTGCCTGCACTAAATCCGCTTGCTGCGGTGATATTCAGCTTCCCGTTGAGTGTGCATGTTCCCGAAACTACAAGGGTGTCGCTTTCTCTCCCAAGATCGAAATTCAATGAAGACGCGGTATCTAGCGATAGGGATCCGCAGGTCAGTTTCCCGATTCCGGAGACTCCCGGAGAAACCGTGCCGCCTTTTATAACAACACTCCCTTTACAATTACCGTCCCCCCCTAATATTGCCCCTCCATTGACGGTTACTGTGCTGCCCGACGCCGTGGAACCGGTTACAATAAGTGTCCCCTGCGAAACCGTGGTTGCTCCGGTATAGCCGTTCTCCGCGCAGAGAATCAGCGTACCGGTTCCGGTCTTTTCTACACTCCCGCTTCCGCTTATAACTCCGGTTATGGAATCGGTATTGGAACGGTTGTAAAAAAGCGTGCCGTTATTTACTATTGCCCCCCGGACCATCCCGCTGCTCCCTCCGTTGCCGAGCTGTATGGTTCCTTCGGTAATTGTGGTAACTCCGGTATAGGTGTTGTTTCCCGTTAATATCCAGGTACTGTTCGGCCCGGTTTTATTGATATTCGTCGCTCCTCCAGCTCCGTCTCCTATTACCGGCGCAAAGAGGTTGGATCCGTTATAGATACCTCCGAATTCGAGGGTACGGATGCCCGAGCCTGTAAACGCTATCTGACCTGTGTTTGTAAAATTCAATGCTCCGCTTCCGCTGCTGTAAATACAGGAACTATTGGCGCCGAGAGTAAAGAGCCTGTCTGTACTTGAGCCGATTCCTACATAGCGCAGAGTTCCGCCGTCGAGTATTATATTGAACGCGTCACTCGATGATGCTCCGATAGAACAGCCTGTTCCGCCGTCGGAGAGGGTAGTTATTTGCAGGATTCCCTGATAAATTTTTGTTACGCCTGTGTATAAATTTAGTCCCGTAAGAGTGAGACAACCGCTTCCGTATTTTCCGAGACCTATGGTTCCGGTTATCGGTGTAGAGATGGTATCGTAGATATTCCCGTTCACGAAAACGCCGCTTTTTGTTGTAAATTGTAAAGCAGTACCTCCCGTCAATTTATAGCCGGTGGTTAGAAAAGTGATACTGTCTACATATTGAGTGCCGTTTATTGAAACGGCGTAATTTCCGGCGCCGCCGGAAAAAGTAGCGCTGTTTCCGGCGCCGGGCCAGGCAGTAAGGATGGTTCCATCCCCTTTTGTAGCGGTCCAGTAATTATTTGTTCCCCACGTTCCGTTTCCCGCCTGAATCCCAGACGCCTTGGAAGTATCCCAGGTATAATCCGTGGGAAATACAACAAGGGTGGGTGAGGCTTTCTGGGTTTCATAACACAATTTTATCCAGTCCGCGCTGCGGGCGGTTTTTTCTATCCTCACCTCGTCGATTTGGCCGTCTATCGCGTTGGGGCTTCCGCCTGTAAACCGTCCGCCGATATTCATGGCCACGGCGGCCTGTTTGAGACCTGCGGACCAGTCGGCCGAATCCCGACCTATACCATCTACAAAAGCAATCTGTCTCGACCCGTTGTATGTCTGCGCGAAATAATACCATGTT
>FWPV01017295.1_pt1 | contig 10014 bp, 3 predicted proteins | sample 2228371 | NCBI WGS metagenome assembly FWPV01 (sample SAMEA103939776, study PRJEB20133) | metagenome
AAAAATGAAAAAAAGCCATGCTAACTTCATGTTTTTCGCTCGAAATTTTTATCAGTTTCAGTTATTTTGGACAGCAGTGATTTTGCGATTCAATTTAACGCAAACAAAGAACATCGTTAAATCAGGTTTATCGGGAGGAAAAAAGATGAGGACCAGGAACATACTTTTAATATCGCTCATTATAGTAACCATTTTTAGTTGCACCGGCAGGTCACCAAAAGATAAACCACAAATATTAGTCTCGCCCAAAGGTTTGGTCCATTCGTTCTGGGTAACGGTGAAAGCTGGGGCGGATTCGGCTGGCAAGGAATTTCATGCAGATGTGATCTGGAAAGGCCCCACGCAGGAGACCGATATTGCCGGGCAGATCGCTATTATCGAGGATTATGTGAATAAAGATGTCGATGCCATTGTTTTGGCAGCATGCGATGCCCAGGGGCTGATTCCGGTTTTGGACAAAGCGCATCAGCGAGGCATTCCGATCATCACGATTGACTCCGGTGTGGATTCCGATTTGCCGATCAGTTTTATTGCTACTGATAATATTGTGGCAGCCCAAAAAGCCGCCCAAAAGCTGGCTGAATTGATCGGCGAGCAGGGAAAAGTTGCTTGCATTCCTTTTATCCCTGGGGCTGCGACTTCGAATTGGCGAGAACAAGGATTTGTCTCAGAGATAAGAAAATATCCGAATATCGAGCTGCTGCCGATTCGATATTCGCAAAGCGAGGTAGCAATGGGCATGGCAGTTACCGAAGACATCCTGACTGCACACCCAGATGTGAAGGGAATCTTTGCTGCCAATGAGGCAGGTACCATTGGCGTCATTCAAGCCTTGAAAACCAAAAACAAGATCGGCCAGGTAAAAGTGGTGGGTTTTGATGCTGCACCCAATGAAGTGAGGGCGCTTCAAGCCGGCGAAATTGATGCGCTGATCGTTCAGGACCCGTTTAAAATGGGATACGAAGGAGTGAAGGCGGCTGTAAAAGCCTTGGCAGGAGAAGCAGTCCCGAAACGAATTGATACCGGCGTTTATGTTGTAACCAGAGAAAATCTAAATCATCCAGAGATTCAACGGTTGCTTCAATATTAATCATTCTTCTGTAAAATCTCAAAACATGCTATGCCTGCAAATGCAGGCATTTTTATTCCCGCCCAGTAACTAAAGGATGGGATGACATGTCTTTATCTGATCCCGATTTTAACAGAACAAACCTAACCTTCTCGCCGCAAAACTCAGAAACAAACCATATCGATACGGCTGTACGCCAGGCGATGACCAAGTATCTCTTTTCCTGTTTTAACTAAGGCACGATTTCATTCGAGAGCCCTGTTTCTGCAATGACGAAACAGTGCAATGCGACTTTAATTATTGCAACAAAAAACAATTCTAATCATGCACTATAAAGATAAATTTGAATATTTAAAAAAATCCTTGACATTTTCAAATATTTAAGTTATATTTTTTACGAAGAACCAATTTTTGATCGCTTTTAAGAGGCCGCGTGAAATTGTTTCTTTGTATATCAAAATTGTTTCTAACCCAAATTTTCACCGACCACTATCATATCTATCTTCAGCTTCTTTGATTTTCGTACCTCAGCACGAGCACGCAACCGTTGACCAAATCTAATCAATCTTAGCAAGAAACTCGATTCAAAAAGTCTATCGAAGGCTTCATCAGGGGGTTTTTTAACCCATTCCATCATGATTGTCTCGAAAGCTACATCAAACGAGCAGATGACTTTGTGCAACAAAATTCTGGCATAAACCAAATCGGGAGGGCTCAACGGTGAAAAAACTCGCTTTCTTATGTGCGCTCTGTTTTTTCTGTTCTGGTTTAGTTTCACTCTTACCAGCGTTACATCTCTCCACCTTTTTAGACGATTGCTTCGCTGCCAGCATCCTAACTGCTAACCAAAATTCTCCTCAAGATAACCTGACAAAGCCCATGCAACCAGATCCGTGGCTGACTATCTCTGTTATACCAAATAAGATTAAAATTTATCCAGGCGGAAGGGTTGAGCCAACGAGTACTCTTCGATTCACAGTAAAATTCGGCAACCATGGAACGCGTTCGATGGATAGCGTTACAATTCGATGCTTTCCACCGAACATGTCCATCCCTGTCGGAAGAGCTCCGCTAACCCAATGGGGTCGAGAAATTTCCAAAGGACCTATCGAGATTGGCACGCCGATCATAACTTACAACTCACCGAATCCGAAACTCATCGAAGAGGTAAGATGGCAGATCAATTCAATTCCTCCTGCCGCCGAAACTGTGATCGACAGCAATCAGATTGTGTTCAATCTGATCTTGGATATATCAGAGATATTGGGTGGGTCTTATGCTTCAATTGATCTCCAATGCTGGATCGGGTTGTTTTACCAGACAAATTTAAATCAACCAGAGGCTTTCCATGTGGTCACTATCCGGGTAGAAATCGTGCCTGACCTTGAAATAGAAAAAAACGTGGGCCCAAGCAGGATCCTGCCTGGCGAGACAACCACCATCTTATTGAATTCGAGGAATAATAGTCAACGCGATTTGGATAATGTGATAATAAGAGACATTTTTTGGAGCTCATCAGGTACTGTTGATCAATGCATTGAAATTGTTTCCATTGACACCCCGGGTGTCGATACAACTCTTCCAGATCTCGAATGGCAAAACCTATATTACAAAAGACAGATGAGCGATTGGAAACGGATTGTCATTACCGTACGCGCCAAACCATACGAAGAATTGAAGACGCTATTTAAAGGTGCCCCGATCATCATAACTGATCGTGCAAAAATCATATATGGAACCGATCAACTAGATAGCAGCGAAGCCAACTTTCAGATCGTAGCTCGCGATTTAGTCCCGAAATTGGAGCCTAAACTATTCGGGAATTACGCATCGCCTGGTTTCCCGTTGCTGTTGCACGTATGGATCAGCAACCAGGGATCCACCCCCGTTTACGAGCAATTTTCAGTTAGAATTTGGATGAACGATCAAAAGGATGCTCCATTTTACGATTCAACCATTAGCGAGAGGATCGAGGCTGACAAAATGCTTTATCTTGCTATTGAATCGCCTCCATTACCTGAGGGTGAGGGTGAATACAAGTTCTATATCGAAATCGATTACGACAACAATATTGTTGAAATATTAGAGAATAACAATATTGATTCGGTCCTGGTCCGGGCGAAGCTTCAATCGCTAAAAACTTCGGTGAATAATTCAACCTGGTCAAATCGGGTGACGATTTTAGGTAAACAACCCTTTTTCCCGGACCAGATTTTTTCCTACATCCAAATAACAGATCAAAATTATCATTATATCCGAGGTTTTGCGGATGCTAATAATTGGTCATCACCAGACTGGGGTGCTCCAATCGGAGCGACGATTCGAGATATATGGAATCCGCTTCGTGAATATCATGAAGAGGACCCTGAAAAACCTCAGGCAAACGATATTTCTCTCATGAACGTCGTTCGGATCGATGAAAGCGATCCGAATGGGTTTTCTGTGGCGTTAATTATCGATGGCAACGTCAATTCTGCTGATACCAGCAATACCAATGGCGCTGCCAGGACTTTAGTTGGGCAGATGCGATCCAAGGATAGGCTATCGATTATAAAATTCAGCGATGATGTTACAGTGGTCAAAGATTTTACAGCCAATCGAGACGCATTGATGAGCGGTATCAAAGTGCCCATCGAGGGTTCAAATTATCATCGATTGTACGATGCGGTTTTTCGCGGCATTTCGGAAACCGCTCTTGCGCATGGCAGAAAAGCTGTTCTATTCTATACTTCATCCCCAAATCATGGCAGCGCATATAGCCTGAATGATGTCATTCGCCACGCCGATAGCTTAGGCGTGCCTGTGTTCGCATTTGGTTTTGGTAATGCGGACCAGCCCAGTCTCCGTCGGTTAGCCAATCAAACTGGTGGTATTTTCATTTATGAAAAAGAAACCCGGGATATATGGTACATTTTCAAATTGTTCGCTGAGATGTTCAAGAATTATTATGTGCTGGCCCATGCGACAACGGATGCAAACCAGGACGGTACCTGGCGCCTGGTCGATGTTACCGCTAATTATCCCTCACTGGGATTCGCCGACTCTGATATTGGAAAATACAAGGCGCCAAATATCGGTGTGGATCTGTTTGTTGTGAAAACCGCTAAAACCGACTCGTTCAGTGTCGGCGCAATTGACACGATTCAATTTGTCAGGCCAGAGGAGATCTATTCCTATCGCATCAGCTATGGCAATCTGGGATCAAATCCATGCTATAACGCGCAGTTGAAAGATGTTTTGCCCAGTTTCGTTGATATAAGATCGGGTACATTTAACCAAGAACCGACCAGAATTTCGGCCGATCAGCATCAACTATTTTGGCAGATTCATTCACTCTTGCCGGGTGAAGTGAGATCGATAACTTTTGATGTGCAGGTCAAAAGGACTCTTCCACGCTGGCAAATTGCGCTAATCGATTCGGCATTCATTACCCATGAGCAGGATGAAAAGTTAGAAAATAACACTTCGATCAACATTGTTTATAAAATCCCAATAGAGGTCGGTCCACCAGCTTTGAGGCTCTCTCCAGAAAAAATTCGACCATACGATCCAATTGCTGTGGAACTGCAGGTTTTCGAGATGATGGTTGATTGGGATATTCTTATCTACTTCGAAGACGGCACCATGGTGGACACATGCGGTAATCGATTTGTCTCGACTCACACTCCACTGCTCCCAGTGGAATTAGCGGATGAGTGGTATCGGATTATCCCCGATTTTAAGGACACCTGGAAACGAACCGAGAACGAGGAGGAAAAAATAATCTTCAAATTTAAGGGCAAAACCAATTATAATGAGCTTCGTGAGGCAGAAGCTTTTGTTGTGGCAAAAGCTGAGTTCGATTGCAAGATTCATCCCATCATCATTAAGCCGGGACTTCCAGGTGGACCGGATCGGGTATTTGTTGATTTAACTATGCCGAAAGATCAGACCCTGACCGTTTCCATCTACAATGTAGCAGGGGAATTGGTGCGGAAATTCCCAGAGATCCGAAATTTGCGTGGAGGTGAAAAATATGAGAAAATTGTTTCGTGGGATGGCAGGGATGAAAACGGCAATTTCGTCGCCAGCGACGTTTACGTCATTATTGTTACGGCTGGTTCAAATCAAATTTCGAAAAAGGTCATTGTGATCCGATAATATCGAGTCGATAAAAACGGAGGATCTCAGAATGCGAAGATTAATATTCCTTTTGACTATAATTCTTCTATCTAGTGTATCTTTATCGTTCGGTCAAGTCGGTGGAACGGGTGCTAACTTTTTAAGGATCCCAGTTGGTCCGCGACCCATTGGTCTGGGTTCTGCATTCACCGGTGTTGGCGATAATGTTTATGCACTTTACTGGAATCCAGCGGGAATGGGTTTTATCCGACGCTGGGAAGTCTCAGCCTTGTACAACCAGTATTTCGCTGATATGTATTACATAGCTATTTCTGGGCTCAAGCAATATCAGTTCTTGTGGAGTCGAAAGACCGCTGTCGGAGTCAGTTTGTTTTTCCAGGGAATGCCTGAGTGGGGGGATGATTTAGATAATGAAAAAGCGAGCGCCAGCAATGTGATGGCACTGGCTGCATTTGGCCAGCGATTGGATTGGCTGTCGAAAAATCTATCGATCGGGTTAAATGTGAAGTTCGCCAGAAGCACGCTGGCGGACTACGATGCCTATACACTTGCTACAGATTTCGGTGTTTTATCACGCTGGGAATTGTTCAGCCATCCATTCATGGTCGGCGCAGCGATCCAGAATATTGGGTTTCAAACTGCGTTCATTAAAGTGAAATCCCCCATTCCCCTGGGCTATCGCTTTGGTATCAGTTATCGATTCCTCGATTGCGATTTTCATCATTTATTATTGGCAACGGATCTTTCCAAATATAAATACAGAGACTGGAAATTAGGCCTTGGTGCCGAATATTGGTTTCGTAATTTTGTTGCAGTGAGAGCTGGTTATGCGGTCAATCAGAATGACCTTGGTGATTTTTCGTTCGGTGTTGGTATCAAATTAGATGCATTCAATGCGGGTCTACAATCGGATTATACCCAATCCGATTTCGGTGATGCGTTGGGCTACACTCGATCCGGGGCGATCAGCGTATTTTCTGAGAGCCCAGAGCCGTTCTATTTGGTATCACCAAGGAACGGGCAAATTTTCGGTCCCCAGGATACGGTTAGGTTGTGCTGGGAACCAGTGGAAGATCCCGATTATTGTGATGATATCAGGTATCGGAATTTGATTGATTCTGATTCAGCTAAGGTGAAGCAAGCAGCCGAAGAGATCTCCAAAAATCCGAATGCGACAGCCAATTTGCTGAGCGATCTTGTGGTGCATGATACGACGATTCGGCTCGCGAATATTCCTCCGGGTACATTTTATTGGAACACTGTTGCTGTCGATAGAAAAGGGCATACCAGGCTGGCCTCTGCAACAGACAGTAAACATCGCAAGCAGGGATCAACAAACGTTCGCTGGTTCATCAAGGCCGCCCCCGATCTGATCATTAGACAACTTGCCTTTCGCCCATCAAGTGTTTTGCCTGATCTTGATGACGATACCCAAGGGAATATTGTGATCGATGTCGCTAACATCGGCAATTGGACCGCTTATAAATTTAAGGTGGTTTTGAGCGACTCGTTCGATTGTGAAAGCCAAAACGATGAGGTGGCTGTTTTCGAGGTTGACAGCCTGCGGCCGAAACAATCAAAATCGCTTTCTTTCTTGTGGAGAACCAATAATACTGGCCGATATCATTTCTTTGCAGAAGTAGATCCAGACGATCGGGTGTTTGAATCCAGCGAAGCTAACAATCGCAATTCATGTATTGCAATAACGATCCCGCGTGGAAGGGTAATGGCGGCGGAGGAAGTGTTGGAAACGAAAAAGATCGTTTTTAGCTATTATGAAATTCCGATTGCCCCGCTGGTGTTCTTTGCGCAGAATTCCAGCGTTGTAGACCCTGACTTCTATCGTGAGGACAGAATAAAGCCCAAACCGATGCTGAAGGTTATTGCTGAACGCTTGATTCAGCATCCTGATTTCAAAATACAATTGGCCGGCTATATCGATCCAGTCTCCGAACAAGGGAAGACCAATTTAGCGGTCGAACGGATGCAAGCTGTTAAGACGATTTTGATCGACTCATTAGGCGTTCCAGCTCGCCAAATAATATTGCTGTCTAATTATGATGTGACTAAGAGGCGATTGGAACGAGCGCCTGAACCAATGGTCAATGCGGAAAACCGTCGGGTCGAAATCCTGTTTGAGTCTAAGAAACTCGATGAACAGTATGTGCTATTCGGACCTATTGTGATCCCATACCCGGCACAGATCAGCGATGGACTTGTATTCCATTCGCAATTAAAAGCTTTTGTTGATGTCTCATGCTGGCAATTGATTATCCAGGAGGGGACAGGGAGAAACATAGTCTATCGGACGCCATTTAGAATTGATCCTATTATACATCCAATCGACATGATTGATAGCACGGTGTGGATTGGAAGGGATAACGAAAATGAATTGGTGCGATTAAATCAGGACTACTATTATTTTGTCAAGGTCGAGGATCGTCTAGGGCGAGAATTCACTTCCAGACCGCAGAAGTTTTATTTGAAATGCAGTGCGATCGAAGAGCAGGATGTGCAGGTGCATCTCAATCAGTTCGATAGTCCGAAAGAGTTTTTCGCATTTAACGAGAGCAGAATTGATAGCCTGGTTGATCGGATATCTCGCTCAAAATCGTTGAAGGTGAGATTCAATGGCTATTCTTGCGATATCGGCGGATTCGATTACAATGTAAAATTGGCGCATCAACGTGCTGAGACATATCTCGAAGTTTTTAGAAAAAAGCTAAAAGAGAAGTGTCCATTAGAGATGATTGAGGAAAAACTGGTGCCAAATGCGCCTGTCGAGGTCCTGATTCGCAAATATGCTGGTCATCCAGGGAGCTACGCCGAGCCATTTCATTACTTGAACCCATGCACGTTGAAAGAATTTGTGTTTCCACTGGAAAATCCCTATGGGAAGATACTAAGCCGGCGCGTCGATATTATTTTGTTCAAGCAGCATCAAGCTGAGGAATCGAAATTGAAATAGGGCAGCTATTTGCCTCTTGGCTAAATATTTAATCGTATCAGCCAGATTGAGCTGAATAATTCTTTTTGATCTTGAATAAATCTATCCCTTTGATGAAAGCACAGTTAAGATGAATTTTTCGATCAGAGTAGATGATATCTTGACAGCCAAAAATTTATCAAAATAGCAAAGAAAGTGCTTGATTTTTAGCTAAGAAATTATTATTATGATCTAAAATTACAAAAAGTTTAATTGTGTTGTCATACATTGGTTTCTCTCAAAAAAAGTATCGCCTGGTAAGATACATTATTCTTGTGACACGGTTAGGACAAAATTGTCAAGAAAAGTCGTTTCACTCCGATTAATTGTTCATAGAATAACGGTGAAGCATTCACAAATATCACACAGGTGAATAGCAACGTGCCTCTTTAACTATGATCGACAGCAATTTGATAGAATTTTCTGACGCCGTTATTTATCAACCAAATGATCCGAAATAAAAACGAGGTCCGTTATGAAGACCAGATCAAAAACATTAACACTATGCATTGGGATAGTGGTAATATTTTGGATGTTTGGTTTGTCAGAAATGACCTTGTCAGCAACGCAAAATGTGCAATCCAATCAAACAAACGGCCTGGCTGACGATCAAAATGTCCCCAACGACAAATCCCAGCGGTTCAAAAACGATTCGTTGGCAACCATATTGTGCGACAAAGATCCGCCATATTTTACCCATTTGAATCCTTATCCCGATCAAAAAGATGTCCCAAGGCAGACGGTCATCAGGTTTCGCGTGAATGATGATTATCGTCCTAAGAAAAATGAGTGGGATAAATATGGAGTGGATACGACTAAAATATTTATTTCTATTAGAAGCCGCTTCTTGAACGTTGATAGCGTACCACCTCATAAAATCACCTTAGTGGACAGCATTTTTCAGGTGGATTGCGAATATTACCCGCCTCAACCATTTGATTGGTCAGATACGGTAAAGGTAATTTTGGCTGCTCAGGATGTATCTTATCTCAGAAATTCTGCTGAAACGACTTATGTTTTTTATACGGTGGAAGATACGGTTGGGCCAATAATCACTCCGTTTGATCCGTACCCTGGTCAAGAGAATGTTCCGATCACTGCATCGATCAATTTTTGGGTGTGGGACAGTTCTGGAGTGGATGTGGGATCGGTGTATTTGGATATTGCGAGCAAGTTGTTGAATGTGAGCGATGCCAAGCCTGAGACGACCATTGTGGTGCATGATACAGTGTATTTTCGGTATCAGCCGCCGAATCCCTTTGCTTATGATGATGAGGTAAGAGTTCATATTCATGCGGCGGACAGGTCGGTAAATAACAATGGGTCGGATGCGAGCTATGTGTTTAGAACGGAGTTGCCTGTTGATAGGGTTGGGCCAATAATCACTCCGTTTGATCCTTACCCTGGTCAGGATAGTGTTCCGATCACTGCATCGATCAATTTTTGGGTGTGGGACAGTTCTGGAGTGGATGTGGGGTCGGTGTATTTGGATATTGAGAGCAAGTTGGTGAATGTGAGCGATGCCAAGCCTGAGACGACCAAGACGGTGGACGATACGGTGTATTTTCGGTATCAGCCGCCGAATCCCTTTGCTTATGATGATGAGGTAAGCGTTCATATTCATGCGGCGGATAGGTCGGCAAATAACAATGGGTCGGATGCGAGCTATGTGTTTAGAACGGAGTTGCTTGTTGATAGGGTTGGGCCAATAATCACTCCGTTTGATCCGTACCCTGGTCAAGAGAATGTTCCGATCACTGCATCGATCAATTTTTGGGTGTGGGACAGTTCTGGAGTGGATGTGGGATCGGTGTATTTGGATATTGCGAGCAAGTTG
>FWPV01002160.1_pt1 | contig 10012 bp, 11 predicted proteins | sample 2228371 | NCBI WGS metagenome assembly FWPV01 (sample SAMEA103939776, study PRJEB20133) | metagenome
GACACCGGCACGCCGATCTTCTACGTCTACTATCCGACAGGCTGGTCCACCCTGGAACTCAAGAGGCAGATCCGCGCCGCCGTCGCGGAGGCGACGGCCCGCTCCTACCTGCGGCCGAACTCCGTGGACACGCTGACGGGCAAGAACCCCGGCAACAACCTCGGCGAAGAGTTTCCCTACTTCCACTTCGAGGAGTGGGAGGAAGACTACCTCAAGGTTGACCTCATGCTGAAGGGTGGCGGCTGCGAGAACGTCGGCGCGCAGTACAGCTTGCCGGACACGCGGCTCGGTGCGGACCGGGATCTGGAGGGGGTCCGCCGGGCAGTGCTGGATGCCGTGCACCAGGCGCAGGGCATGGGCTGTGCGCCCGCCGTGATCGGCGTGGCTGTGGGCGGCGACCGGGCGTCCAGTTACATCAAGTCCAAGGAGCAGTTCTACCGCCCCCTCGATGACGAGAGCCCCGACCCGCGGCTTGCAGCGCTCGAGAAACGGCTGACCGAGGAGGCCAACATGCTCAACGTCGGGCCAATGGGCTTCGGGGGCAAGACCACAGTTCTGACGGTGAAGATTGACTCGCTTGAGCGGCTGCCCGCCAGTTACTTTGTCACGGCGTCATACATGTGCTGGGCCGACCGGCGGCGAACGATGACCTACAAGAACGGCGAAGTGACCATCGCTTGATGCAAGGAGTGAACCATAATGGCAATCGTAGACCTGCACATTCCAATCAGTCTTGACGCCGTCCGGGCACTGCATGTAGGCGACCAGGTGCGGCTCTATGGTGTGATGGTCACGGCGCGGGACGCGGCTCACAAGTACATCCAGGACAACTTCATCCGTGGGGCTGTGCCAGAAAGCGAGCTGGGCGTCTACGAGGAATTGAAGCGCCTCCTGCGGGAGGGCGTGATCTACCATTGCGGTCCGGTGGTGGGCAAGGACGCTGACGGGCGCTGGCAGTTCCTCTCCGCCGGTCCGACCACGAGTATACGCGAGGAGCCTTACCAGGCCGACGTGATCGCCCATTTCGGAGTCCGGGGCATCATCGGCAAAGGCGGCATGGGGCCGAAGACACTGGCCGCTTGCCGCGAGCACGGAGCCGTTTACCTGCACGCCGTGGGGGGCGCCGCAACTCTGATCGCGAGTTCGGTCAAGGAGGTTCTCGCCGTCTACAAGCGGGACGAACTGGGCACCCCGGAGGCGTTCTGGGTGATCCGCGTCGAGGGCTTCCCGGCCGTGGTTAGCATGGACGCCCACGGCCAGAGCCTCCACGAACAGGTCTACCAGGACTCGGCGCGCAGGCTGGCGGAATTGATCCGCTGAGCCCGGGCCGGGAGCAGTCTTCCGCAACGTGCCGAGGCCCCGATCCGGGTGTTCCCAGTTCTCCTGTCGAGAGCGGCCTCACCCAGCCATACTGAGAAAGGAGTCGTCAAGTGGGATGGTTCAAGCGCTCAGGCGAGAAGAATGATCAGCCTGACCAGGCCGAGCGAGGTGCAGAGCCCCGCCACATAACCGCCGAGGAGTTCGACACCGTCATCCTCGAGTCCCAGATACCGGCTATCGTGGATTTCTGGGCCGAGTGGTGTGGACCCTGCCGGGCCATCGCGCCGGCCGTCAGCCGACTGGCTGCCGAGTTCGACGGGCGCGCCCTGGTAGCCAAGTTGAATACCGATGACTGCCCCGACATCGTCATGCGTTACGGCATCATGGGCATTCCGACGCTGATCTACTTCAAAGACGGCATCGAGGTTGACCGCGTTGTCGGCCTGACCGGCTACCCCACCCTGAAGGGCAAGCTCGAGAGACTGCTGGGCTGATTGCCCGCCCGGTGTAACGGACGACAAGAGCCGTCATCCAATGAGAGAGAGTACGCGTACTCCTGTGACTGACGAAGACGGACTGGTAAGGGCGCTGAAAGCCGGCGACCCGGCGGCATTCACCCAGATGGTGGAACGTTACGCGGGGACGGTGTACAACCTGGCATTGCGCCTGATGGACAACAACCCGGGCGAGGCCGAGGAAGTGCTTCAGGAGACGTTCATCAGCGCATTTCGCGGCCTGGAGGGCTTCCAGGCGCGCAGCAAGCTGAGCACGTGGCTGTACCGCATTGCCTACAACGCGGCACTGATGCGTCTGCGCAAGCGGCAGTTGCCCACGGTGTCCATTGACGAGCCGCTGACGAACGAAGAGGGAGATCCGATACCACGGCAACTGGTGGACTGGGGATCGGCTCCCGACCGCATCCTTCTGCACGGGGAGCTGCGGCATGTGCTCGATGAGGCAATCAAGGCGTTGCCGGAGACACTGCGCAGCGTGTTTGTCCTGCGAGATATTGAAGGGCTGTCAACGGCAGAGACGGCAGAGATTCTCGGTCTGACTGAGACGAATGTGAAGGTGCGATTGCATCGCGCCAGATTGGCGCTGCGAGAGCGCCTGACGGGCTACTTCGCGCCAGGCGATTCGGGCAAGGCGCACCCGAGCGGGGTAACCTATGTCGGCATTGTGTAGAGAAAACCTGGGCCTACTGTCCGACTATCTGGACGGCGAACTGAGCGACGAACTGTGCGCGGAGATCGAACGACACGTCGCCGAGTGTGGAAACTGCCGCATCGTTGTGGACACCCTGCGCAAGACAATCCTGCTCTACCGGGCCTATGGCCACGAGGAAGTGCCGGACGACGCAAAGGCCCGCCTGTATACCGTGCTGGAGATCGAGCAGGGCCGGCAAGGCGCCGCCTGAGCCAGCACACAGCCCGTGCGATTTGCCAAAATCGGGCCGTTGTCCTATCATAGTCGGTGTCCGGGCGGTTAGCTCAGTTGGCTAGAGCGCGGCGTTGACATCGCCGAGGTCACAAGTTCAAGTCTTGTACCGCCCACCTGTAACCGAATACGTCAGCGCGTTGATCGGGACGAGTAAGTGCGGCGCCCGCGCCAGAGAGGGCAGGTCATAGGCTGGAAGCCTGCCTCGTCGGAGACCCACTGAAAACCCCCCGAGAGCGGACGCCTCAAATCCGGGCCGGCGCCCCAACTGCCCCGGCGGAGAGTATGGCGCCCCGGCGGGCCCCGTTAGCGGCCAAAGAGATGGTTGCTGTCCCGAATGGCAGCCAACCTGGGTGGAACCGCGAGCTCCTCGCCCCATGGGCAAGGAGCTTGTTGTTTCAGAAGGGACCGGATTTTGCGAAGGGAGAAGGAGGCCACCATGGCCCAGAAACACAATGCGCATGTAGAGGATGACTATTTGCACCGGCTGCGGCACTCCACCGCGCACGTCATGGCAGAGGCGGTCCTCGATCGCTTTCCCGACGCGCTCATCGCCATTGGCCCCCCGATCAAAGATGGCTTCTACTACGACTTTGACCTGGGGCGCAATGAGGACGGCTCGCTGAGGACCTTCACACCGGAGGATCTGGAGGCCATCGAGAAGCGCATGCGCCAGATCATCGGCGGGAGGTTCCCGTTCATCCGCCAGGAGGTGAGCGCGGAGGAGGCCCGGCGCCTCTTCGCCGACCAGCCCTACAAGATTGACCTGATCAACGGGCTGGAGCGCGGCGGTGTGGATGAATACGGTGAGCCGACCGAAGCGGCGCCCGTCATCTCCATCTATCGGCACGACCACTTCGTGGACCTGTGCCGGGGGCCGCACCTGGACAACACGGGACAGATTCCCCCGGATGCTTTCAAACTCCTGAGCGTGGCAGGAGCCTACTGGCGCGGCGACGAGCGCAACCCGATGCTCCAGCGCATCTACGGCACGGTGTGGCCCAGCCGGTCCGAACTGGAGGCCTACATCGAGCGGCTTGAGGAGGCCAAGCGCCGTGATCACCGCCGCCTGGGCAAGGAGCTTGACCTCTTCAGCGCGGACTCGGACGAGGTCGGGGGCGGGCTGATCCTGTGGCACCCCAAAGGTGGGCTGATACGTCACCTGGCAGAGGAGTTCTGCAAGAGCGCTCACCTGGCCGCCGGGTATGACTTCGTGTACACCCCGCATATCGGCCGCGCCACCCTGTGGGAGACCAGCGGGCATCTCGACTTCTACAAGGAGAACATGTACTCGCCCATTGACATCGAAGGGCTTGCGTTCTACCTGAAGCCGATGAACTGCCCCTTCCACCTGATGATCTACAAGAGCCGCACGCGCAGCTACCGCGATCTGCCCCTACGCTTTGCCGAGTGGGGCACGGTCTACCGCTTCGAACGCAGCGGCGTCTTGCATGGGTTGACCCGCGTCCGCGGCTTCACGCAGGATGACGCGCACCTTTTCTGCCGGCCCGACCAGATGCCGGCCGAGATTGACCGCGTGCTGAACTTCTGCCTGTACATTCTGCGCAGTTTCGGCTTCACAGAATTCAACGCCTATCTCAGCACCCGACCCGAAAAACGGGTCGGCGAGGACGAGCAGTGGGAGGCCGCGGAGAGAGCGCTCAATGCGGCGCTGCGGCGCGCGGACATCCCGTTTCAATTGGACGAAGGAGGGGGCGCCTTCTACGGCCCGAAGATTGACCTCAAGGTGTACGACGCCCTGGGGCGCGAGTGGCAGCTCAGCACAATCCAGTTCGACTTCAACATGCCCGACAGGTTCGACCTCACCTTCATCGGCGAGGACGGTCTGCAGCACCGGCCATATGTCATCCATCGAGCCTTGCTGGGAAGCATGGAACGCTTCTTCGGCGTGCTGATCGAGCACTACGGTGGGGCCTTCCCGGTTTGGCTCAGCCCGATTCAGGTCGCGGTCATCCCGATCGCGGACCGGCACAACGATCCGGCCCGGCAGGTTGCCGAACAACTGCGGGCAGCCGGCATCCGGGTGGAACTGGATGACAGTTCCGAGCGCATGAATGCCAAGATCCGCCGCGCCCAGTTGCAGAAAATCCCTTACATGCTGGTGATCGGAGACCGTGAAGCCGGGGAGGGTACGGTCAACGTGCGGCTGCGCACCGGCGAACAGCGTGGCACCATGCAGCTCCCCGCATTTATCGAGGCGGTTCAGGCTGCCATCGCGAGCAAGGCGCTGATATAGCAGGAACCCGGGGACGCGCCTGGAAGATGCGGCTCGTTTTTTGACACCTGAGGCTCCTCATGATATAGTTTTTCATCTGGACGGCGCTGTGATGCGCCGCCATCATATATCTGGACCGGTCCCACCATGCGGACCACCTGAAGACATACGAGGTGAAGTAGCATCACTACCACGACAAAACCTGTACGCGTCAACGAAATGATCCGGGTGCGGGAAGTACGGGTCATAGACGAGGAGGGACAGCAGCTCGGCATTTTGCCGATCCAGGAGGCGTTGCGCATCGCCTACGAGCGCAATCTCGACCTGGTCGAGGTCGCACCGAATTCGGTGCCCCCGGTGTGCCGTCTCCTTGATTTCGGCAAGTACCAGTACGAACGCCAGAAGCGGGAGCGGGAAGCCCGCAAAGCGCAGAAGGTCATTGAGATCAAAGAGATCCGCCTGCGACCGCGCACCGGCGAGCATGATATCGCCGTCAAGGTGCGCCAAACCCTCGCTTTTCTTGAAGAGGGCAGCAAAGTCAAGGTGGCCGTGCGCTTCAGAGGTCGTGAGATCACCCATCCCGAAATCGCCCGCGACCAGTTGACGCAGTTCGCTGAAAGGGTTGGTGACGCTGCAGTCGTGGAAGTGCAGCCCTCCATGGAAGGGCGCAACCTTTTCATGCTGTTGAGCCCAAACAAGAAGTAAGTCCGCCGTCTAGACGCTGTTTTCGAGGGGCGGTCCTCGATTCGAGGCTGCCTCTCGCTATGTTCAGGAGGAGTGACTGTGCCGAAAATCAAGACTCACAAGGCAACCGCCAAGCGCTTCCGGCGCACGGCCACCGGCAAACTGGTGCGCATGCACCAGGGCCGCGGCCATCTCCGCCGCAAGAAGGCGCCGCGCACGCTGGTGAAATACCGGCAGGTCGAGGTGACGGACGTGAAATCGGCCGAGAAGCGGGTCAACCAACTGGCGCCGTACCTCGACTGATCACGATCCAGGAACGGATGGGCTCATGCCCGTCTCACGTCGGCACCCCGGGGTGCCAGTGGCCACTACCAAGTGCTGGTCCCGTCCAGCCGCCATCATGAAAGGGAGATCGAAATGTCGCGAGTAAAGGGTGGGGTTGTCCTCCGCCGCCGTCATAACAAAGTACTCAAGTTGACCAAGGGACAGCGCATGTCGAAGCATCGCCTCTGGCGTCGTGCCAATGAGGCCATGCTCAAGTCGCTGTTCTATGCCACACGTGACCGCCGCCGCCGCAAGCGGGACATGCGCCAGTTGTGGATCACCAGAATCAACGCTGCGGCGCGCCTGAACGGCATAACCTATAGCCGGCTGGCGCATGCGCTGAGACAGGCCGACATCCGCCTTGACCGCAAGATCCTGGCCGACCTGGCTGTCAGCGACCCGCAGGCCTTCGCACGGGTAGTCGAGGTTGCCCGATCGGCCCTGTGATCGGGCCCGGAACCGGAGATGATCACCAGCAAAGACAATTCCAGAGTGAGGCTGGCCCGGTCACTCCTTGAGCGGCGCGGGCGTGAGGAACAAGGGCTTTGCTTGCTTGAGGGCGTGCGACTGATCGAAGATGCACTGAGAGCGGGGGTCCACCCCGCTCTTGTCTTTTATGTTGGCCCGGCCCGTGGCCTCTCCCAGGTTGACGCCCTCCTGGACGCCATCGCGGCAGCCGGGGTTCCCGTGGCCGAGGTCAGCCCGGAGGTCTTTGCCACCCTGAGCGGAACCGTCTCCTCACAGGGGATTGTGGCAGTCGTCCCGTTCCCCCGGATCGCGCCCCCGGCAGACCCCATCCTCATCCTGGTCCTGGACCAGGTGCGTGACCCTGGCAATCTGGGAACGATCCTGCGCAGCGCAGCCGCGGCGGGTGCCGGATCGGTATTGCTGACCACAGGCTGCACCGACGCGTGGAGCCCCAAGGCATTGCGCGCGGGCATGGGCGCGCATTTCCGGGTGGCCGTGAAGGCACACCAGAGTTGGGCCGAGATCGCCCAGGCGGCCGCCGGCCGTCAGGTATGGGTGGCCGATCCGCGCGGGGAAACAGCGTATGATCGGATAGACTGGACCCTCCGCTCGCTGCTCATACTCAGCGGTGAGACCGCGGGCCTCAGCCCGGAAGCTGGCAGTCTGGGCGGCCGCCGCGTGACCATCCCTATGGAGGGCGAGACCGAATCACTCAATGTGGCGATGGCCGCGACAGTGCTCCTCTTCGAGGCGGCCAGGCAGCGCCGGGGCAGGGCAGGTAACATTCCGTTGTGAACCCCAGACCGCGCGGGAAGGGTTTCTTGTTGCACGATAGATGGTTTGGGTGTATGATGACTTGTGACAAGAGGTGGTGAAGGAGGTGAAGCAGCTCAATCTTTCTGATCGCTAGAAGTCGTGTTGCCTCCTTGTGGGCAGCATACCAGATCACAAAGGGGTATAGCCCAAATGACGGCCGACATCTTCTTTCGCATTCTTGGCTTCATTGTATTTGCTATCATCGGCTGGCTGGTCGGCACAGTCCTGGCGGGGACCTCGGACCTTAACCTTGCTTCGCTGCGCTACATCCTGCCACTCGCCGCGGTAGGGGGTGCGATCGGCGCCCTCGTAGCCCCATGGCTGACGACGCGGCCCGCGGCCTGGCTGCGCAAGGAGATCGGGGAGCTGACAACAGCCCAACTGTTGGCAGCCAGCATCGGCCTGGTCGTCGGGCTGGTCATTGCCGCGCTGGCTGCCATTCCTCTCTCCTTTCTCCCGCCGCCATTCCGTGCCATCTTGCCGACAATCCTGGTCATCGTCTTCGGATATCTGGGGGTTACCGTCGGCATGCTGCGGCAACGCGACATCATCGCCCTCGTTCGCCGGCGGGGGGCTGGCACCGCTGTGGATACCACATTGTCAGCAGGCGCAGAGGTGCAGGTGCCCGGAGACGCCGTTCTCCTTGACACCAGTGTGATCATTGACGGCCGCATCGCCGACATCGCCCAGACCGGCTTCATCCGGTCTCCGATGCTCATCCCCCGCTTTGTCCTGGCTGAGTTGCAGTACATTGCCGACTCGCCGGACTCGTTGCGACGCAACCGCGGGCGTCGTGGCCTGGAGATGCTGAACCGGATGCAAAAAGACTCGCCCATCCCCGTCCGGATCGTTGACCTGGACGTCGAGGGCATGCGCCAGGTGGACTCTAAACTCGTCCAACTGGCCCGCCAACTGTCCTGCCCCATCATCACCAACGACTACAACCTCAACCGCGTGGCAGGGCTGCAGGGAGTGCAGGTGCTCAACATCAACGAGTTGAGCAACGCCGTCAGATCGGTTGTGCTGCCGGGTGAGTCCCTTACCATCCGGGTGATCCAGGAAGGCAAGGAGGCCGGCCAGGGGATCGGCTACCTGGATGATGGAACGATGGTTGTCGTCGAGAGCGGCCGACGTTTCATGGATAGCGATGTCGAGGTCACGGTCACCAAAGTGCTGCAGACCACTGCCGGCAGAATGATCTTTGCGACGCCCAACTCATGAGGCCGACGCCGGATGATCCTCACACTCTCTCGCCAGCTTGGGAGCGAGGGCGACACGATCGCTGCTCGGGTGGCCGCGGCCCTGAATTTGACCCTGGCAGACCATGACTACATCTGCAGGATGGCCCTCGCGGCCGGCGTTCCGCCCCAACCCCTGCAGAAACTGATGTACGAAGGCCGGTACAACCTGGCCGGGGAGATTCTCAACTCCCTCGGCGGCGAACCTCCGACGCTGGCAGGTGGAGCGGCCCCGGCACCCGGCCCACTGGAGGGCATCTTCACACCAATGCTCATCCCGCCCACCATCAGCCTGGAAGAGGCCGTGCGCATGATCGGTCTGGTGATCAAAGACATAGCCCGCCGAGACAACGTGCTTCTGTTGGGCCAGGGCAGCCAGGTCTTCCTGCGGGATTTCGACGGGGCGTTCCACGTCCAGGTTGTGGCACCTTTTGAACTGCGCGCCGCACGAGTGGCTGCGCGCCAGAATCTGACGCTGCCGGCAGCCCGTCGTCTGGTACGGGCGAATGATAGGGCCCGCGCCGAGTATCTGGCGCGCTACCACAATATCCGCTGGCTTGACCCGCTGCTCTATCACCTGACCATCAACACAGGCCAGACGCCCCCCGACGCGGCTGTGTCAATCATCGTCCAGGCGGCCCAGACGTTGGGGCGCAAGGCGTAATCGGCGACGAGGCGCTTTCCACAATGACCCTCAGGATCTATAACACGCTGACCCGCGAAACCGAACCTTTCGTGACGATCGAGCCCGGCAAAGTTCGCATGTACGTCTGTGGCCCTACGGTCTATGACGAAGCGCATGTGGGACACGCCATGTCTTCCATCGTCTTCGACTTCGTTCGGCGCTACCTGGAATACAGGGGGTACCAGGTACGCCATGTCATGAACTTCACCGACGTGGACGATAAGATCATCGCCCGCGCGGCCCAGACCGGCGAGGATCCCGCCGCAATCGCGGAGCGCTACACGGAGCAGTACCGGGAGCAGATGGACCGGCTCAACATCCTGCGGCCGACGGTCACCCCGCGCGTGTCACAAACCATCGAGCAGATCATTCAGATGGTGCAGGGCCTGATCGAGAAGGGACATGCCTATGTCACAGCCAGCGGGGATGTCTACTTCCGGGTCAGCAGCGATCCCGACTATGGGAAGTTGTCGCGCCGCAGGCTGGAGGAAGCTGTCTCCGGCACGCGCGTCAGCGCGCAGGAAGACAAGGAAGCTGAGGAGGACTTCGCCCTGTGGAAAGCGGCCAAGCCCGGCGAACCCAGTTGGGATAGCCCCTGGGGCAAGGGCCGCCCAGGCTGGCACATCGAGTGCTCGGCGATGAACTGGCACTATCTGGGAGAGCAGATTGATATCCACGGCGGTGGCAACGACCTGATCTTCCCACACCACGAGAATGAGATCGCCCAGAGCGAATGCTTCACCGGGAAACCCTTTGCGCGCTACTGGATGCACAACGGTATGCTGCAGCTCAAGGGCGAGAAGA
>FWPV01017297.1_pt1 | contig 10011 bp, 7 predicted proteins | sample 2228371 | NCBI WGS metagenome assembly FWPV01 (sample SAMEA103939776, study PRJEB20133) | metagenome
GGGCCCACACCGGGAAGCGCCAGCAGATGCTCCCGTTCCGGCGTCCCGCCCCCGAGTTCCAGCCACCAGCCTGCAAGCCCCCGCAGAGTGGCCGCCTTGGCCCGGAAGAAGCCCGCCGGGCGCACCGCTTCTTCCAGCTCTCCGGCCGGGGCCGACAGCACCGAAGCGGGGGTCACGAAGCCGCGCGCACGCAGCCGCTCCAGGGAGCGGACGACCTGAGTCCAGCGGGTGTTCTGGGTCAGCACCGCCCCGACGGCGACTTCAAAGGAGGCGGGCTGGAAAGCCCCGCTGATCGGCCAGCCGTCGTCCGGCCAACCCTCGTCCGGAGGAGCTGCATCGAGTTTGCGACACAGTTCGATCAGTGCAGGCCGGGATTCGGACACGTCTCAAGGATGCTTTTCGGGCCGGAGAATTCCCGTGGGGACGGTCAGATCCCGCTCCAGCCGGATCATCAGCTCGGTCTCTGCGGGCAGCAGCAGGTCACTGCCCCGGGTGGCCAGCACACCCGTCACCCCCGCCGCCGCCCCCACCACGGCTCCGGTTCGGGCTCCGCCGCCGCCCCCGGTGAGGATCCCGATCAGGGCTCCAATGCCGGCCGCCGCGCCCACTTTTTTCACGTCTTCTCCCTTTTCCCCGGGGGCACGGATGGTACCGTCCTCCTCCTTGACCTCCTCGGGCCGCCGCGGCTCCACCGAGACAACCGTGCCGGCGATGGGGAGCACGGTTCCGTCGGGAAGGGTGAGCTGCTCAAAGGTGAGGCTCATCTCGGCTCGGCCCCGGATCCTACCCGGACGCTTGATCGTACCCTCCAGCCGGCTCCCGGCCGGGACAACCACCTCGTTCTCCACCTCGACCGCGTGAACGACTTCGGCCCGGAACCTGTCCCCGGCCTCGTTACGCTGGGTGGTCAGGGTTTCGCTGAGGCGGACCAGAATCTCTGTACCCTGGGGCAAAAGGGTTCGTCCCTCGGGTACCTTTCTGGGGGCTGGGGCTTGGGAGGAAATCACCGGCGGCTCGGCGTGCTCCGCCCGGGTCAAGCCGTAACCCGCCTCGTAGCCGTCCTCGAAGCCGCGGCGGTACGCAACCAGATACACATCCCGCTGGTGGACCTGGGGATCGAAACCCCGAAGTCCGTCCTGATAGGCGGCCTTGCCGGCAAAGTCGAAAGGCCGGCGGGCGGCGCGATCCCCTTCGCCGGCGGCACTGCCGTCCGTGTAGCCGCGATCGTAAGCGGCCCGGTAGGTGTCCTGCGCGAGCAGGCATGTTTGCCCGCCGATCCCGGCGACCGTCAGCACACAGACCAGCAACGTTCTTCGCATCGTCGCTCAGCGGGTGTCGAAGGCGACCCGATTTCTCAGCTCCGACCACCGGACCCCAAACTCATCCAGCAGCAGTCGGGTCCCAGCCGCATGCACCTGGGAGTCGGAACCCCGGTACTGGAAATAGTAAAGCGTGTATTTGTCCAGCGCATAGAGCCCGCCGGACCGATCGAAACGGACACGGCCCTGATAGGGCCCCAGTTCGTTTCCTTCCCGAGTGATGACCGTGAGACCCGACAGCGACTCTTCGGGGACGATCCGCACCACCGTATTGGTCAGCGGAAACAGGACATCATCCCGCCCGTTGTCGAAGATCTGTCCGAAAGTGAGCCGGCAGCTCTTTCCCTGCAGCCGCTGTGAGAGCTCGTTCAGGGTCTTGTCCACAACTTCCCAGCGTCCCATCCGCGGCTTGCCTCGGGTCTTGAGCTTCCTCGGCAGCTTCATCTCCAGTACCACGTCCTGACAGTCCTGGGCTGCCAGCAGGGGTGTTGCCAGGATCGCCAGGGTCAAGAAAGCTGCAACTCGACGCATCGCTCCACCTTTCTAACAGACGGAAACAGGGGGTGAAAAGGTTGAACCGTCCTCGCACTGCGACCACTTCCCCGCAGCCGCGGTGCCGAGACGCCCGGACTGGATCCGCGCCGGTTCCGTCATGCCTCGTCGATTGTAAACGCTGTTGGGACAGCGGGTTCGTGACGAGGACCACTGTGGGGGAGGGCAAGAGAGGTTTGAACCTTTAAACCCTTGAACCTAAGACCCTCTTGCTGCGAACTTCTGGATCCGGAACGCGTGAACCCAGTCCACCACCGCCGCGACGCTATCCACCGGAGTCTGGGGAAGGAAGCCGTGGCCCAGATTGAAGATATGGCCCGGGCGTCCCGCCGCCTGGACGAGCACGTCCTCCACTTTTCGCCGCAGCAGCGGCAGCGGCGCCATCATGGCCAAGGGGTCCAGATTGCCCTGGATCGCCCGCCCGTCCCCGACCAGATCCCATGCCCTGCCCAACGGGATCCGCCAGTCCACGCTCTGCACCGTTCCTCCGGCTTCCGCCACCAGGTCGAGATAGCCCGCGGTCCCGGTGGAGAAATGGATGGCGGGAACCTTCAGGTCATCCAGGGCGGAAAAGATCCTCCGGGAATGGGGCAGGACGTACTCCCGGTAGTCGTGGGGCGCCAGGGTCCCCACCCAACTGTCGAACAGTTGGACCGCCTGGGCTCCCGCTTCGATCTGGGCCCGCAGGTAGGCAGCGGTGGTCTCTGCAATCAGCCCCAGCAGGCGGTGCCAGGCTGCGGGCTCCTCGTACATGAGGCGACGGGTCAGGGCGAAATGGCGGGAGTGTCCGCCCTCGATCATGTAGCTGGCCAGAGTGAACGGCGCGCCGGCAAAGCCGATCAGGGCCACCCCGTCCGGCAGCCGCTCGCGTACCAGCCGGATCGCCTCCAGAACGAAGCCCAGATCCGCCCGAGGGTCCGCCGTCCGCAACCGATCAATCCCCTCCACGGACCGTATTGGTTGGAGGATCCGTGGTCCCTCGCCGGCGGCGAACTCGAAGGGTACGCCCATCCCGGGAAGCGGGAGGAGGATGTCAGCGAAGATGATGGCGGCGTCCAGCTCGAAACGGCGGATGGGCTGCAGCGTTACCTCCGCCGCCAGCTCAGGGTTCCGGCACATCTCCAGGAGGGTGTACCGTTCCCGCAGGCGGCGGTACTCCTCCATGTAACGTCCGGCCTGACGCATGAACCAGACCGGTGTGCAGTCAACGGGCTCACGCCGACACGCTTTCAGGAACCGGCTTTCGACGGTCATCGGTGGACTCAGAAACGCTCCGGCAGGGTGTGGCTGCGGCCCTGATTGACCCGGCGGAGGTACTCCATGAGCGGCTCGAAGTAGCGGAGCATGGGCTCTGCCGAAACCTCCTGCCCCAGCGTGTCCTGCATCAGCCGCCGCCAGTCGACGGTGGCTCCGGCGCTCATGATGGTTTGCAGAAAACGACCCGCGTCCTGGCTTCCGAAGTAGTTGGTGGTCCGGGGATCCTGACCCAGGATCTCCCGCGAAATGTGCTCGTGCAACTGGAAGAGAATCGCGAAGGAGATTGCATAGTCGTAATACTGGGCAGCGTCGTCGTTGATGTGGGTCTTGGTGGCGGCGTCGCAGAACTCCTCGCCGCGGGGCACCGGCGGCACGATCCCCTGGAACTGCTGTTTCAGCTCCCACCAGGTTTGGTTGAAGCGGTCCGGCGGAAGGTTTTGGGCGTAAAGCCGGTGTTCGAATTCGGTCATGACCCCCGCCCAGGGCATGAACACCACATAGTTCAGTGCTTCCTTGAGCAGGCTCAGTTCGGGATCGGTCCGGGTGCCGGGGGACACGAGTCCCCGCTGTTCGAGGAAAGGCCGTTGCATGGCGGCCAGCCCCATGAGGCTGCCGACTGCCTCATGAAAGGCGCGGTTGGCGCCCTCCCTCAGCAGGGGAGGCACCTCGGGCCGGGAGTAGGCAAGGAAATAGTACACATGTCCCAGCTCGTGGTGCACCGTTTCATACCACTCGCCGTTGGGAATCACGCTCATCAGGCTGCGGACGTCCTGGTCCAGATCGATGTGCCAGGCGGAGGCATGGTTGTTCTTGCGATACCCGGCGTCCGGCGAAAGAGGGTAGAGGCTGGACTTCTCCCAGAACGCGGCGGGCAGCCGGGGCATCCCCATGCTCACGTAGAACTCTTCTCCCTGCTGGACGATCCATTCCGCGGAGCGGTCCTTCAGGGCGGAATCGAGGTCGATGCCTTCCACCGACACCAGCGTGCTCCAGTCCTGCCCCCACCGGTTGGGGAGCCAGTGGGCGGGCAGATAGTCGGGCACCTGATTCACTCCGTACTTGCGGGCCAGCTCATAACGGGCAAAAGTGTGCAGCTCGCGGTACAGCGGCCACAGCTCCCGCACCAGTCGGCGGTTCAGTTCCAGGATCTCCTGGGAACTCATCCCGTATTCGGAGGCCTGGTATGCAAAGAAGTCCGGGTAGCCGAGCGCCTGGACGGTCCGGTTGCGCAGCTCCCGGAGCTTGATCAGACCGGCCCTGAGTCCGCGCCCCACCTCCTTGGAGCTGCTCCAGCCTTCGAGCCGGCGCGGCAGGCTGGTCTCCTCCTTGAGCAATGTGTCCAGGTCGTTGGTGGTGACCGAGTTTCCGTCCAGCTTGAAGTCGAAACCGTACAGCAGCTCGGTCTGGCGGGTCTCGGCGGCGATCCGCTCCCGGACGAGATCGGCCACGGTTTGGGGGTTGTTGGCCGCCTCATAAAGCATGGCTTCAAACTGCCGGACCTGAAGCGGATCGAGCTCGCTGCGGCGGTCCAGGAAGCGTCGCGCCGCCTCGATGTTCTCGACGCTGCCGGTGAAGGCTGCCAGCTTCTCCCGGGCTGCCCGGGTGGCGGCGGGGGTTTCTTCATCCCCTTCGCGGATGTAGGTGTTGGACCGCCACTCCGCCTCCGAGGATGCAGTGTAAAGTTCCAGGTAACGGCGGTTGTAGCGATCGAGGAACTCCTGCGCTTCCGTCCGAATGTCCTGCAACCCGCAGGAAGTGAGTCCGAGTAGCACTGCAACTCCCGCTGTTCTGATCATGACGCCGCCTCTCCCGTTGACTGAGGTTCTAGATTAGCAGGCTCGGAGCCGTCATGGCTCGGGGACCCCAGGCCGACTTCCCGCAGGAAGCCGTCCACCTGTTCCCAGTACTCCCGGACGGTATCCCACCGCCGCCAGCCGTGTCCCTCGCCGCGGAAGACGTGGAGTCGGCAGCGGACGCCCCGGCGCCGCAATTCGGAGGTCAGGCGTTCCACGGGTGCCAGTGGGACCACCTGGTCGGCGTCGCCGTGAAAGATCACCACCGGATCGCGGATCTTCTCCGCCTGCCGCAGCGGCGAGCGGGAGTGGTAGCGGGTGAGAAATTCCGGGTACGGGCCGATCAGGCCTTCCAGATAGCGGTGTTCGAACCGGTGGGTCTCGGCGTTCAGACGCTCCGGCTCGACGACGGGGTAACGGCAGATCCCGGCACGGAAACGTCCGGGATAGCGGGCGAGGGCCAGCAGGAGCGTCATCCCCCCGGCGCTGCCGCCGGCCAGCACAATGCCGCCCGGATCCGCCCAGCCCCGATGCACCATTTCGTCGGCGGCCGTTCGTACGTCCTCCACTTCGAGTTCACCCCAACCACCCCGAAGCTGACTGCGATAGCTGCGGCCGTAGCCGGAGGACCCCCGATAATTCAGGGACAAGACGGCATATCCCCGCCGGAGAAAACGCTGGACTTCATCGTCGTACTCGGCCGAATACTGGGAAGTGGGTCCGCCGTGAATGCGGATGACCAGAGGCCGGGAGCCGCCGCCGTGATCGGGCCGCTGGAACAGTGCGTGACAGGTCCGGTCGCCGCTTCCCAGAGTGAGGTGCATGGCGGCAGAAGGGTCTGCGGGTTCGGGGCCGAACGGTGGGGGCACGCTGACCGCCGGCGTCTGCCACTGTCCCTGTCGGTGTACCAGCAGCCGGTGGGGCCGAAGCGGGTCGGAGGCGATCAGGGCGAGACCGTCGCCCGTGACGGAAAGGGCGGGCTGGCGGAGGTCGGTCCAACCCTCCAGACCAGGCACCGCACGAGTCGTTCCTTCCACCGGATTCCAGCGGACCGCTGCAGCCCGGGCTTCCGCCAGACGAACCACCACCAAACTTCCCGCCGGATCCCACGCGTAGGTACGCAGTCCGTGGACCCAGGCCGGAGGCGCGTGTTCGGCCGGCTCTTCCAGGCGGTACCGCAGGGTTCCGGTGGAGGGGTCGTAAAGGGAGAGATTGAACCAGCCGGAACCGTCGGAAACCACCGCCAGCCAACGTCCATCGGGGGAGAAGGTAGGCTGGAAGAAACTGGTGTCCGCCGACCGTAACCCTGCCACCCTGGTCACGCGGAGGCAGTCGCTGCACTCGAGCTCCGCCCACGCCGTCCGGGCCTCGTCCCAGGGCATGTGGGGGGAGTCCCATTCGATCCAGACCAGCCGGCGTGAGTCCGGATGCCAGCAGGGCTGCATCAGGAAGTCCGGTCCCTGACGGACCACCGTGGCGTCGCCTCCCGCCGACGGCAGCACCAGCAGACGATCCCGTTCCGGGCCTCCGGCCACCAGGGCGATGAGGGAACCGTCGGGTGAGACTGTGGGGCTGCAAACCGGGTCATTGAATTCCGCCACCCTGACGGGAGGACTTCCCGACAGGGATTGGCGCAACAGCCGGACTCCGTCCACGAAGTAGACTGCATCCCCGGCCGTCGTGAAGTCGCCGCCGCCATAACCGACGCGCGCTCCCACTCTCCAGTCGCGGGTTAGGTCGCGGCGCCATCGCCGGTCCAGGGAGGCCGCGACCAGGACGGTCCGGTCGGAGCGTCCCTCCAGCCAGACCAGGCTGTCGGGCCCAGCCCACTGGACATCCAGCAGGCGTTTGGGAGAAAACGGCGGGTCCGGGGTGCCGGCTTCTGGGCGGGCGGACCCCACCGGCGGGCCGGTAGCGTTCACGCAGCCCCTCCCGCCAGCAGACCCAGCAGAAAAGCGCACAACAGTCCGCCGTAGGTCCCCACCAGGTACCCCAGCAGCGCCATCAGGACGCCGACCGGCGCCAGCGCTTCAAGATATGCCGCGGCAACGATGGGGGCGGTGGCGGCTCCCCCGATATTGGCCTGGCTGCCGACCGCCGCCATGAACAGCGGCGCACGAAGGATGCGGGCTCCCAGCAGCAGAGTCAGGATATGTACCGCTATCCACACCACACCGACCAGCAGCAGCACCGGGGCCGCCAGAATCCCGCCCAGGGAAGCCTTGGCTCCCAGGGAGGTGAGGAACAGGTACAGCGCAGCATATCCCAGCTTGGAGGCGCCGGCATCCTCCAGTCTGCGCAGAGGGGTGAATGACGCGGCGATGCCCAACGTCGTGATCAGGACCACCAGCCAGGTGAATTCGCCGAAGATGGACGCCAGGGTCGGAGCGGTGCGTTCCAGCCAGGGATCGATCCGCTGATGGAGAAGCCGGGCCAGGTGACGGCAGAAGACGGCGGCTGCCAGCCCCAACGCGATGGTTGCCGTCAGATCCAGCAGGGCAGGCTGGCGGCTGAGGCGGTCCCGCAGCTCCTGGAGGCGGCGGTTGAGATCCTGCAGCAGTCCGGCGTCGGCCCGGTTCCAGGTGTCGAATCTGTGCTGGTAGGCTGCCAACAGCAAGAGGACGCCGGTCCAGGTATAGGCCACCGCGGTATCGACCACGATGATGGGCCCCACCAGCTCATCGGAAGCTCCCACTGCCTCCTTCACCGCCGCGAAGTTGCCGCCGCCGCCGATCCAGCTCCCGGAGAGGGCGGCCATCGCCTTCCAGGCGTCGGCAGGAAGCCAGGGACGGAAGAGCAGGGAGCACAAAAAAACCCCAAGGCCCGCAGGGACATCTTGGGGACAGATTTTTTATTCTCTGCCAGCTTGACTTGATTGCTCAAAAATTGGTGGAGGCGGCGGGAGTCGAACCCGCGTCCGCAAACAGTCCCCTTAAGCGTCTACATGCTTAGCCGGCGTATTGCCTTCGCCCCCCGGGACTTCCACCGGCGGAATTCCCGGAAGCTAGCCTGCTGAAGTTTTCGACCGTCAAGCCGCAGACCTGAGTGACGGCTTTGCCAGAATGCCGTCGCCTGGGGCTCCTTCTGGCGAGAGGTCCCAGACGCTAGCCTTAGGCGGCTAGAGCGTAGCCGTAGTTGTCGGCACTTATAGGTTCCCTACCCGTTTTACGAGCGGACAGGACCTCGGCATGCAACTTAAGGTTATCTATCTACGTCGAAGCCGTTTCGCCCCCTTATTTAATAATATCCATTTTTTTCCAAGGTGCAAGCCCCAGAAAACCTCCTGTCCCCCTTATCGGGAATCCGGAGCCGGGGCTTCAATCCACCCGGGCCGGCCGGTTTTCCAGACATCCAGCCCCACACCCCCGCCGCTTCGCCCTCCCCTGTGACCTTGCGACCCGGTCTCGCGGCCCACACGCAAGGAGGCAAGGACTCAGCGAAAGTTACTCCCCGGCCTGGTTAAGGGCTGTTCCTCCTTGACCGGGGGGGTGGTTGGGAAAAAGCAGGGCGCCGGTCGGCTCAAAAAGATACCGCTGGTTCCTCGGTTGGGCGGTCCAGGAACCGGCTTCAGGGATTACCCCCTTGCCCGCCGCTCACAGGTTTGTTCCTGATGGCCCTCCGACAAGCTGACGAATTTTCCCTTCAGTCTGTGCTCGATTGAAAGGTCCGGCAAACCCAGACCGGTTTTTATTAAATAGGAGTTTATGAAAATCCTGTTTTTCAGATACACATAAGCCGCCCACTCATTCTTGTTGATCAGCATCTTGTCTTTAAGAATAACATTTTTCTTTAAAACATATTTCCTCAGGTATTCGTTAAGTTGTTTTTCCTTTGATTTTCGAATCCCCAGGAAAAAAACGATTGACCCGTCATCAAGTTTCAGGGCGTTGTCTGCCGTTATTTCAATGACTCTTGGCAGCTCCTTTTGTCTATAATCAGCTGCGGCCGTCTGCCTGTCAGAGACCGCTTCCTTGATTCTGGGAAAGTATTCAAATTCATAACCCGCCAAACCGGATTTACCTCTGATAATGAGCTCGATCTCCGCGTAAAAAGGCAATTTTCCTTTTAATCCCACTTTTTCTTTTATAATCTCTAGAAAATCTTGATTTATTTCATACCCCACGGCGTTCCGGCCCAGGTTAAGGGCCGTCTTGAGGGTCGTGCCGCTGCCCAGGAAGGGGTCCAGCACCGTGTCCCCCGTGAAGGTGAACATGCGGATGAGCCGCCGGGGCAACTCCTCCGGAAACATGGCCTCGTGGCCCAGTTGTTTGGCTCCCCCGAAATGCCAATGCCCGGCGAAATATTCCTTCCATTCCTCTTTGGTCAGTCTCGAGGCCTCTTTGACGGCCCTCTCCACCCTTTTGGGGGGCCCCGGTTTTTTGAAAATCAGGATAAATTCGTAGTCGATCTCCACCAGGCCGTTGGGCGGGAAGGGGTAGGAGCCCATGACGGGGGCTCCGCCGGTGGTGTTCATGGTGGTCTTTTTCTGCCAGATCACGGCCCCCATGAAATCAAAGCCCAATTCCTCCCCCTGGCCGATGATTTCGGCGTGCAGGGGGATGACCTTGTAGCGGCCGTAAACCGCGGCCCGGGCGAACTGATCCCCCACGTTGACGCAAAGCCTCCCCCCCGGCCGGAGGACCCGGAAGCACTCCCGCCAGACCCGATACAGGTCCCGCAGGTAGTCGTGGAGGCTCTGGCCGTAGCCGATCTGGCCGGGGACGCCGTAATCCTTGAGATGCCAGTACGGGGGTGACGTGACCACCAGGTCCACTGATCCATCGACCACCTCGGCCATTTCCCGACTGTCCCCCAGGATGATTTTCGCCCAAGTGTTCATGAGATTTTTGGCGACGGGCCCTCCGTCTTATTTCGCCAGGACCCTCAGGCTCTGGCGCAGAAGCTCCTCCAGGGTGCGGGCCCCCTGGGTCAGGGCCTGGTCCAGGGCCTTTTCCGCCTGGTTCCGGGGGTAGCCCAGATTCAGGAGGGCCGACAACGCGTCCTGGCGCTCCCGCTCCTGGGGAGGAAGCTGCCGGCTGAGGGGACCCCGGGCTTCCAGGCGGTATTTCAGCTCAAGGATGATGCGCTCC
>FWPV01017300.1_pt1 | contig 10009 bp, 8 predicted proteins | sample 2228371 | NCBI WGS metagenome assembly FWPV01 (sample SAMEA103939776, study PRJEB20133) | metagenome
CCGGCGGCCGCGGCCGGGCGGCACGACCCAGTTCTCGTAGCCCTGCGCGGCCCAGATCGCCCGCTCCTCGGGGCCGGCCTCGGCCAGCAGCCGGGCGGCGACCGCTTCCGGATCGGGTTCGGCCGGGGCCGCCTCGGGCCGGGCCGCGACCCGGCCGGGCGGTCGCTCCAGCTGGCGGAACAGGCGCGCGGCCTCGAAGAGACGGCCCTGGGCCAATAGCCCGTCGAGGGCCGCTTCCAATGCCAGCCGGCGGCGGGCGGCCCGCTCCTCGGCCGCGAGAGCCCGTTCGGCGGCGAGCGCCGCCTCGATGTCGGGCAGGCGCGGATCGGCGAGCGCCTCGGGCGGGATCCCGTGAGCGGCGGCCAGGCTCTCGGCCGGCAGGCCACGCAGGCGGAGCTCGGCCAGCCAGGTGAGGGTGGCGAGTGGGGTGGGCTCGGTCGCGTCCATGAAAAAATTCATAAACCGCGCGCCGCCCGCGGTCAAGCCCGAGCGGTCGAACGCTCGGATACGCGTGGTGTTCGCACGGTGTTCGAGACGAATGCGAACCGATCGCGGTGGACGAAACGAGACTTTGAGGCTATGCACCGGATCGTGATCCTGTAATGCGGAGAGCGATCGTGCCCTTCATCATCCACGGTCTGCGCCCGGTGTTCGAAGGCCAGGGCGAGTTCGGCTTCACGGTGTGGGCCTATGCCGCCAACGACCCGCTCGAGGAGATGTTGGAGGAGGGGTACTTCAACTCGGCGATGCGGCTGTTCCGGCCGGGCGATCTGATCTTCCTGGGCCCGACCCGCCGCCCGGCGGGGAGCGGCTGGCCGGACCGGACCAAAGAGACGCGCCGCGCCCTGGCGATGGTGGCCCATGTGTGGCCGGGACGGTCGGTGGGCGTGCGGCTGGTGCTCGATTTCGGCCGGCCGGAGGATCCGGGTCTGCCCCCGGCCGCGTCCAGGACCGGTGTGGCTCGCGCCGGCGCATCCCGGCCCCGCACCCGCCGTTGACGGGGAGGCCCGGATCCCCGGGTCGGGGCCCCGAGGATGACGGCCTTCCCCTGTCGTGACCCGGCTCGACCGGGCCACCCAGCTGGATCCTCGGGTCGAGCCCGAGGATGACAGCAGAGAAGCGGCGGTACTCGGGTCCTTGCCCGACTGTGACAGGACGGGGCGCGCGGTGAGGGCAGGAAAGAAGGTGCGGGCAGGAAAGAAGAGGTCGATTGCCACCCGTTCGGGTCAAAGCCGGCCGGCGAGAAGTCCGTGGGGGAGCCGGCACGGGGATGGTGACGAGCCGGGCACCGCTTCAGGACTGCGTCGAGGGCTCGGGCGCGGGATCGTTCTCGGCCGACAGAGTTCGCCTATCGTCCAGAATCTGAGATCAAGCCTCGGCCATCAACGGTGCCACCGCGTCCCACGAGTACCGCTCCCGCACGATCCGCCGCCCGCGCTCGCCCATGGCGCGCCGGCGCTCCGGATCGCGCAAGAGCGAGGCGATGGCCGCGGCGAGCGCCTCGGGCGTGCCGTCGACGACCGCACCCAGCTCGTGGCGGACGACGAGCTCGGCGGCGCCCACGCCGCGGGTCACCACGACGGGTGTACCCATCCCCAGCGCCTCGGTTACCACGAGGCCCCAGTTCTCGCTCAAGGAAGGGAGCACGAGAACATCCGCGCCCGCCAACAACGCCCATTTCGCATCGCCTTCGACCCTCCCCGTAAACCTCAAGCGATCCGCAATTCCCCGCTCGGCCGCCAGAGCGCGAAGCGCGTCCGAAGCCCCGGTCTCGTCGTTCCCTGCGATGATGACCGCCCAGTGTGGAGCGAGAGCGGTCGCCTCGACGAGCCGATCGATCCCTTTCTCCCAGCTCACCCGGCCGAGATAGAGGACCCGGCTGCCCGGCGGCACACCTCGCCACGCAGCCTCGGCGGCCGTCGGATCCGGCTCGCGTTCCGGCAGATCGACGCCGTTGGGCACCTCGACGACGGGGGCGAGATCAAGCCGCAGGGCCCGCAGCTCCGCGGCCTCGATCGCCGAGGTCGCGTGGATCGCCGCCGCGCGGGCGAGCGTGCGCCGCTCGATGGCGGCGAGCCAGAGGCGCTTGGCGAGCGCGGATTTGCGCGCGATCAGCTCGCCCACGAGCATCCCCCGCGGCGAGAGGACGTACGGGATCCCGGCGCGCTCGGCCGCCCGCGCGCCCACCCAGGTGGGCCACTGCCAGACCGCGTGCAGATGCACGAGATCGGCCTTTGCGAGCAGCTGCCGCAGGACCGGGATCATGGCCGGTGCGCGGGCGATCCGCCGCGGCCGGCCGACCGGCACGTAGCGGACCGTGACCCCGTCGAGCACGACCGGCCGGTCGACCGGCACGGGGCTCTCGCCCGGGCCGTCGACGTTGGTGGTGAGCACGGTGACCCGGTGGCCCAGCCGCACGAGGCCCCTGGCCAGCCCGTGCACCGAGCGGATCGGGCCGCCGTAGCGCACCGCCGGAAGGTAGGAGGGGACGAGGTGCGCGAGTCTCAACTCACCTTTTCCGCTACACTGTTGTCACTGCCGCTCGCAACGCGTCCTCTATCGATCAACGCTGCCCTCCCTCGCTTCCGATGATAGCGCGGTGCTGAAGCTCCGTGCCTCCGATCGATCCCGGCGGGCGTAGAGGTCCCGTCCGCCGCAGGTCGAGCACGGCTCCCGTCCACCCGGCTCGCAGCGCCCCCGCCCTCCGCGATTGCCGTGGAAACAGCACCATCACGAAAAGCACACCACCAAATCTCATGACGATCTCGACGATAGATGTAGCAATTGATGATTGCAACATATCGAATCCGATTACGAATCCGAAGGTCATAACGATCACGAATGATCTAACGTCGCCTCGCGCTTTATTGGCACGCTCGTCCAACCATCGCACAAGCCAACCATACGGGATCATCCCCAGAATGCCCAAAGCGCCGAAATTCAAGAGTAGTCCACCGATCAAGCCGGCCGGAAATCCGGCCCCCGAAAAATGACCGGCTATTTGATCCGCGACGAAGACCCCCTCGTGAATCTGCGGCTTGTCCGGCCAGATCGCTCTTGGGATCCAGGCCAGCGCGGCTGCGGCAAAGGAACCCGCAAACGGAAACTCGTTGAAGCCCAGGATGACGTATTCTGTGATGTAGCCGACGCGTTCGACGGCCAGAAAATGCCCCGTCTCGCCGATCCACCGCGTTAGCTGCGCCAAGCTCTCCACCAACGTCGGTGTCTCTCCGACGTTCCCTATTTTGCCCTCCTCGGCGGCCCGCCTGACGAGCCCCTGCATGACCACGACGGGCGCGCCAACCAGCGCCAAGCTGCCCACGGCGGCCAGCGCGCGCCCCGGTGTCACCCCCCGAAGGATCGCGTGTCCCCACGCCAGGACCAGGACGGGCTTCAACACGAGCCAGCGCGACCCCAGCAAGAGGCCCTTGGTGACGGCCGCGCCAAAAATCCCAGCCACCAGGACCCAGCCGATAGCGACGCCGACGCCTCTTCCTCTCGCTCCTACCAGCAATGCAAAGATCAGGTATGCTCCCACAATATCCGAAATTATCAACGGCGCTAGAATACCAGCGTTGTTTCCGAACACCCCCGCACTGATTTCGAACGTCCGATAAGCGGAGGAAACTACGAAAAGGCTCCAGAAATCGACGCTTGTACCGAAGCGAACCGCGACATACAGACCGACCCAGAACCACGCCCAAACCACCGCGCCCGCCCCCATCAGCAGAACGCGTCGGTCCAGCCTCGAGATGTCCTCTACACCACCCGGGTATCTCCCCACACGGCAGCTGACCAGCTTCCTCCTCCCGTATGTCACGTACCCGAAGAAAAAGAGGAGCGACGCAAATCCGAGAACGACGAGCCCAACACCGATGGCATGCTCCATGGTGGTAAATGTTGGTATGCGCACATTGCCAGTATCGGCCCCGAGGTAGACGAGCCTGACGTGAGTTCCAATAACCCAGTTGCCGAGAACGAGGAACGAGACACCGGGAACGGCGAGACCGTTCTTCGCGATCGCGGCCAGCGCTACCGGGAGCACGACCACGAATGCAAAGACCTGCAAGAGAACATCATCCCCCACGGTGCACCCTCTTCCGCCTAAGCAGCCGCTTAGACTTTAGCGCTTCGGCTCTAGGCTCAAGGTTGCCAGTCGCTCCCCGACCCAGGTTCCGTACCGTCGCGCTGCCTCTGGCTTGAGGTGAGAGAACGGGTCCCGAGGCCATTGGAAAACCTCGTCCACGTCGACCGGGTGGATCTCTTTGAAACTGGACGCGGCCGGCAAATGCAATACCGAGCGCCTGGTCGCGACACGGCGCACAAGATCGCTGACCGAAAAGCGATAACGCAACTCATCAGGTCCAGCCACGTGAAGATAATGCGGATGGGTCACGAGAACCGGAATCGCTTCCGGTGTCACGCGCTCGAGCATATCGAGAAGCGATTCGAGACGCCGCTCGAACCACGCGATCGGTTCCGTGAACTCCGTCCACGCGTCAATGCTGCGCTGGGGAGCCATTATCGATGTGTACGATGCCAACAAGCCTCTCTCGTTTAGATGTTCACGCACTTGCGGAACGAAGATCCCGTGGACGAACGCCCTGTTGAGCAGTCGCCACATATACCAGCGGCTTCCTGCGGTCACGTCAATCGCCGCATAATAGATCATCTCATGCAAATCGGGAAGAAAGGGAGGAACGGCAACTAAATCACCCCTTACATCAAATATGAGCGAATGCCTGTATCGCACCCACTCATCCATTAGGTCCGTCTCATCAATACTTATCACGATGATTGTGGGCGTTATATTCTTCGTTACATATTGAAGCCTGAGTTGAATGAGTGATGGACTGAACGATCCGGCGCCAGTATTCACGACACGTACGCAGGACCTGCCCTCATGAATTCGTTGCAGCAGCGCCTCTCCGAAGTAGCGCTCGCGCATCCAACTGTCACCGCCTATCAAAACGGTAATCTCAGGGGAGGTGCAGCCGACGGGAAGCGTCCAGTCATCGATCTCCGGCAGGCTCGGACCGCGATCGTGATGCCAATCGATGCGATACCTTGCCAAATTGTTGCCGTGGGGTGACAGCGCAATTAGCCCAGACCAGTCAAGAATCCGAAGACTGACCTCAGCTAATCCCAGAAGGAGCAATAATGCAAAGAGGAACGCGACCGCCGGGATCAAGCGTTTTCGCCATCCGAACATGCGGGATCGATCCATTTTCAATGTGCAATAGTTTCGGCTAAGCGCGCCCGCGTCGCTTCGGCGCGGGCATGGCAAGTCACAGTCCTTCTTTTCGAGCTCATGATGGGCCGCTGCAAACCCGAGTTCTCCAGGAATCCCGTTGTCTTGGCGAGACCGCCACACATCGTTCCGAGCGTCTCAGGCTATCCCGCCGAAGATCCGGTCCGCGACTTGCCGCTTCGCCCCTTCGGATCCGTCCGCGGCGGCGACCAGTCCCGAGTCACACCGTTCTCGCCAGGCGAACAAGGATCGCCACCTTCTGGAAGCCGTCGCGGAGCATGTCGGGGCCGGGGACGAGCCAAGCTCGCGGAGCGATGCCGTGGCTCCGGCGAAGATGACGCGCCGCTGCAGCAAGGCCGCACGCGTTCCCGGCGATGGTCGCAGCCGCCAGTCCCTCGGCACCGGCTCCCACGGCCCACAGGATCGACGCGGCCAGCAAGAAACCGGCCAGCGCGGCGAGCTCGCCGGTCACCCCGAGGCGTGCCTCCCCGAGGGCACGAAGACACAGGACCGTGGTCTGCCGCAGGGTGAGGGGCACGACGGCGATCGACAGCAACATCGCCATCGGGACGGCATCGGCGAAGGCCGAACCGAACAGCAGCGGCAGCAGCCACGGCGTGACCAGAAGGGCTCCGCCCACCCCGATGTAAAGCAGGAGGGCGGTCCGCCGCAGCCCCGCGGCCAGCAACGCACGCGCCCCGGCCCGGTCACGCTCGGCAGCGAGGGCGGGTGCCAGCACGAAACCCACCGCGGATGTCACGGTCGCCAATCCCGAGGCGGCGAAAGTCCAGGCCGCGAGATAGAGGCCCGCCACGTGATCGGAGAAGACCAGAAAGAGGATCGCACGGTCGGCGTGAGCCGACAGTTGAGCCGCGAGGACGCCGGCGTGAAATCGCGCACCAGTTCGAGCCAGGAGCTCGATCGGCGCACGGGTCGGCCGCGCGGCGACCTCTCGAAACCCCAAGATCAAGCGGACGGCCAGGATCGACAGCAGCCCCGCGAGGGCGGCGACCGCAAAGGCGGCAACCGAAATGGCATCGCCGACCACCAGCAGAATGATACCCGCGAGATAGAGGAGGTTCGGACCCACACGCAGGACGTTGGCCCGCCCGAAACGGCCTGCGGCGCGGTCGGCCGCGCTCAGGACGGCGTTCATGTTGACAGCGGGTATCCAGAAGGCCGCGAAGATCGTCGTGAAAGCGACGAATGCTTGGCGTTCCGAACCGAGAAGCCCTGGCAGCAGGGGGACCGTCAGCAGCCAGGCCGAGACCCCCACAGCGAGCACGATGGCCATCGCCGAGGCCAGCAGCGCTCCCTGCCGTCCGGGATGCCTGGACCAGTGGTGAACGATAGCCTCGTCGACACCGACGCGCGCCATTGCCGCCAACAGCGACGGCCAGAACATGACGGCCCCGAGCACACCGCGCTGTTCGGGGCCCAGGAGGCGTGCCGCGAGGATGCCCGTCGTCATGCCTCCGATCAGAAGGACACCGTTGGTCGCCACCGTCCCGAGCCAGGCTCGGCCGAGCGTACCGGGCCGAAGCGACTTGCTGGGGGTCACCGGGGTCCAGCGCTCGGAGCAACCGACGGAAGCTCGGCATCCGGAATTCCGTTGCGCGGCCCCCGCGAGCATTTCGCCCGGTGGTCGGTGAAGGTCGCAAGGCGGCCGCACATCACCCGACCCCCACCTCGAGGGTAGTGACAGGGGCGGCGGCCGGCTCGGCCTCCCCCACCAACAGCGCCGCCCAGGCCGCGAGGCGAGCGCGCCGGTCGGCGGGCTTAGGCGCCCTGCGCGCCGCGGCGCGCAGATCGGCCACCTTCAGCCCCGGCCGCAGCCACAACAGCGGCCGGCCGGCGGCGCGGATGCCGTAGACCTTGGAAGGATAAAGCAGGCCCTCGAAGCGCGGGTCCAGGCTCACGAGGTGGACGTCCGGCAGCGAGAGGCTCTCGGCGAGCCGCTCGCGCGGCTGGTAGGGGTGGAAGTGGACGTCCGCCAGGCGCTCCTGCTCGACCACCCGCCTCAGCTTCTCCATCCCCGCACCGCCGCCCACGAAGAGCCAGGTCACACCCTTGCCGGCGGTGCGGCGGACGAGCTCGATCACGCCCTCCGGGTCGTGGGCGCGGCCGAGATTGCCCGAATAGCCGACCACGAAGCGGCCCTCGAGGCCCCAGGCCCGGCGAAGCGGGTTCCGCTCCGGCGGCACGGGGTGGACACCCGCGGGCGCCCAGTTCTCGATCACCGCGATCCTCTCGCGCGGCACGCCGAGCCCGGCGAGCTTCTCGGCCATGCGCGGATGGATCGCCACGATCCGCTCGGCCCGGGCGAAGGAGCGGTTGCGCAGCCAGCGCAGGATCCGGCCGGGCAGGCCGCGGGCCAGCCGCAGCCCGTGCGCCGCGGCGATCTCCGGGAAGACGTCCTGGCACCAGATCAAGAGCCGGCAGCGGCGCAGCGCCGCCACGAGCGCGGCGGGCACGGACAGGAGCGGCGGGTCGGTCTTGACGAGGACGACGTCGCCCGGCCGGGCGAGGCGCAGCAGCTCCACGGTGGCGGCGAGGTAGAAGGTGGCGTAGTCGACCGCGCGGCCGAGGAGCCGGTGGCGGCCGAAGCGCGAGGTCCACACCCGCCGGACCTCGACACCGCCGATGCGCTCGCGGGCGGGCAGGCGCGCCTCCGGGTCGTCGTAGCGCAGCCGGCTCGTGATCACGGTGATCTCGTGCCCGGCCGCGGCCAGGTGCTCGGCGAGCTCGGTCAGGAGCTGCGCGGTGGCCGAATGGTCCGGCGCGTAGAAGCGGTTGAGGGCAAACAGCTTCGGAGCGGTCACGAGATCACACGCTTTTGAATGAAGAGAAGAAGATTAGACTGCAGCGCCGAGGGCAGGATACGGTCTACGAATAGCGCCACTCTCCATACCCATACCTTCCGTGGAAGATATGCGGGCTCGGCCGATATCGCGTAACTGCAATGCGTGAAGCGACCGCCGGGGAACAACCGTCGGATGGTGCGCAGATCGTTCATCCGATAATAGGCCGGAAACACATCCTCGATCTTCCGCCCTGGCTGAGCCCACGCGAGGACGCGTTGGTGCAAGCGTTCCGGGATCGAGCGAGCGATCAGCGGGACATAGTTCCAACGATTGGGCGTGCGGGCGCAGATCCACCCCCCCGGCCGCAAGACGCGGTCGAGCTCGCTCGCACAGTGTGGCGGATCGGCGATGTGCTCGAAGACGAAGTCCGATAGGATGAGATCGACACTGGCGTCGGGCAACGGCAGCGGTCGGTCCGGGGCGATCACCACCGCTTTGTCGAGGCCGGGGTTCAGCTCGACGGCCTCGTCCACATCGACCCCGATGACCTTGGCAACCTTGCCCTTGAGCCGCCGGAGCTCGCGGCGGTACGGGATCGGATCCTCGACGATGCCGGCGCCACGACCCGCACCGTAATCCAACACGACCATGTCCGGTCGGAGAAGCGCATGAACACGTGTGTAGAAGGCGATCGTCCCGTCGACTCGCGAGAAGCCGCCCGCACCGACCTCGGGAAAGATCGTGCTCCGGCAGTCGAGGTCGCTCGTCATGTGCCGGTGGGATGGGCCGAAAGTGGGACGTACGGTCGAGAGAGGTCCACTCGCCAACCGTCCCCTTTCAAATGCCGGGCGAGCTCGGTCAGGAGCTGCGCGGTGGCCGAATGGTCCGGCGCGTAGAAGCGGTTGAGGGCGAGGAGCCTCACTCGGGTCAGATCGGCAGGCCTTTCACCTCGATTGCCGGCGCGTCGGCGAGCCGGGCGCGAACCAGGTCGAAATCTCTCACGAAGAGAACGTTACCGGACCGGCAGCCGGTCGAGCCGCTGGAGAGCCTGCGCGCGAACGGCTCGTAGACGGCCGGATCGAAGCCGAGGTCGATCAGCTGGCCGGCCGAGCTGTCGGGGCCGTTCAGGCCGGCATCGGTCTCCACGATCACGGCCGCGACGCGGCGGTCCGCGAGGACCTTCCGCGCCCCCGCTGTCACCTCGGCATCGAATCCTTCGACGTCGATCTTGACGAGAAACGGTGGATGGTCGGCGCACAGCCGATCGATCGTCGTGAGGGGAACCCGGACGGCCGGGCCATCGCCAGCGTCGGCCACGATCCGGTTGGTCGTGTCGCGGCCGGTGCTCACGAACACCTCACCGGGCTCGGCACCCAAGGCGGCCTCGACCACGCGAACCCGTTCGCCGATCCCGTTGAGCACGATGTTCGCGCGCAGCCGCGCCGCGGTCTCGGGAACCGGCTCCACGGCGATCACCTCAGCACCCGCGACGGCCCCGGCGAGCACCGTGTAGGAGCCGGCATTCGCGCCGACATCCAAGAACAGATCCCCCGGCCGCAGCGCGTGCGCGACGAAGGCCATGTCGGCGAACTCGTGCAGGCCCACATAGATGTTGCCCGTGACACCGGTCTCGCCCCGCCGCGCCCAGAGCCTCGTGGTCCCGACGAACTTCACTGGCTTGGCGAGCTTGCTCGCGGTGGCTTGCCACCAGAGGGTGGCGGCCAGGCAGCGCAGCGGGCGACGCCGCCCGACCGGGTGACGGAGCACGAAGCCGAGGATGCTACCAGCCTCTTGCAGCAAGGTTCACACGCTTTGGCCCACCCGACGGGCGTCGGCGGCGGGACGGTGATCGTCGTTCGTGCGGCATCCGGCCCGGCGCGGTCCGCCGCGGCTTCGGGGCGGCGGGGTCGAGGCGTGCGCGGCGCGGGCCGGCGGCGCCGGGCTCAGCCGACCG
>FWPV01017304.1_pt1 | contig 10008 bp, 10 predicted proteins | sample 2228371 | NCBI WGS metagenome assembly FWPV01 (sample SAMEA103939776, study PRJEB20133) | metagenome
ATATGAAAAAACTAAACAAATATCCGGGTTACCGGGATCACCCTTTCTGATTTTATTAGGATCTGTTACTGCCTTCTTTAGTTTTGATTTAACAATTTCAGGTTCATCTGAAAGGAGAATAGTATTGCCCAGTGATTTACTCATCTTTGCATTTCCATCCAGACCAGATAATCTGGAGAACTTTGTAAGTAACGCCTCCGGCTCAGGAAATACTTCACCATATTGATTATTAAATCTTCTTGCAATCTCTCTGGAAATTTCTACATGAGGAACCTGATCCTCACCCACAGGTACAGCATTCCCTTTATACAATAAAATATCGGCAGTCTGAAGAACCGGATAACCCAAATGTCCGTAAATAACATTCTCAATGTTCAAGTCTCTTATCTGATCCTTTAAGGTCGGATTGCGTTCAAGCCTGTTTACAGTAATAAGCATACTGAAAATTAAGTGTAATTCAGTGTGCTCTTTAATTTGCGATTGTCTGAACATTGGACTCTTTACCGGGTCCAGACCAGAAGCAAGCCAGTCAATAAGCATTTCGATTGAGTTATCATAAATCTCTGATGTATCAAGATTTGTTGTTAAAACATGATAATCAGCAATCAAGTGATAGCTTTCGTAATCATTTTGCAGTTTAACCCAATTTTCCAATGCTCCAACATAATGCCCAAGGTGCAATTTACCTGTTGGACGCATTCCACTGAGTATACGTTTTTTAGCCATTTATCCTAAATAATAAATAAATTTTCCAGCAAAGATAATAATAAAGAAAGTAATATTCAGGACAGGTAAAGATATGGTTTCCATCTATCATCAAGCCTGCCCACAACATTTTTAATGAACATTATATGACTTGGCTTAAATGGATAAAAGTTCATTTTCATTTGAGCTTCTTCGGGTGTTCTATCACCTTTTTTATTGTTGCAGATAGTACAAGCTGTTATCAGATTATCCCAGGTATCATCACCGCCACGGGCTTTTGGAATAACGTGATCAACAGTTAAAGGCAAATCTGATCTTCCGCAGTAGGTACATTTATATCCATCCCGTCTTAAAATGTTTCTTCTTGTAAGAACAACTTTTTTGTAAGGCACTTTTATAAATTTACTGATACGGATTATACTTGGCCAGGGGTAAGATTTATCAACAGAGTGAAGAAATTTTCGATCGTCATTAAGTACAGGTTCTGCTTTACCCAAATAAATCAGAACGACTGCTTTCTTTAAATTGCAAATAGTAAGTGGTTCGTAACTCTGATTGAGTACGAGAACCTTTGAATTGAGTTTACCGTTTGTATGAATTTTGCGTTCGAAGACTACTCCTTCGATTTATCTTTTGATTTAATTGAAAAAATTATTCTGGCAATTATTCTTGCAATAAAAATGATTATTGTAATTACCAGAATCGGAACATATAAATTCTTTGGTATTGCTTCAGTTAAAATCAGAACTAGCAAAATCAGGACTAAAATTATTGTTCCGTAATTAAAATATTTGTACCAGTTCATGTTCATAATTTTATAATGTTAAACTAAGAATTAGCAATTATTTTTACAATGCAGTATTAAAGAGTTAGAGGCTTTGGTTTTTATATACCAATGCAACTGCAACCACATAATTTTCTGAGTGACTTAAAGAAATTTTAATTTCTTTACCATCAGAAACAAATTCATTAAGTTTTCCTAAAAATTTTACGGTTGGCAAACCGTTTTGCTCATTCGTAATCTCGATATTTTTCCAGGTAGCTTCTTTTTCCCATCCACTTGCAATAGCCTTATAAATGGCTTCTTTGGCTGCAAATCTTGCAGCAAGATGCTGATACTTATTATGCTTAGCCAAACAGTAATCTAATTCCTTTTTGGTATAAATCTTATTTAAAAAATGATCTCCGAATCTGTCAATACTTTTTCTTATCCGATCTATTTCAATTATGTCAACGCCTATTCCGATAATCATATTTTAATATCCAATTGCTGCTCCAAAACCACGAGGGTCTGTGGCTCCATAAAATATATTGCTGTTATAATCAGCAATTATACCCTCCACACGGCCAAGACTTCGTTCAAATCCAATATTATGACCTTTTTGCTTAAGAGAATTTATGACATCCATAGTTAATCCAAATTTTTCGTAATCTATCCTATCTGGCAACCACTGATGATGAATTCTCGGCATATCAATCGCTTGCTGAATATCCATACCGAAATCAACTACATTCATTAAAACCTGCAAAACAACAGTTGCTATTGTAGAGCCACCAGGAGAGCCGATAATCAAAAATGGCTTATTATCTTTTAATAAGATAGTTGGGGTCATCGAACTTACCATTCGCTTACCGGGCTCAATTCTATTTGCTTCTGAGCCTGTTAGTCCAAACTGATTTGGAACACCAGGCTTAACGCTAAAATCATCCATCTCATTGTTCAAAAGAAAACCTGCACCTTCCACAACTACCTTTGAGCCATAACCTGAATTTATAGTCGTTGTTGTACTAACTGCATTTCCGTAACTATCAATAATTGAATAGTGAGTTGTCTCTTCACTTTCAATTATCTGAGATAAATCAGTTGGTAAGATTTTATCTGATGCGACAGCTTCATCACCAATTTTTTGAAATATAGAATAGGCATATTGCTTTGATAAAAGATGATTAAGCGGCACTTTAAAGAAATCAGGATCTCCTATATACTTCGATCTATCTGCAAAGGCATACTTCATTGCTTCAACAAGTCGGTGCAAATGAAAACTGCTTCCCCACTCCTGCTTATCAAAATTAAAATTCTCTAATGTGTTTAACATCTGAAGTAAAGAAACACCACCAGCACTTGGAGGACCCATTGTCAGAACTTCAAGTCCTTTGTAATTAGTTTTTACTGGCTCTCTCTCTATTGGCTTATAATTTTTCAAATCCTCTAATGAAATGTAACCACCATCTTTACTTATTTGATTAACAATAAGTTGGGCAATTTCACCCGAGTAAAATCCATCAACTCCAAAATCTCGTATTTTTTTCAATGTGTAAGCAAGGTCTTTCTGAATTAATATTTCACCTTCCTGATATGGTAAACCATCTTTTGTAAACACTCTTTTAGAAGAAGGATATTTATTAAAATACTCATTCTCATATTCTAATGACTTTGCTAATCTGAATTCCAGTACAAAACCATTTTCAGCTAAATCAATCGCAGGTTGTATAACATCTCTTAAAGGAAGTGATCCGTAATTTTCAAGAGCATAGATTAAACCTGCAACACTGCCCGGCACTCCTGATGAAGTCACTCCAAACTGGCTTAACTCTGGCATAAAATTACCGGACGAATCTAAATACATATTTTCTTTAGCCGATATAGGTGCTTTTTCTCTGTAATCAATTGTTGTATTGGTTCCATCGCTAAGATGAATTAACATAAAACCACCGCCGCCAATATTTCCGGCTGAGGGATAAGTAACCGCTAAAGCAAAACCAACTGCAACGGCTGCATCAACGGCATTCCCTCCCTTTTTTAATACTTGAACTCCTACTTCAGAGGCTATTTTACTTGCAGAAACAACCATTCCATTCTTTGAACGAACAGGATCTTTTGATGCGGAATAAATCTCAGGATTGAATAGCGAGATTACGATCAATAATAAAATTATTTTAGAAAATATTTGCATCAACTTTTATCCCATCATTTTTCAATTGTTCAACTAAAATAAGTGTGAGTTCGTTCGCTTGTTTTAGAGTTTGTTTTAAATCATTGATAAGCTGTTCATCGTATAAAATCTTTCCGATATTATTTTCTTTATTGACTGTTTCTTTGGTTAGTTCATTAAGGCGGATGAGAAGAGTATCACTTTTTTCAAAAACTGTTTTTAAGCTAGTCATTATCTGATTAATGTTCTGCTCATTATCGGAAATAAGTTTATTACTTTTTTGAGTTAACTCAACAGCATTGGAAGTTAATTCTTTGATGTCAGATCGGTTTTCTGTAAGAATCTGATCAAGTTTATCAGACAGGTTCATCAGATTGTTTATTGATTTTCGGACATTGGCAGCAAGTTGATCATCGGATAAATATTTATTGACTGATTTCATCGATGTTTTTAAATCCTGAAGTAAAGTAACAAGATCATCTTGAACAGAACCAAATAACGTCATAACCGAGGGAATATCTGCATAAAACTGACCATCGTATATTTTATCAAGTGCCAGTGGATTAGAAGAAGAGCCGGGGAAGATCTCAACTTTTTTACCGCCCATCAAATCGAGCATTGATATCGCAAATGTTGCATCTTCTTTCAAGCTTACATCTTTTGAAACAGAAATTTCTACTAAGATATTATTGGGTTCAATTTTCATATCTTTAACAAAACCCTTTCTTAGTCCATTCACTGTAACCTGATCACCAATTTCCAAGCCCGCAACATTTTTAAAATTTATTTTAATCAGCTGTTCATCTGATTGCAGAGAAAAATTCTTTGCCCAACCAAATATCCAGATAAAAACTATAACACCAATAAGTGCAGTTACACCTACTTTAATTTCTGTTTTACGTGTATCTTTCATTTCAAAATCCGGCTTATATTACACAGCAAAAATACTAAATAAAAATTTCTACTTAGTAATTTTTTTAATTAAAACTTTTTTGATTCTTTTCTTTTGAACTTCTTTAACTGTGAAGTTAAATCCCTCCGCTTCAAAAGAAAAGTTTTCTTTAGGGATGCTTCCAGCCTTGCTTAAAACAAATCCTGCAAGCGTGTCGTAATCTTCATCTTCAGAGGAAATGCTGATTCCAAGTTCATTATTAAGTTCTGATATTTTGGTTTTCCCCAATACAAGGAATGTATCTTCGGTGAGTTTTGTTATTTCATTTTCTTCTTTATCATATTCATCCCAGATATCGCCAATAACTTCTTCAACAATATCCTCAAGTGTAATCAACCCAGAAGTTCCGCCGTATTCATCAACAACTATTGCAAGATGAACTTTCTTTTCCTGAAATTCTTTTAACAAATCACTAATTAATTTTGTATCCGGAATGTATAGAGGTTTCTTTAATATAGACTGAAGTTTAAAAGAATTATCTTCTTTTTTTACTTTAAGGTAACTCAATAAATCTTTTGCAAAAACAATTCCCATTATTTCATCTAAACTCTTGTTGTAAACAGGAATTCTGCTATGACCCGATTCGGTTATTATCTTTATTAAGTTTTCGAAACTTTCATCAATAGATGCTGCAACTATATCAACTCTTGGCGTCATTACTTCTTCTACAGTTAAACCACTGAACATAAAAATCCCACTTATTAAGGAATGTTCATCATCTTCAATAGCTCCTTTTTCCTTACCAATTTTTGCCAGATCAACAATCTCATCCTGTGTTAATGCGGATTTAGATTTGTCAAATTTAAGTTTTGAAGATGATAATCTTATGATCTCAGTGATTATTTCTGAAATCGGGAATAATACTATGCTGATAAGATTTAATGGTATCGCAATAACTTTTGAAAACAGAACAGGATTTTTGGATGCAAATAATTTGGGTATCAATTCTCCAAAAAGCAAAACTAAAAGGGTAATTAGTAATATTTGAATTGCGATTACGATATCAGCCGAGTAATGGTAGTACTCAGAAAAATCAAGAGCCAGAGATACGGCCAGAATTGATACTGCAACATTAACAAGTGTATTGCCAATTAAAATCGTAACAAGTAAGCGCCGTGGGAAATTTAAAAGATTTGTTAAATACCTTAAGATAATTTCGGATTGATTAAAATGATCCTTTAACTTTTTCTGGTCCAGAGAAAATAATGCAACCTCTGAACCAGAAAAAAAAGCTGAACAAAATAAAAGAAAGAAAATAAGAGAAGCTTTTACTAACCAATCAATATCCAAAAAAGTTTTCCTGTTTTTTTCTTAAAATGGTAAATCATCGTTAGACTCAACCTCGGAAATATCTGGTGCAGAAGAATTCTCACCTCCGTTAAAAGATTCCTGAGAATTACTTTCGCCGCCTGCTCCTTCAAGAGGAATTATCCTCTCAGCAATCACATCAGTAGAAGATCTTTTGTTGCCATCCTTGTCGGTGTATTCCCTCTTCGTTAATCTTCCCTCAACGTATACCTTCTTTCCCTTTTTCAATTGCTCTTTCATAAAATCAGATAGATTAAATACGGTGATGTTATGCCACGTTGTCTCATTAACCCAATTTCCATCTTTACCTTTATAACTATGTGTTGTTGCCAAAGAAAATCCTGTTATGGAAACATTATTCCCCGTTGTAAATCTTGTTTCGGCATCTCTTCCTAAATTACCAATCAACATTATTTTATTTAATGAAAATGCCATTAAGACCTCCTATTATTATTAAAAAAGATATTTGAGTTAAAGAATAATTAAATCTAATGATTTTTTTTAGAAATATAAATTCTGGGATAGAATTAAATATTCGATATAAAACTATCATCTTAGGTAATAATTACCGATACAATCAGTAAAAAGAGGTTAATCAAAAATTTTCAAAATTTATTGAATAACAAAATTTTCAAACACAATCTTCAGTACAAAAATCTCAAATTGAAACTATAACAATCAAGTTTTGACGCTCCGTTTATCATTCTAGAACTCATTTTTTTGGCTTAATACTTGTAAAATCAAGTAAAATTAAAATGAAATAATTGATATGAACACAGGTCAAACAATGTTAGCGATGGGAGCAATGATGCTTCTTTCGTTTCTAGTATTACGATTTAACAGTATACATCTTACATCGGCTCAGGCTTCATACAATTCTAAATTTGGTATTGTTGCTACCTCTTTAGCTACTTCCCTTCTGGAAGAAGCAAAAGATAATATGTTTGATGAAGTTGTACTTGATACTACTAAAACAATTACAAGTGAAACTGAGTTATCAACAGTATTAGGACCCGACGGTACAGAAACTTATCCTGATTTTGATGATTTTTATGATTACAACGGATTATATCACATTGACTCGCTATCATTAAAAAATCCTCAAACCGGCGCTCCAACAAATTTTGAAATGTGGTCAACAGTAGAATATGTCTCTGAAGTGAATCCTGATGTAAAATCAGCTTCGAAAACTTATCATAAAAAAATGACTGTATCTGTATTCAGTTCTGCAATGATAGATACGGTTAAACTATCAACAGTTTTTAGTTACTGGCATCTTTTAGAATAGAAGAAAGAACAATTATATGGGATATACAACTATACTTGACATCATAGGAGCTTCTATTATAGGCGGTTTACTCCTTCTTAATCTTCTAAAGATGAATGAAAATGTTTATCAGGTTGATAATGCAACGGGTCATGATGTTAATCTACAGGTTGAAGTAGTAAATGTGGCAGATGTAATTGAAAGTGATTTTAACAAAATAGGCTACTGTTCTGATCCTGCAAAGATAAATGATGATCCAAAATTATTGCTTGCGGATACATCTTCAATTAAATTTATCTACGATGTTGATAAAAACGGTTATTATGATACCGTTTATTACTATGTAAGCAGCACATCAGATATGGCAAGCTCACCAAATCCAAGAGACAGAATTTTATACAGAAAAGTTAATTCTGATTATCCATTTATACTTAGTAACAATATAACCGAATTTAAATTACAGTATTTAGATTCGTTTAAAGATACACTTCCAACACCGGTTGCTTCACCAAGTTTAGCAAATTATATAAAAATTGCTTTCAGAGTCGAAGATCCATTTGCTTATGATGAAAAATATGTTGAGGCATTCTGGAGAAGGTTAACAGTAACTTCAAAAAATTTAAGAAGAAATTAAGAGAGGTTCATTATGGGCGGTAAAGTATCGTTAATATTAGTAATGTCATTCAGCGTTCTGTTTGCATTGTTTGGAAGAAATATTCTAAATAGTAGTGTAAAGGTAACAGAAAATTTTTCAGATTATTACAGCAATGCACGTGCACACGCAATCGCTATAAGTGGTGCAAACATGGCAATCAATAAACTATTCCGGAACAAATCATGGATGGCTGGTTTTTCGAATTTATCATTTTCACAAGGCGTATTAAATGTTGATATTGATACATTAGGATATGACAGCAGAAGAATAACTTCCGTTGGTGAATATAATGGTAAAAAGAGAACAGTTGAAATCGTTCTTGAGATAGAAAACTTTGCAATCTTCGGAAACTTCTATAATGTAATGGGTGGCGTATGGTGGGCAACCGGCGACACTTTACAAGGCAGATTTCATACTAATGATTACCTTAATTGTTATGGTGATCCTGTATTTATGGGACCTACTACAACTGCTAAAACTATCAAACTTTATGATAAGTACTCTCATCCTGAGTTTCATGGTGGCAAAAAAGAAAAGATAGACCCTATACCATTGGAATTTGATACATCTGTAATAAGAATTGCAGCTTATCAGAATGGAAAAATATTCAGAGACACAACGAATACTGGTAAAGCTACTTATGTGGATTTAAATTTCCAGGCTGATGGTAATGTTATTTATAAAATTAAGATTGGAACCAGCGCCTGGTCAGCTCCCAAAACAGTTCCTTTAAACACACTAGCTCCCAATGGAGTAATTTATGTTGAAAAAGGAAATATCATAGTTCAGGGTACATTAAATGGCAGAGCAACAATAGTTGCATCACAAAAAGGGACTGATGCTTCACTTGGACAAATTCAGATTGCAAACAGCATTCAATATGCAGTAAATCCTTTGGACGATCCTACAAGTGATGATATGCTTGGAATGGTTGCAGAAAATAAAGTAAGAGTGCTTTATGATAACACCAGAGGGGATATAAACATTCATGCATCAATATTCTCTCAGAAGGACGGGTTAGTAATTGATAGTTATAGTAGTTATTCCAAAGCTTACAATATGAATTTAGTTGGTGGTGTAATTGGACAAAAAGTTCAACCAACTGCTACTTATGTACTAAAAGATGGCAAATATGTCCCAAAATACGGATACAGTTATGTTCATAAATTTGATAAAAGATTTGTTAAAGTTCGTCCTCCCTATTTCCCGGGAACAAAGTATTATCGTGTAGTTAGCTGGTATGAATAATAGGCGTTATTAGAACTTAATTATAAAAAGCTGATCAGTTAAGATCAGCTTTTTTATTTATTAACAGTTACTATCCAGGCATCAGCAAAATCTGAAATTTTTCTTAGTTCATCTCGAACCATATCAGCTTCTTTTTTTGATTTATAAAATGGAGTGATTTGAACAACATACAATTTAATCACATCATTGTAACTGATATCAATCTCATTTTTAATTTTTCTTTTACTCAAATCAGCAAACGATTCTGCCCTGTCTTTAGTGGTAAACGCTCCGATCTGTACAACATAATATGTTTCATTTAAATCGGGATATTGCCCCGTTTCAGGCATTTCAATTGTGTTTTCTTTTGGTATCTGATCAAAAACATAAATTTCATCTTCGCCGGATGATTGCTGAGATGTTGTACAACTCGTAATAAAAATTATCGACATCAGAGGAACTAAAAATAAAAAGCTATTTTTCATATCAACTCCTTTTACATAAAAAAGGGATGGAAAAAATCCATCCCGTTAATAAGAAACTGTTATTCTTTTAGAATAATAGATGTTCAAAAGCTGAAGGTGGAATTACATAATATCCATTCTCCATTTGAACACTTTTATGTAAATAAATGCTTCCTGGAATAGCTGAAACATCCACCAGTGGAATATTAGCTCCGTATTTGGAATTTATAACCTTAATAAATTCGTTAGCAACTATTCCATGTGCCTGGCTGCTGGGATGAACACCATCAAGACTGAACAAACCGCCTTGCACATAAGTAGTTCTGAATGTAATACCATCTATCACTGTACCGCCAGTAAAATCCGCAGCTCTAAATTGATTGAATATTGAGTTTATATTCACCAAGCCAAAATTAAAATTAGTTGCAATCCCACTGATTATGGAATTGAATGAATTAACTGCATTATTCGCAGTAGTAATTTCATCCGGATCGAGT